>ERZ1292630.580-Hain-H41-02um-R3-580-length-37361-cov-6_pt1 | contig 37361 bp, 22 predicted proteins | sample MGYA00564408_ERZ1292630 | MGnify/ENA primary metagenome ERZ1292630 (study PRJEB36523, sample SAMEA6512641) | groundwater metagenome | collected 2019-01-08 | study: AquaDiva: Metagenomics assemblies of 32 groundwater samples
GAGATCGGCGTAAGCGCGGAGATGAACATCGCCGCCAAACATACCTGCGCCAACCAAGGCAAGCTTGATAGTTTTGCTCATGACAGGGAAAGGTCGGTTGTAGAACTGTAATCGATCCAGCACTCGTGATTTGATTGACCGCCATTTCCATCTTGTTCCGGCTTTGGTTCATGGCAGCGTGCGTAAATGCACCGTTTGCGGAAACCGATGGTTATCTTTTCAATCGTTTGATCATATGATTTGACTACCTTCCAGCGGGGGGCATGCCACAAGCCAACAATCTTTCCAGCAATAGATAGATTCGCCGCCTCATTCGACATGGTTAAGTTGATTGTTTCTTGCTTCACTAGCTTAATGAGCGTAAAGACTATCCCAATACTAGTCTAAGTGTATTTTCCAATCATGATGATTGTTTTTTCCAATCGCCAATAATACCCAGCAAGGCGACTGCTGCTGGCTGGAACTCGCCGACCGTCGCTTCAGTTTTTTATTTGTATGGAACTCTATCAACTCACTTATTTCCGCGAAATCGCGCGTTTGAAGAACTTCACCCGCGCGTCAGAAAATCTGAATATCGCCCAGCCAGCCCTCAGCCAGCAGATTCATAATTTGGAGGCTGAACTAGGCACCTCGCTCCTGGTACGAGGACGAAAGGAGACCCACCTCACGCCAGCCGGGGAGGCGTTTCTGCCATGCGTGGAGGCAATGCTTGTGAAGGCGGAGGCGGCGAAACACGCGGTAGCCGAAGTCGGGCAACTGCGCGGCGGACAATTGCTACTGGCCACAATTCCTAGTGTGAGTGAATGCTGGCTTCCACAGATAATTGGCCGATTTCGCAAACGATTTCCAAAGGTGGGACTCGCGTTGATGGAGGAAACTTCCGGGCGTGTCGCTGAGTTGGTGGAGTCAGGCTGCGCGGAACTTGGATTTCTGCTGCTGCCGCTGAAAAACAAGCGGCTACTCGAAGTTCGGAAACTGGTTACGGAAACATTCGTCTTGCTCGTGCCAGCAACACACGCCATTGCCCGACAGAAGTCCGTGCATTTGGCTGAAGTGGCCCGGGAGCCGATGGTCTTCTATAAGGGCCGGGTGCGCGACGCGGCCTTCGCGGCATGCCGGGAGGCGGGTTTTAATCCACGAATCGCTTGCGAAAGCAGCGAACTGGAAACCATTCGATTGCTCGTGCATGCCGAACTGGGCTTGGCCATCATTCCGAAGCTAGCAGCGCGGGAATTGCCAAATGGCGTGGTGGCTGTTGCACTGCGATCACCACGCATAGAACGGACGATTGGGCTGATCCTTCGCCGCAATCACAAATTGTCAGTTGCGGGCAAAGAATTCGCGGCAATGGCAAGCCTACCTTCAAATTTTGACGTGTGAGATGATTTCCAGTATGAGCATGTTGTCACATTGGATGCATTCTCAATTTTTTAACGGTGACCGGTCAACACCTTTACCACCAAGCCTACAGGCGCAGCTCCGGTGGCGGAGAGGAAATCCACCTTGCCACTTGCCGCCGCAAACACCGCCGACAGGCCAGCAGCAGAATCCTTGCTTTCGGCGATGACCGTCGTCTTTACCGGCGCGCACAACGCGAGCATCGCAGGCACGTCGCCATACTTCGCGGCTCCAGGGAGAAAATTCACGTCCCAAACATTGTGAAGTTTCGCAAAACGAAAACCATCGGTGTCGCTGGCCAGTTGCTGGACGGCCGTTGATGCCAAGGCAGTGGCCGCCGCCGCAATGACCCCGGCACCTTCCACGCCCGCCACAAGAATTTGATCAGCCTGGTGTTTTTTATCGTGGCGAATTTCCCCGATCAGTGCGAGCGCATCACGCACGCGCTCGGCGAAGATGGTGGGATTGTAACCGTAGTGATAGCCAGCAAAGCCTTCGTAGTCGCCGCCGGATTTGCGTTTGTCGGGGGCATAGACGTTGGGGTTTTGCGTCGCACCAGGCAGATAAAGCACCGGGCACGCGACAGCGTAGCCACGTTCAAGCATTTGAACGGCAGCTTGACTGAGTTTGCCGTCGGCATGAATAATGGATTCCTCGCCTTTGAGCGTGAGCCACAGAATTACGTCGCGATTCCATTTTTTCGGATACAGAAACATCGTCGCGACGACATTGCCATCGCAGACCGTATTGCCACGTTGAATGAGGTAATCCCCCTTGTTCTCTGACGTGTGCAGGTTGAAAGTGGATTCGCCGGGCTTCGGCAATGTGCGGCCAATCATCACTTCGAGCGCGCCACCAAGCACGGCGCGAGTTGCGCGCAAGTCAGCTTTCGACGTTGGATGCAACAGTGGCTCGATTTGTTTGGCGGTTTGTTGTTTGAACCAGTTGACGACTGCAATTTCGTGCGGTTCACCGACCTGGTCGCCCGACGGCTTTGGATGGTTGTCATCCCAGACGCTCGCCTCCGACGTGGAGAGCAATTGAAAGTCGCGCTCGTCCAAGTTGGTCAGGCCGAGTTGGAAATGCCGATTGAAGAAGGCATACATTTGTGCGCGGGAGACGGCATTGTAATTGTGAGGAAACTGTGTGTTGAAATGCGCCTCTACGTGGTCCGGAACGCCCAACTGGGTGTAAAGATTTTTCAGGTCGGGAAAACCCTTCGTTTTCAGTTCCTTCGTCCAATCGTCGGCGGCCGTCATGCCAAGCGGGCGCGGGGCGGTGAGAGCCGCGATATCAATGTTGCCCTGATTGATACGGAGATAATTCGCATTCTCGCAACTGCAACCGCCCTGCATCGCGGTGCTGACCATCACACAGGGAAACGCCGCCGCGATGCGGTCATCAATGCCGGCAATCATCATCGTCTGCGTACCGCCACCACTTGCACCCGTCCAGCCGATGCGCTGTAAATCCACAAACGGCAGGCTGCACATGAAATCAACCACACGTTCACTGTTCCATGTTTGCAACCCAAAGTAACTTACAAGATTTAATTCAGCCTCGGCACTGACGAATCCTTTCACTCTGAGACCATGACGGTGCTCGACAAACTGCACACTGTCGGCGTAGCCCAGCATATCATAAATGAAAACAGCACAACCCATGCGCGCGAGTTGAACACAACGAGCTTGTATCGGCGAACGGGCTGAACTCTCAAAGTTTTCCGCCCCCATCGCCATCTGTTTTTTTACTTCCGCCACGTCCTCGTTCATGAATCGTCCATTGGGCCAGTGGCCATGTGCACTGACCACGGCCGGGATTTTACCAGTGATGCGTTTGGGTAGATAAAGATTGCCCGTGACAAAGTGTCCTGGCAGCGATTCGAACCTCACTTTCTCGACCGTGTAGTCTGCCTTCTCAATTCGGCCATGGATGACCACATTCAATGGAGACTTCTCCGGCATGGGCGACAATCCCGCCGCAACAAGTACCCGATTTTGAATTTCCGCACGACGAGACTTCCACGCGCCCCCGCTCTTGACGGGCGTGAACGCAAAAGAACTATTGTTCAAATCACGCAAAGCCCGGGTGGATTTTGGATTTTCAGCAACAGCGATGATACTCGCGAAAATGGTCATAGCTAGGATTGCCAATGCGATCGCTCGTTCGTAGAACAAACTGCGTTGCACACAGAGGTTCAAAGCAAAGTCACTGACAGTGGTTTTCTTAGATGTCATATTTTGAGCGGTTGATCGAATTTGGCGCATTTCTACTGCAATTGCAGCACGCCTTTTCTTGTTTACTGATTATTTTGTAAGGAATTTTTCGATTTTGTCGGCAATGCCACGATAGCGGCGCAGTTCAGGCTAAAGAATGTGTCACATCACCCAATTTTACACGCCTGAATAAACTTCAGACGATTTTCAATTTTCCCACCAGGAAATGCAATTATGATGCATCCACCCGGAATATTTGCCTCTGATAGTTCTGTTTTTCAAAAAAAAGCCGGAACCGTAACTTCTACGGTTCCGACCAACCATGCACCGAGCCCTGTTATCAACGTGCAACCTGCCGACGTTGACGCAGGTATATTCCCGAAAGCCCAGCCATTAGCATCAGACTCATCGTCGTCGGTTCAGGTACAACCGTGACGATACGGAAACCCGCATCCCAATACTCATCAGCCGCAGGCAGGGTCCCTCGTCCCGTGATCGAAATAGCAGAAGTAGTATTGAATGGAGCACCACCACGCAAGATTCTCCCAGTCCCAGCCCCGTTTAAAGCTTCAGTTATTTCAGTCACATTTCCGCTTTGATCATGTGTGCCGTAATAACTCAGTGCCGTATTGAACGCGCCAGCGTCGGTTAGCAATAGCACACGGGGAGTTGGCTCAGGTCCGTTGACGGTGGCGAGTCCACCATTATAGCCATTGACAATTGAGTCATCATAAAAGTAGTTTGCGCTATTCGGGTCTGTGGCACTCCCGTTTCGGCTATTGGGTTGTACACCAAACTGTGTTGCATATGTATTGTAATTCGCCTCGTAGCTGCCACCCCCCGATGGCGTGTAGAACGCCGCCTTGACCCATTCGTTCTCGGTCGGCAGCCCGTAGGTCCAACCCGCATTTCGTGTGATGGACAAGGTGGCAACTCCCATCGCTCCGTTCAACGTGTAGGCGCCATTCTCCGTCGTGGAAGCATTCTGCGCCCCTGTCGGCTGCCCGTTATGCATCCAATTCACAAACCGGGCCGCATCACCCCAACCTACAAACGACACAGGCAGGTTGCCATTCCCCGAAATCACCGCATACGTGTAGCTTCCAGATAATCCGCTTCGCGTGATTGATTGAGAGCGAAGGTAAGTACCCATATTTACGTTGTATAGACCATAAGTATCCGTTTGGGCCACGGCGTTAAGAAAAGCGGTGTATTGATTAGCTGTTACTTCGGTGGTGCCAATGTTGTAGTTGTAGGCCACGGCGCCATAGCCGGTGCCAGCCGCGGCATTTCCAGCATCGCTAACCGGCCTGGTATCAATAGATATTTGTGCGGAAACAGTTCGCGCCACCAACACGGCAGCGGCGAAAGAGAGTCCCAGCATTTTTTGCGGATTGTTAAGTTTCATAGTTGAGTTTTTCCTTTTGATTTTTTCAATACTATTCGGTTTGGTCTTCTGATTGACTGGCAGCGCCAAAAAAGAAAGAGGCGCTGCCAGCCGTTCAGAAATCATTTCACGGGTTGCTGAACAGATAGAACCGTTGAGGATAATTCGTCGCGGACGGATCGGCGATGGTGAACGGACTTGCGGTGATAGTGCCATTGGTTAGCAATGTCCATGTGTTCGTGATCGGTGTTGCCGCCACGTTAGTGCTGGCCCAGAGACGATAAGGTGTGCCCACCGCACCTGTGGCCGTGAGCGAAACGGTGCCGCCGCCCAGTATCGTAATGCCGCCGGGCTGAAAGTTCGGCGGAGTGGTAAAGCCGCCAGTGACCTGCAACACCACGGTCCCGCCACTGGTGACGATGTTGGTAGCAGTGACTCCAGCAGCAAATGAGCCGCTGTCAATAACTGGGGTGCTGTTGAATGCACCCGAACTTCCGGTTGGGTTGTAGGTGGCAAGCGTGTAATTCCCGGCACCCAGATTGACTGGCAGGTTCAAATGCACATCTGGGACGAGGCCGCTGGCCGCAATGATGAGCGAGTTGGTCATGGTAGTCGTCGCCCCAACCGTGAATACTGCATGCGACCCCTCATTGAAGGTGACTGGCCCGTCAATAGTACCGCTACCGCCCAGCGTGGCATTGGTCCGGACGATAACCGCCCCTGAACCGGTGCCACTACCAGCACCGCTGTTGACGAGCAGCTTGCCGCCCAAGATTTCCGTCCCGCCTTCGTAGGTGTTGGTGGCACTCAAGATCACCGTGCCGCTCGTCGCCGCGTCAATAAGCGCGTCCGCCACACCGGGGTCTGGTACACCAATCGGGGCGACCGCATCGAGGTTCGGATGATTGCGCGCCTGATTGATCGTCAAACGCGTGACGGTAACATTCGTAGGTGTATCACTGATCACCCCCGTGAAGTCCGCCGTACCGCCCGTCGCCTGAATCAACGCCAAGTTATTTCCCACGGTGATGACATTTGGGGTGTTAGCGCCAAGATTCTGGTCCGCACTGGAGACGTCTCCCGAGAACGTCACGGTGCCGTTGGTGTTTAAACCGCCAAGCTTATAGACGTTAAACAGATTAAAAGCAGTACCACCGTTGTAGGATGAAGGTTCGCCGCTGGCCAGAGTGAGCGGGCGGGCAAAACTAGTCCCGGGCGTGGCGAGAAAAATATCCCGCCTGCCCCACTGGGCATTAACGGTGGAGATATTGCCACCGCCCGTGGCGTTCATGCGAACAGTCTCCGTGCCGATTGGACTGGGGCTGCCCACCGGACCGACGTTGCCTTCGATTATCATGGAGCCGGCTTGGAGAGATTGCGGACTTGAGTATATCCGATTCATATCGGAAAAACGGTAGTTACCACCCTCCGGTCCATCGTTGAACGGGGCCGTTCTAGGACCGCCATCCCCCCAGAAAACATCGCCAGGGCCAACGGGCATATTTATTCCGGGATTAATCGCATTAGTGAAATACATCGTCATGCCCGTCCGTTGCGTATGGAAGTAAACGCGGCGGCCCTGCGAGGCAAGCGTCACCACACCGCCGAAAGTCAGGTTGTTCGAATTCACTCCGCCGGTCTCATCCCCGTAAAAATAGAAATTAAGCCGTCCGCCCATTTCGTCCGGCGTACCAGTCGTTTGGGAAAAATCTAGATCGCGAGTGAATGCGTAGTTGTTCGTATCATTATCTGAGTCCAACCGAAGAATCGCCGCCTCTCTGTTGTCAAGTCCGGTGCTGCCACCCAGACTGGCAGCATTGCCGACCGTTACCGCCGTGGTCGAGGCACCTAGAGGGCTGGGCTGACCGCTCAACACACTGGAACGGAAACGAACCCGGCCGTTGGCCAAAGCAAAAGGTCCGGTAAATGTGTTGGTTTTGCCATTAATGAAAAGGTGCGTGGTAGTTCTTGAACCCGCCACAATATTCGTATTCTTGAGAGTGATGCCGCCCGGCCCCGAAATCAAACCTCCGAGAATCACGCCGCTGCCTGTGCTACCCCACGGCATTATAATATCCAGCGAATCATTCAATTCAATTCTGGCATTAATGGTATCTTGCTGTGAATTAATCACATCTTTCAGGAGGGTGGCATTGCCGGAAGTGACGTCAAAAATCAGCGCACTGCTATTCGTTGTCTCAATAATCATACCAACAATAGGAGATCCTACTGGAACATCTCCCAGCAGCAGCGTGCCTACCGTGATCGGCTGAGTCATATTGATATACTGTTTCGATCCGATAAGGATATCAGGAGTGACAGTGGCCACTTCATCTATACCGTTCGGGAACTGCGTCCCGGACAGCCAGTTGGCAACGTCAGTCCAAAAGTAAGGGGCGGCCGAAGTGCTGTTAAATTGCTGTATCCAAGTGTCGCTGGCGGCTTGTGTGGTCTGCAGTAAAGCAGAACTGGCTGCCGTCAGCAGCAGCGCAATCTTTTGGAGCTTGGTCTTCATATTCATAGAATTTACCTTGTGACTATTTATTATTTGTTTTCGTTTTCCGGACGCATGAAATAACGGGCGGTGTTGTTGAATGCCGAACAACTCAATTGATTGGGTGCGACAAATGGGAATGACACGAACGGCGTGGCTTGAAAGGTTGTTGCTTCATTGCTTGGATAGTAGGAGCTGTTAGGTCATCAATCTAATACTGTTTTTCAATGCTAATGATTATTTTTTCCGATTGCTAAAAATGAAGCTGGCCGCAGCACATTGACTTTTTGCGTGGAGAACGTTTTTTAGACTTGGCCATCATTGCGAAGCCGACAGCGTGGAAACCACCAAAGGGTGTGGTAGAGCTCACGCTGCGGGAGCAGCCATGCAGTTGTCAGCGGCGAAGAAGAAATTCGGGTCGCTGCTTTGCGCTGGAGCGTGCCAGCAGGCCAACGATTACGGAGGCCACGCGGAGTGACATGGCCGTGTCAAGCGAGTTGCCAGCGTGACCGGGTTTGGCGATTTACATAAAGCCAGCGGGAAGAAACCGGTGACCGATTGACGAAAACCACCTCAAACCCCTGTATTCAATCCTTCATTGGATAATCCTATCGTCACCATCCGAAAACAGTCTTATACCATCGCTTACCGGCCTGCTACCTTGGCAATTGATAAATCCTGAATCCACAGATTATGATTGGTCGAACACCTTTGTGCACCTGCCAACGTCAGACGTTTGCCTTGCACCCGAAAAAGTTGGTCAGTTGCAAGGGCGCTTGGTGAATATTGTTGAGCCAACGGTGCGGCGGGAAAGTGATTCTTCACGAGATTCAAGCCTCTTGTTGAACCAAGTCTTTTCTCAGGCAGTAACGTGGGCATACGTGGGCATTTGTAGCCAGTCCGCATTGGACATGATCGGCTTCTTCAAACGCGCCATGAAAACCAGCTTCAAATCAGTCATAATTGCTGGCAGGTGTCCGAAGTTTTCGCAGCCGAGGCGCGCAGTTGTATTCGCAAGCAGAACGGAAACCAACGCTACCGTAGGGCTTGGTCTGGTGGTCGCGTTTATTGGAGAAAAACAAATGAAATGGTCTGCAATTGTTTTGGCAATGGCACTCGCTTCCGTCATGACGGCAACAGCGGAGGAAGCTCAATTCGAGACTCCTGGGGTGCGGCAAAAACTTCCAGATTTCCATGAGAAACTAGCGTCACGCCTAGACTATCCGCTGTCGTGGTTGAGCGGCGGGCACGACGATTTCGCGGTCTGGCGAAAAACGGCCCGAGCCAAAGTAATGGAGTGCCTGCTCGCCGCACCGCCCGCCGCGCCTTTTGTGCCGAAAATCATCGCCGAACGGGATCGTGGCACATACGTCGCCCGCAAAGTGGTCTTCAATGTCACCAGCGACAGCCGCGTAATGGCGTATTTGCTCGTTCCAAAATCAACCGGACCGCATCCAGCCGTGTTACTGCTGCACGATCACGGCGCGAAGTTCGACATCGGCAAGGAAAAAGTGATCGAGCCTTGGGATGACCAACTGGAAAAGGTCGAGTCCGCACGTAATTGGGTCGGGAAGTCTTACGGCAGCCGTTTTATCGGCGATGAACTCGCCAAACGTGGTTACGTCTGCTTCGCTACCGACATGTTGAACTGGTCTGACCGGGGCGGCGGCGGTTACGAAAATCAGCAGGCGCTCGCGGCCAATCTCTTCCAATTCGGTACGAGCTTCGCCGGGCTGATCGCACACGAGGATTTGCGCGCTGCGGAATTTCTTGCCACGCAACCACAGGTGGACCCGAAGCGGGTCGCCGCGATGGGCCTCTCGGTTGGTGGCTTTCGCGCCTGGCAGCTCGCGGCGTTATCAGACCGCATTGCGGCGGGCGTGTCCGTGTGTTGGATGTCCACGCGCAAAGGTCTGCTCGTGCCGGGCAATAACCAGACCGGCGGGCAGTCGGCGTTCACGATGATCCATCCGGGACTGGCTAATTTTCTCGACTACCCGGACGTGGCCAGCATTGCGTGCCCGAAGCCGATGATGTTTCTCTGTGGTCGGCGCGATGCCTTGTTTCCGGTAGTCACAATTGAAGAAGCCTTCGCCAAGATGAGCCGCGTGTGGGGATCGCAACACGCCGACGCCAACCTTACGATGCGGCTCTATGATGCTCCTCATGAATTTAACGTCACGATGCAGGACGAGGCATTCGCGTGGCTGGACGCGCAGCTCAAACCGGCGAAATAATGAGAATGGTGGAGCAGCCATCAATACTGCCGAATTACAGCCGTCCGATTGCTTTTACCGATCGACGAAATATGAATGAGCCTCGTCTGACTGTAGGGCGAAAGAAGCGCTTAGGATGAACACCATGTCTCCAATTTTCTCTACCTTGCCGCTGCTAATTATGATGGCTCTCCTTGGTGGCCTCGTCCCTGCCCGCGACGAGCAACCAAACCGTTCAAATCACATGGTTCTAAAACTCGGTTCCATTGGTCTCAAAGGTCATGTCGGCACGGTGCTGGCGGGTGTGAAGCAGTTGGGCGACGTCGAGGTCGTGGCGGTGTCGGAGGATGATCCGAAGTTGCTGGCATCCCTGATGCAAAGGGAGCCGTTGCTGAAGAACGCCCAGGTTTACACGCAGTGGCGGCAACTAGTGGAGCACACGCAGATGGATGTATGTTGCGTGGCTGATGAGAGCGGCGTGCGCCTAGAGCAGTTGTTTGCGTTGATGCAGCGCGGAGTTCACATCGTGTCAGAAAAACCGCTGGCGACGACGTCCGCCGACTTGGAGCGGCTGCGCCCGCCAGAGGCAAAGACGAGTAGCGACGACCGTCTGCGGGTCATTGGCACAAAGGGCGTCATCGAAGTGAACGAAGGCGACGAGACGATCTCCTTGATCACGGGCGACAAGACGGAGCGCATTCCATTTGGCGAAACGGAGAATCTCTTTGTTGAGTTCGTGAATTTTCTGCGCGGCGGCCCGTCGCCGCGCATCACGGTGGACGACTGCTTCTACATCACCGAGGCCGTGCTCCTAGCGCGCGCGGCGGCGGATGAATTAAAGCTGATCACCCTGCCTCCGCCGCATCCCGTGCGCGGTTCGAAGTAACATTTCCTCTTGGATTTTTCTGCACGCGGATTCCAGTGGATGGCGCAAGGGGGGAATGGTAACGGGCCGAAAGCTATGTGAGGCTTACGGTTTGGCGACCAACCCGGAAACTCAAACGAATGAAACACCACAAGCGACTGCCCCCATTGAGAAAATGAACGGTTAGCCCGAGGGATGGTGCAACCTGTCGCCGCGTTGCTGCCATCGTTAAGGCTGCCCGGGCAAGTCTCAGCTGTGCTGCCGCGCGCTTTTGGCAATCACAAATTTCAATCGTCAACATCAGAAAATACTCTTGGGCGGATGAGTGGATAGTCTTTACACTCTGTTTTATGTAGCAAAAACGCTCAACTTACAATCGTCCGGTGGGGACGGCAGGCTGTTAAAACTCGCAACACATGGCAAGCCATACTTCTACCACAACTTATGCTCAGAAAACACCAACTGAAACGCCCGCTGCAATGGCGGAACTCCAATCATCAACCCAACGCCAATAAATAATTTTTGGGTGTTTCCAAATAAAAACCATCAACGTAACAACGCTAATGAAAATCGAGCCAATTCTTACACGTCGCCAATTCTTGCGGCGCACCACGCTCGCCGCCGGGGCCTGTGCCGCCTTTCCTACCATAACCTATGCGCAAGCAGGTAGTGCCAACGACACGATTCGGATCGCCATTGTGGGTGTTCGGAGCAAAGGAAGGGATCTCATCAAGTTGTTCGAAAAAATCCCCGGTGTCCGCATTGTGGCCATATGTGATGCCGATCGCGATGAACTCCAGCAGGGATTGCGACTGCTGGAGAAAAACCGTCCTAAGGTTGAGGGTTACGAGGATCTCCGTCAGGTGTTGGACCGCAAAGATGTTGATGCCGTGGTGGTCGCCACCCCACATCACTGGCATTCCTTAATGACCGTATGGGCCTGCCAGGCTGGCAAGGATGTCTATGTTGAGAAACCTGTTTCACACAACGTCTGGGAAGGCCGGAAAGCCGTGGAAGCCGCGCGCAAGTATAACCGCATCGTCCAAGCGGGCACTCAGAGCCGCACTGATCCCGCCTTGCAGGAGGCCTTCGCATATTTGCAGTCGGGGCAGCTTGGGAGGATGCGGTTGGTCCGTGGCTTTTGTTACAAACGCCGCCCCTCTATCGGCCATGTCCTCGGTGCGCAGCGCGTTCCGGAGAACGTGAATTACAATCTTTGGTGCGGTCCCGCGCCGTTGACGCCGCTGATGCGCCAGAGGCTGCACTATGACTGGCACTGGGTCTGGGCAACGGGCAACGGCGACATCGGCAATCAGGGCGTTCACGAGATGGACATGTGCCGCTGGGTGCTCGGCCAAAGTGCGCTTCCGCCGCGAGTGATGAGCTACGGCGGGCGTTACGGCTATGTGGACGACGGCGAAACACCGAACACGCAAATTGTTTTCTACGATTACAAACCTGTGCCGATGATTTTTGAAGTGCGCGGACTACCGCTGGCTAAGGGCGAAGAAGGTGAAACAATGGATAGTTACAAGCGCATCCGCATCGGCCTGCTGGTGGAATGTGAACACGGTTTTTTCGCCGGAGGCTCGGGTGGTGGAGTAATCATTGACAATAATGGTAAACGCGTGAAGGACTGGAGCGGCCCCGGCGGTCGTGACCACCAGGAGAATTTCATCAAAGCGGTCCGCAGCAGGAAAGTGAGCGACCTCAATGCGGACATTCAGGAAGGCCATCTCTCTAGCGCTCTGTGTCATCTCGGCAACATCTCCCAACGCTTGGGTCAGCGATCCAGTCCAGACGAAGTGAGAGAACGTAGCCAAGGGAACAAGGATGCAGAAGATGCCTTAGATCGTTGCCTGAGCCACATGAAGGCCAACGAAGTGGACTTGATCAAGGAAGGCGTCGCGCAGGGACCGTGGCTCTCAGTGGACGCGCCAGCGGAACGCTTTGTCGGCGACTGGAGCGAGACCGCCAACTTGCTCCTCAAGCGGAGCTACCGGGAACCGTTTGTTATTCGGGACAAGGTGTAGTGGCCTTGCATCGGCTTGGTGGACAAGCGTTGGGTGATGTATAAGCCAACACAAAACACAAGACTCCACGAACAACGAAACGACACCACAGACACCACATAGTAAATACAAACGAAATGACGAGAGTTTCAAACGATCTGCTGTGGAGCTGTGGCTGCATAGGCGGCAAGTCTTCCAAAAGCTATCGTCACAGAGTTGGGCATCAGCGTCGAAAAATCAACACCATAAAAATGTAACCACCATGAAACTAGAACCAGCCGCAACTAGAGTCGAACTTCCACTATCAGGCCAGTCCCAAAAAGCAATTCCCAGAATCGCACGCGACCATAATTTAGTGAGACTATCTCTGACGCTGATGCTTGGGTTGGGACTGTCAACCGTCGCGCCATCACTGTTGAATTCGCAAGAGTCAAAGTCGGACAGGATGACACCATTCGGCAGCAAGCCTCAAGTGATCCCAGGAACCATCGAGTTCGAGAACTTCGACGAAGGTGCTGAAGGCGTCGCGTTCCACGAGATCGAGGCAGCGAATGACCCGACACCAATAGCTTACCGAAAGACGACCGTTGATCTGGAAGTAACCCCCGACAAAAAGGTCATCTTGATCGGACACATCAAAGAAGGCGAGTGGATGAATTTCACTGTGGATGTTGCAAAATCAGGTGCGTATGAACTCGATCTAAGCGTGGCCGTCCAAGGCAACGAACCGCCGGAAATTCGCATTGAGGTTGACTGCATAGACGTGTCCGGACCAATCCCGATCACCACGACCACTTCGAAGTGGTACCAGTTCACTCGGTTTGCGGGGCCGACGGTCAAACTCGAAGACGGACGACATGTCCTGCGCGTCATAATCGTAAAATCGCCCAAAGGCACCTCGCTTAATCTCGACCATATGCGGTTTTTGACGAAACAGAAATAGCCGTCATGAAACCAGTCACAACCACTGGAACGCAAATCTCAGGGTCTCGAAAACAATTGCGTCCCATGAACTACCGCGCCATCTTCCCAACAGCCATCCTCAGCAACAACTCGCTGGGCACCAGCTGGTACGCGCATGCCTAACGCCTCATGCGGCTGCTCATTATGCGTTGGGACGATTACGCAGATCGGGCGCGATCAACTTCAGCCAGCCGTCAATCGTCCAACAGTTTTCCAGACCGCGCCTCGGCAAATCCAAGTTGGCGATGTTGTGCGAGCATTGCTCACCAAAAATCTTGCTGCGCCTGAACATCGCACCACGTGCGCTGGCGCGATCGATGCCGGGCTAACCACACGGCGTTTTGGTCTTGGCAACGCCGCAAGCGTAGGCCACAAGGCCACCGTGTTGGTAAGGTGTTCCGTATCTATGCACAGCCTCAGTCTGCCAGGCCACGAAATCATGATCGGCGGGCGTGTAGCCGCATGCGAATGTCAGCGACTGCGCAGCTTGCCGGTCTAGGTGCGGCGTGGCAATGCGCGGATGGTCCATGAAACTGTAGTCGCTCCATCCTTGGTCGTCCAAAAGAGGAAGAGGATGTTGGGTCGTTCAGCGCCGGACGCGGGCAAAGCGCAGACGCGCGTGATCAACACCGCGAGAAATCCGTGGCGGAGAGTCTTAAGCCGCGAAGTCATTGATCGCCTTTCTTGCCGGACGGAAGCGATGGAGCGAAGCGCGTCTTGCTGGGATTTGTCGTTGCAGAAAATATCGGCCGCCACGATTGGTCCAATGTGTTGAGCAGCGCTTTTACCTTTGCCGGCTGCTTTCCGGACAGGTCGTTTGTTTCCCATGGATCGTTCGCCAGATGGTAGAGCTGCATCTGTGCGTTGGGCAGGTTGCGAGGTTCGGGCGCAATCAGCTTCCAATCGCCTTCGATGATCCATCGGTGCTCCAGGCTGCGCGCCGGCTCGTCCACGTTGGCGATGTTGTGCGCGTATTGTTCGCCGAAGATGGCCTTGCGCCCAGCAACCGCGCGGTCGTCGGTGAGATTGATGCCGGGCAATCCTGCCGGTGTTTTCGTCTTCAACAGCGCGGCCAGCGTGGGCCACAGGTCAATCGAACTGGCGAGATGCACCTTGTCCAGGCGCGGCTTCAACTGGCCCGGCCAGCAAATCATGATGGGCGTGCGCACGCCGCCCTCGTAAGGCGAGAGTTTGGAGCGTGCCGCACACTGGTTGGCCTTCTCCAGGTTTTGAATCCATCCATTGTCGCTGATGAAGATGACGATGGTGTCCTCACTCAGCTTCTTCGCCATGAGATAATCGAGCAGGTCGCCGCAGGTGCGATCAAACCATTCCACGCAGGCCCAGTAGCGCGCCATTGGCTCTGTCGGCGCGAGCTTCAAGTATTTTTGCAGCAGGTCGTCGGGCGGCGTGTGCGGCGTGTGCGGCAACATCGGCGCATACCAGATCAGCCACGGCTTGTTCCCCGCGGACTCGATGAACTTCGTCACCGGCTCAATCCCCTTGCGCCCGATGTCCAGCCCCGCGCCGCCATGCCGGTCGTCCTTGCCGTCGCCTAACGTCATGGCGTGCGTGAAGCCGGCCGTCTTGATGGGGTTGCCCTCCCACCATTTGCCGGTTTGAAACGCGAGGTATCCCTGTGCGGCGAGATCGCGCACCAGGTTGGGCCGGTTGGCGAAGTTGCCGACAATTGTGTCGTAGTAGCGTGCATACTTCGGGTTGCCGCGCTGGGACTTGGCGTTCGCATCCTTGTCCGGCAAAGTGGGATCGTTACCCGTCACGCCGTGCTGGTGCGGGTAAAGTCCGGTGACCATCGAGGCGAGCGACGGGCGGCACAGCGGCACGGGGGTATAGCCGCGCGTGAATGTCAGCGACTGCGCAGCCAGCCGGTCCAGGTGCGGCGTGGCAATGTGCGGATGCCCCATGAAACCGTAATCGCTCCAGCCTTGGTCGTCCGAAATGATGAAGAGGATGTTGGGCCGTGCGTTGGTTTCGGCGGCGCGGACAGAACTACTGCACGCCAGTGTCACCAGAACCCCGAGACAAAGTCTGAATGTGGGCACGGCCTTTGGTCGGATACTCATTTCAATTCCCGGCGGTAGTTTTCCCACTTGAACCGAAGCTGATCCAGCATTCGCGCGTGCTTTTGATTCGCAGCCAGATTGCGACTTTGCAACGGATCGGATTTCAAATCGTAAAGCTCTTCAACCGGCGGCTGTCCGGCAATCCAGCGGATGTAGGACCAACGCCCGGTTCGCACGCCTTCGCTGGGCGGGAGAATCTCCGTGGCGGTGTGATGCTCGTAAAAGAATTCCGTCCGCCAGTCCGAGGGAGGTCTGCCCTTGATCAGCGGGATCAAGCTGCGCCCCTGCATCGCGGCGGGCGGCTGCACCCCGGCGAGTTCCAGCATCGTGGGCGCAAAATCAAGGTTCAGCGTCAGCGCGGTCTCGCTGCGTCCGCGTTTGCGGGCGGGCGAGCGCGGGTCACAGATGATCAGCGGTGTGCGGATGCTCTCCTCATACATGAACCACTTTCCCGCCAGGCCGCGTTCGCCGAGGAACTCGCCGTTGTCGGACGTGAAGATGACGACCGTGTTGCTGGCGAGGCCGCACGTCTCCAGTTCCGCCATCATGCGGCCCAACTCACGGTCAATGCCGGTGATGAGGCGATAGTAGTCCTTGGCGTTGCGCTGAAACTTTTCCGGCGTGTCATAGCGCCAATGCCAGCGGTTGCGCGCCTCGGAAGTTTGAACCGATTTCGGCAGCCGCGCGAAATACGCCTCACCCGCCGCCGGGGGGGTCGAAAGCATGAGGTCGGCGTAAAGGGCCTCGTCGCGCAAGTCGGGCGTGAATTCGCGCGGCTCTTTATCACGGGCATGGGGCGCGGTGAAACTGATCGAGAGACAGAACGGCTGGTTGGTGGGATTGCTTCCAAGAAATTCCAGCGCCTGCGAACCCATGCGGGCGGTCTGATGCGTCCGCGTAGGATCGTTTGGCTCGATGAAATAGCGCCCGGCTTGTTCGGGCAGACCGCGCCAGAAGTCGAATTCTCCAGCCATCGCCGCGACCGCATTGTTGTGGCCCACACCGAATTTGCCGATGAAGCCGGTGCGATACCCGGCCTTTTTCAGCAGCGCGGGATAGCTCTGCGCCCACTGGGCCGCCGTGAAGGGCTTGGGAAAGCTGTCAATGCCGTGCCGCCGTTCATATTGCCCGCTGAAGATGGACGCACGGCTCACGCAGCAAATCGAAGTGGTGACAAAATGGTTTTGGAACAACACCCCCTGCCGTGCCAGGCGGTCGAGGTTGGGCGTCACGATGTTGGTGTTGCCCATGCAACCGAGCGCATTCCAGCGCTGGTCGTCGGTGAGGATGAACAGAATATTCGGGCGCGCAGGCGTGTCCGCGCGCACGCTGTGGCAGGTGGCGAGCAGCATTGCCACTGCGGCCAGGATGATTTCTTTGACTCTCATTCGATTGTAGAAGTGTTTATTTGCAGCCCTCCCAGCACTCTGAATGTTCGAGGCGGCCCGGGCAATTGGTTTCAGTCGCCCCGGTTATCTTTGCCGGAAGGCTGAGCTGCTCGTGTCTTTTTAGTCGGCGCTTGGAGCTGTCGCCTGGGTGAGGCGGGGTTTCCTTCACGTTCGTCCCATCATGGAGTGATTGCTTCCGGCTGCCGGGTCGACCTCCACGCTCACGTTGCATCAAGTTTGCCAAAGAACCAACCTCCAGCAGTCATTGGCGCATGCTGCTGCTGGACTGATGAACGATCCATTCTGCCGATGCCGATGTAAACCAGCACGTGTTTGACACTTGGAGCTTGGTGCTTCTCCGGTGCTTGGATGTTGGACCTTGTTGCTTCAACTGCACTCCACTTTCTCCATCCTAATAATCCAACGACTCAACCGAAAACAGCGAAGATCCCATTTCACTTTGTCTTTCTATCCGTCGAGGTAAAATAATATGTGCCTGATTCCACCGCCAATACGACACAATTATTTTCCACGCGCAACAGTTTCACCCCACGCGTCCGGTCGAGTGCTTTTCCGCTTTCGGTTACTTGTTCTGCACTCGTCGCCGGAAAGTGAACCGTCGCTGTAGTGTTCGCCGGGATTTCAATCTGCCAGTCAAATTTGCTTCCATCGCGCTCCCATTCGCTTGAGATCAAGCCGTAAGGCGAGCGGTGCGAAGCCTTGACCCATTTCAAATCACCGACAGGTTGCGGCTTCATGATGATGTGCTTGAAACCGGGTTGCGCGTCATCGGGCGCGATCCCGGCGAGGTATTCGTAGAACCAGAGCACGAGATCGCCGATGAGCATGACGTGGTTGCCGGAGTTCATCGCAGGATCGGCGGTGTTGCCGTTCCAAAGTTCCCAGATCGTTGTCGCACCTTGCTCGACCATGTAGCCCAAGCCTGGATAATCCTTCTGGGTGGCGATGGTGTAGCTGAGGTCAGCGCGGCCGTGATCCGAGAGGACTCGGTTCAAGTGTTGTCCGCCGATCAAGCCCGTGCCGATGTGGCCTTTCGTTTCGTTTTCAATCTTGTTTACGAGGTGCGCAAAGATTCTGTCGCGCATGTCCTCCGACACGAGGCCGAACGCGAGCGGCAAGACGCAGGAAGTTTGTGAGCCGTTGTCATATTGCCCCTTGTCGCGATTGAGGAATTTTTGATTGAACGCGGTCTTGTAATCTTCGGCGAGCCGGGACCAGCGTTCAACATCCGCAGTCTTGCCAAGTATCTTCGCGTAGCGCCCCATCAGGTGCAGGTCGTAATAGAAGTAAGATGTGGCCAGCAGTGCCTTGTCGGTCTGACGGGCGGGGTCTTTGGAGTGGATGAGTTTCGCTTCCTCGGGCGGCACGCACCAATCGCCGTAGTTGTCCTTTGAAATGATGTTGTCCTTTGCGAAAGTGAGCATGCGCTCGATCCATAACTTCCCGCTGTCGTAATCACGCCCGATGCTCGCGGTGTCACCATATTGACGTTGCAGTGCGCCTGGGATGATGATGGCGCTGCTGGGCCATGTAACGTTGTCGGAGTAGAACGGCCAGTAAGCGGGCGCGACGTCGGGGATGCTGCCGTTCGGTTGTTGCGCATCGGACATGTCCTGCCGCCACTTCGAGTAGAGCGGCGCGATGTTGAAGAGGTAAGCCTCGCCCTTACACTCCTCAGAACGATCGCCGAGCCAGCCCTGGCGTTCGTCACGTTGCGGGCAATCCGTTGGTATCGAGCGATAATTGCCCTTCGTGCCCCAGACGATGTTGTGATAGATGCGATTGAGCAAATCATTCGAGCAGGCAAATTCGCCGGCCACCGGCAGATCATCGTGAACCACCTCGCCTTCGAGCGCGTTGAGCGTGGGCTTGCCGGGAAAGCCGGTGACTTCCACAAAACGGAAACCGTGATAAGTAAACCGCGGTTGCCAGATTTCCGTGCCACCGCCGCGCAACGTGTAACGATCTGTCACGCGCGCGCCGCGAAGGTTTGCCATGTAAAGCGTGCCGTCGGAATTCGTTGTCTCGGCGTGCCGCAGTTGCACGGTCGTGCCGGCTGCGCCCCGCACTTTGAGCTGACACCAGCCGACCATGTTCTGTCCCATGTCGAAGATGAACACGCCGGGTTTCACCTCGGCGAGCGCGACGGGCTTGAGCTTCTGGATGACGCGGATGGGTTCGATCATCTGCGCCGAAATCACGCCTGTTGGCGCGGAAACGACTTCAGCCTTCCGCCACGTTGCATCGTCGAAACCAGCCTTGCTCCAACCGGGGAATTCTTTGCGCGCATCGTATTCCTCGCCGTCGTATTCGCCGTTCGACAGAATCGGGCCGTCGAGGGAAAGTTTCCAATCCCCATCGCTGACGACTTCGCTCACCGAGCCGTCGGTGTTTTCAATACGCAGGTGCAGCAGCATTTTAGGCCAGCCGAAATTTACTGTACCCACGTGATCCTTGTTGCGGTCGGAGTAAAAGCGTCCGCCGCCCAGCACCGCGCCGAGCGCGTTCACACCGCTGCGAAGCTGCTTGGTCACGTCGTAGGTGACGTAGAACACACGCTTGTCATATTGCGAGAGAGCGGGGGAGAGGACGGCGTCGCCGACCTTTTCACCGTTGACGTAAAGCTCGGAAAGGCCAAGTCCGGAAATATAAACCGTCGCGCGCTGAACCTTCTTCTCGACGGCAAATTCCTTGCGCAGCCATCGCCCTGGCAGACGCCGATCTTCTGGAACGCGCGTCTCACGCCATGGCTTCATTCCCGCCGGGCCAAGAACTTTGGCGGCGACCCATTTCGAGTCGTCGTAGCTGAGCGTGTTCCAGTCTTTCGCGACGTTTTTGGATGCCTTCCAACTCGCATCTGTCTGGATGATGAGCGGTTCGCCGCTCGTGAATTCAAGCGTCAATGAACCGATCACGCCGGCAGGATTGTCATTTGTCCCTTCGTTGCGGCCTGCGAGGCCGAACACATAAGTCTTGCCGGACTCCAGCCATGACGTGACATCGTTCCATTTGACGGTCTTGAAATTGTTCCCCACGCCGATGTCGGAATCGTTGATCCAGCCACGGGCTTCGTTGTCGCCGGTGTATTGGAAAATGGCGCGGCTGATCTTGCGGCCGGCGGGAACCGTGACGACGCGACGGAAATAGATCGTCTCAACAGGGGCAGCCTTGGCGGGCTCGCCTTCCGGAAACCAGATCCACGACGTGCCGGAGAGAACATTGCTCGTGTGCATGCCGTCCCGACCGATCCATTTTGCTTTCCATTCGCCCGGGGAGAGAATTCCCAGCGTCCACTTGGCGGCCTTGCTCCAGCCGGAAGCTTTGCCGGCGGAATCCCAGACCTGCACTTTCCAAAAACATTCGGTGTGCGAAGTGAGCGGTTTGCCAGCGTAGGGCAATAGGACTGATGCGTCGGATAGAACTTTACCGCTATCCCACAAATCCCCAGTGTCTTTCTGGAGCAATTCAGCGCGGCTGGCCACGAGAATCCGATACGCTGTCTGTTTTTGCCCACGCTGGGAAGACTCGACACGCCATGTCAAGCGCGGCTGCATTTCATCCAGGCCGAGCGGGTTCACGCGGTATTCGCAACGCAAGGCCACTGGCTCAAGCGTGGCCGCGTGCGCCACTCTACCGACAAAGAAACTGATGGCAATCAACAGGAGACGAGTTGTTATTTTCATGGTTTGTAAGTGTCAATTGGGATGGATTTGTTTCATTGGGTTATTTCCAGCAGAATCGCTCCGCCGGGTTCGAGTTGCCGCAGGCCGGTCGTGTCCAAAACTTGTTGAGAATTTGTATCCGTTGCCGTCAGCAACCGAACAACCTGTCCTGGGCCGGTGGTTTCGAGTCGGAAGCGGGAAGGTTTTTCCCAACTGCGGTTGGCAAGCAGAACGCGATACTGCCCCTGCCGCTGGAATGTCCCGGCCACAACATTGGCTTCCTCTCCCAATATGGTCACGACCGGAGAAGAACCTGGCTCCAGCAGCTTGCCATGTTGAATGTGGGCAACAAAAGCATTGTCCCAATGCAGCAACGCCCGTCCGGCGCGGTGAAGAAACAGATTGGCATCGCGGACATGATCATAAACCGGCGTGCGCCCGCCGTTAAGGTCCAACATTCCCCCATAATGTTGCTCCGCGAATATCGACAGTGCTCCTTCGATGCGGGCCAGGCCCTGATCCGGGGTTGGCGTCCAGTAGGTAAACCAGCAGATACCCCGCGCACCGTAGGCCAAGGCGGTGGTGGCTTGCCAGAAAACTTCCGCACGATTGGGGACTCGCAAATAACCTTTGATGCCCTCACTTTGCATGAACACCCAGAGAGGAATGCCGGCCCGGCGTGATTCCTCTCGCGTAATCGCCAAATCACTGAACCATCCCGCATCCTCGGTGACTTCGTCCCGCAGGGGATAGAAGTCGTATGACAGCACTCGGGGTCTTACGGTTTCGAGATAATGGCGCACATAGGCACGGAAATCGGCGAAGCCCAATTGGGTGGGACTGCCGTAGGAAGGAAACAGGTTAATGAAGGGTTCATGATCGGGGTCTTTCTCCAGCAAGCGATCACGCAATCGCCGTAACGCGGGAAACAAGTCTGCGTTGGGTTCGTCCTTGATCGTGTAGCCGGCGAATGCCGGGTGATGCCGATAATCCGCCACCACTGCTTCGAGCGTCGGCTCATCAACTGAACGAACTTCCGCCGGCACAAACGAATGGATGCGCGTGTCAATGGGAATCACCCGCAGTCCTGCTGCCTGCGCCAGATCCATGGCCCGCAAATTTTGCGCCGCTGTGAACGTGCCGTTCGCCGGCACGATGATATCAATACCGGCTTCCGCGATTTCCCGGTAACGCGCATCGTTCACCGCTTGGGGAGGCGGGCCGGGATAGGCCACAACGACAAACTCACGCCACACTTCCATCTTGGGCGAGTGTGCGGCTGTGCGCCCATCGCGACTCGCCGCGACACAACCTCCGAGAACCAGGCTTAACAGGCCCAAGCTGGCGAGCCAGGCAGTCGCACGCGGTTTCATCGCGACCCTCCGTTCCGAGGCTGTGTCACTTTTCGTATCGGCGGCTTCGGCGTTTCAGTCGCGCCAACGACGTCCCGAACGGCCTCGAGATATTTCATCCTGTGAACGTTGTCGGGTTCGAGATAACTTCCTTCAGTCCATTCGTTCCAGGCATTGATATTCAGAATGCGCGGGCTTTGAGGGTCGGCCAGCATTCGTTGTTTGGTCAGCGCCAGCGCCTCCTTAAACCGTTCCGGTGTGTTGCCGCTCATCGTGTTCATGAACGGATAACCGAAATTGCCGAATTCATCATCCGGATGGCAGCGCGGGCTGGAATCCCAACCCATCGTTATGTTGGGATAATACGGCACGGCGAATTTCCGCTCCGCCTCGCTCCAATACTTGAAGTAGGCGTCGCGCACCCAGTTGTAGTCGGTCGCCTGTTCCGGCAACACTACATGATGAATCCACACGTAGGAGGTGACCGAATCGAAGCCAAGTTCCTTGACCAATTTGGCAGCATCCACGGGAGTTCTTTCACCCGGCAGGATCGGCTGTCCCCATACGACGGCGTTCAGATGCAGGCCGGGCAAACCCGCCGCCACCGCCTTGGCGCGAAACCGATCCAGCGCCGCCCGTGTCGCTGCGACGCTGCCGAAACCGTCCAGGAGCTTCGTCAACTCGTAGAATGAGAAGTAAGGTCGCCCATCAATCCGCCAGTAGGACGGATGCAGGAAATAAGTCTTAATGACCAGATCGCCAATTTTTTCGAATGTTTCCGGCGTCACTGTTCCTGGATACAGCAGGGGCGGCTTGACGCCGCGGCGTGCGGGCATGATGTCCAGCCAATCGTGGTTGGCCCACATTAGGGCAAACTTGAGACGGTCAATGTTTTTTGCCTTGAGAAAGCCGCGGTCAAGCGGCCGGTCGAGGAACGGGCCGTCATCGTAGTGATACCAGTCAAAGATAAAGACATCAATTCCGTGATCGGCGGCGGCGGCGATTTTTTCCGCCATCACCTTCGGCTTGGATTCGTCCTCATAACCCCACAGCGGAACTTTGGATTGCGCCTGCCGGGGGAACCGGGGCCGCGCGGCCTTGAGCAATTCCCATTCACTCCAGCCTTTGCCCTTGTTCTTCGTGTTACGCGGGTCGCCCGGATGATAATTGCCGAAATAGTAGCAGGCCACCGTAAGGTCCCCGGTGGCGGAAGCGTCCGGTGCGCCGCATAGCGGCAAGGCCAGTCCCATCGCCAGGCCCAGCCACAAAGCGCCGCGGGTGATTTTTGATGTTTGGTTGGTTTTCATGATCTCGTGGTTAATATTTATCCTTTATTGGGTCTCCGTTGTTCACTGGCGCAGGTCGCGCCGGCTTTTCTCGGAGCCAGGTATTGATCGCTGCCAAGGCAGAAGCGGGGGTATTTTTTCCAAGTGGGAAAGCACCGAAGATGACCTGAACTCGCGCGCCATGAGCAAACATCTCATCCAGTTCCTGTTTGTAGGAAACCTCGTTGGTAACGTAATTCTTTCCGCCCAATCCGAAATAGGTTTCGACAGCGCCAAATTGGGCACCGCGACTGCCCGGTGATCGGGTGATCTGTTGTTTGAGGTTTGCCAGGTCGAATCTGGCCCCGCCCTTGTTGTCCATCGTGAATCCGGGGGTCGAGTAGGGATTCACCGCCGTCCCAATCTCCGGCATGTTCGTGTCTGGTTCCACAACCGATGCGAGGGCGACGATATGCGTGTAAATTTTGTCCGGAGAAAGGCCGTGATCAAAACACTCTTTCGCCAGGGCCTGCATGTAATCGTGCATGGATTCATAACAAAGGCGGCGAAACTTCTCGTCACGCGTGATGCCTTCCTGCTGCGCGGCCGTCCGCAGGCATTCCTCAGTCCATCCCCGCCAATGCAAGGACGCGTAGCCTAACTGCGATCCGACGAGTGACTCGTCCATCTGCAAACCCCGGATCTTTCGCCGGAATTCCGCCCGCACCGGCCATTCCCGCCCCTGTTTGGAAACAGCCAACCAACCCTCGTGGTAATTGGGAATATAGATTTCCCAGCCGACATTGATGCCCGCGAAAAGATAATCTTTACCCTCCGCGTGCCACTTCTTGAGCCGCGTGGCCAAAGGCACCAGCACTCCCTCCCGTAGTTGCTTCCGGGCAAATGCGACAAACAAGGGCGACCCGATGGCTGGAAACGCCTCCACGGGAGAGCACCACGGCCCCCAATTGAACCAGAGCCGCGGGATATAACTGGGAAGCTCACCGCCGGTGGGGAATTCGCGCCACTCTCGCATTTCCGGGTGTTTCCAAAATTTCACGGCGGGCGCGTCATCCGGGCGCGACTCCAAATCAGCACCCCACGCGTAAAGCGGGTCCAGATGCAACCAGAAGGGGACGTTGTTTCGCTCCGCCGTGTCCAAAGCCTGATTGATTTCCGCGCCAAGGAACGAGGTTGAACGAGTGAGAATTCGGATTTGTTGAACACCGTAGCCATACATTCGAGGCGCGGCGGCATCATTCGTGCCGAACGCTTCGCGCAACCGCACCAGATTGAGGTCCATATCAGGCCCCGGACCCTGGTCCGGCCCACCGCCCTCAAAAATCACATACTGGGTCGGTTTTTCCTCCGCCTGGGCGAGTGGTTGTCCGGCAAGGGCAGCCAGAACCATCAACAGCAAAAAAGGGAGCACGGAATGACACACAAGGTTGCTCCGGTGTTGAAGATGGTCGCGGTTAAGTTTCACAGATCCGTCCGAACTATTGATTGAATAAATAAAGACCGAGGCCCACGGCGAACGCGGCCAACCCGCCGGGGATCGGTGCCACCAGCATGAAACGAATATGATGCCGCTGGCGATTGCACGGAATATGACCAAGGATCCAGTTGGTTAGGAAAGAGTCTGGCACGGCGCTGGTGAACGGCATGAGCTTGGCGGGGAAGTCAGACGGACTGGCCGTCATTTCCCAGGATGACCTGATGGTTGGCGCGCGACCGGTGCAGTCGGGACCGTTCTCTTCGTGTGGCTTTCGGTGATTCAATCGTTCTCATATTATCGGTGTGTAATCCGGTGTTGAGTTACGCCTTACTCTATCTTCACAGTTGCCGAACTCAGCAGCCTTACCGGGCCAAGCAGTCCCGCTGGTAACAATGGTGAACTCTTTTTCACAGTGTCCGACAAGAGAACCGTGCGGCGTTGTTCTTCCGGCAACAGGGCGTCGCCGACGAGCCGGTTGTTCCAAGGATTGATGACTTCGATTTCCAAGACGTTCACCCCCGGTTTCACTGCCGCCGTTACGTCCACGCGCCAGGGGGCCATCCAGAGTGTCGTGAATTCCTGGCCGTTCACCCGCACCGTGGCAAGGTCACGCACTTCGCCTAAGTCCAGGATGATTTGTGATTTGAAATCTGAAATCTGAGATGCTGGCAACTCAAACGTCTTGCGATATGTGGCCTTGCCAGAGAAAAACTTGATGCCATCCTCGGGTCGCTTCGTCCAGTCGGTGAGTTCCGCGAACGTAATCTTTGCCGACGCGCCCCAGCCCGGCGTGAAACTTACTTCCCACGACCCAGTGATTTCAACCGGCGCCGCCACGGTCGGCACGTTCAGTGAGCGCTTCTGGCCGTCGGCAAAGTGCAATTCATAATTGCCCGCCCACCCGGTTTGCGCCGTGATCAGCCCGAGGGCATCGCGGGTCAACCGCGGAGGCAATCCCTCGGTGCCCGCTCCGGGGCGTGGCATGGATTCCACCAGCCTCATGATTTCAGTTTCACTCAACGCCCGGCCAAATTGCTCGAAACCGCCCCGCGCGCCATGAAAAGTCGCGACGCTGCCCTGGCTCACGCCGGAGTGGACGATGTGCGTGCTCGGCAAACCCAGCCGCGCAAGCCGTCCGTTCAGATACAAGCTCGGCTGTCCATCGCGATACACCACCGTCAGGTGTGTCCAGTTCGTAAGTTCCCCGGCATAAACCAGCGGCGCCGCATAATAATCCGCACTGTGTTCGAGCACGCACACGCCGTTGCGCCCGACGGCCAGCCCGCTGCCCGCGTGCCCCGCCCCGCCGAACTCATTCCCGTGCGGCGGCGCAAACACTTCATTGCGCGGCTGGCTCAAGTTCAGAACCCCATGATTCGCTTCCGGCGGGAGCGTGGTCGCGCCGTCCGGCTTCACCCAGAGCGCGATGGTGAAAGTGTTGGGCCGGTCGCCGGTTTCGGGCGGGATCACCCGCCGCGACGTCGTGCTGAGAATTTCCCGGTCATCGCGCGTGACGGAGACGATCCGTTCGGACTGGGGCGCAGCTTTTTCGCGGAACACCACGAACACCGAACCGTTCTGCCCGAGCGTCAGCGGCAACCGCATCACACCTTCAACTTCATCGTAAATCGCCGGACGTTCGATGCGTCCCGAATCCGGCCACCACAACTCCGGGGCTTTGCCATTGATCCGGAACGCGGCGGTTGTCGCCGCGCTCTCCGCCTTCGGGTTCGCCACAAAGTAAATGTCCGCATCAGCGGTGCGCCGGTGCGTGAAACGGAATTGCGCGGCGCTTTCAAAATCCGGTTTTGATCTCAGCGCCTCAAGAACTGCGTCAAGGCTCTGCCCCCAGACGACCCGGCCTTTGCCAAACCGGTGCTCGCCCGGTTGCGTCGTGTCGGCGCCCCCCCAAACGTCCGCCGCCAGCCAGCGAACTTCCGCATCACACTTCGGAAAGCCCTCCAGACTCGGCGAACGCGACGGCGGCAGTCCCACGACAGTCGCCCCGGCCTTCACGAGCGCATGGATTTTTCGCAGCAATGCCGGGCGCATGGTGGCTTGCGGCGGCAACACCAGGACGCGATACGACATGCCGTGCGGCAGGGTGAGCACGCCGTTCTTTACACTCAGGCTTTTTTCGATGACTTCCGCGTTGATGTAATCAAAGTCGCGTCCGGGTGGAAGCTCTGGCTGGCGCACCCCGGTCATCTTTGGCGCATCTTCGCCGATGAAATAGGCGACATCCGCGACGCGATGGCCCTGCTGCAAGAGCCACGAACAGCGGCGCACATAATCCACCCAGGCCCGGCTCCGCTCGAACCAGGTGTTGTGCCGGTTAAACTCCGTGCCGAACCAGGCGTTGACTCCGGGCACTTTGGCATCCCACGGTTGATGAATGTAAACGTGCAGCACAAAATGGTTGATGCCTTCGCAGAATGCCCAATCGCCCCGGGCTTTGAGCGCGCCCGGTGAATTTTGAAAAGCCGGCCCGCCCGTGAACGCCTCCGCCGAGACAATCGGGTTTTTGCCATAAGTGTTCACACACGACGACGCGGCGCGACATTCAATCGAGCCGAGATCGCCCGTGACCCAAAACTCGCCCGCGACGCGGTCGGACTCGCCGCCATATTTCAGAAACTCGCTGGGATAACCCCAGTGGCCGTAGTTCTCCAACCACAGGCCGAGGCCGCGCGCCTTCGCCGCGGCGCGCAACCCGCCGACGTATTCGGTCGCGATCTGATCCGCCACCAGCCGCCGCAAATCCCAAAGGAAGCGCTCGCTCTGATCCGCGCTTTCGATGATGCGGCCCGTCAACACCGGCAGCCACGGCTTGGGATCGTAGCCGTAACGTCGCTGAAATTCTTTCCCGAAACCGTCCGTCCAATTTTGCGCCCCCATCTCGTAACTATCCGCCACGACCCGGGTGAACGCCTTGCGCTCGGACGCGGGCATTCGTTTCAACAGTTCACCGATGAACGAATCAAAATGATGCCGCGCCAGCTTCCGGTTCAGCTTGTCCACCTCGAAACCCCGGCCTTCGGGCGCGGCCGGGCTGTTGCTCATACCGGTAGGCGTCATGCCCGTGCGTTGAATGATCCATTCGCCCGGCGGCACCTCCCAGCGGAGTGTGCCATCGGCGGCGAGTTTTGTGGAAAGGTCGCGCACATCACCGACGGGCACGGTGAGCCTTGTGGAATCCGGTTCAGTCTGCGTCGGCCACAGATAGGTGTCCCACAGCGGGAGCGGCGTCGGATGCATTTTGCCGAGTTGCTTCTCCACAAACGATTCCAGCCGCGCTGCGCCAGACAACCGGATTTCCGCCAGTGCTGCGCCCTGGCTCGGGGTAAAATTGTGGTGTCCCGGGGTCACCTTCGTCAGGAGCAGCCGAAACACTTTCGCCGTCGTCGGCTCAAACGAGATTGCCACCGGTGCTTGAGCAATAAAGCCCACGTCCGTGCGAGCATTGGACCGGTCAAAGCGGAAGTGGCGCACGGTTTGGAAAGCTCCATCCCTGTCCGCCGCCTGAAGCTCGATCTCCGCGCGGAACGGGTGATCCGCTGGATATAATTGCAGCGAACGCGCAGTGAACGGTTCAGCCAGCTCCAGATCCACGGTGAATGACACTCCCGCAGCGAAGGCCACGGATGTGTCGAGCCGTCCGTCCACCAGTCGGCCGGCGTCCACCGAGGCCGGGATGCAGGTGATGTGCGGTGATTGGGCGGCGAGCGTGTCGGCATCATGTTCCGGCGCGGGTAACGCGAGCACGGCGATGTCCTGGAATTGTTCGCCGGGCACAGGGAGTTTTTGCGCGAACTGCGCCGGACCGGTGACGTGCGTTTCGGAGGAGGCAAGATAACGCATGGTTTGTTCAGACTTGATCCATGGCCCGCCAGATTGACTCCAGCCGGGACAGTTGAACAGACCGATGTTGACACCCGTGCGACCGCCTTCGCGGATCGCGTGCTCGACCAGGTCCCACCATTCTGGCGACAGCACCTTGACCTTCCCGACAGCAGTGGTCGCCCCGTATTCCGGCGTGAGATAAATGTTACCAATGAGCGCCTCGCCAAAGCCGAAGCGCGCCATGGCTTCAAGGTCTTTGGTGATGCCCTCCTTGGAGATGTTATCGCTGATCCAATACCAGTAGCACCAAGGCTTGGTCTGTGCAGGGGGATTGGCAAAACCGTCCGCGAGTGAATCGGCAGCACGGAGCGGCTGGGGGGCGCTCATCACAGCGAGTGACGCCACGAAAGCAACCCAGCATCGAAGCAATGGTAAATGGTTCATGTTGTTAAATCGGGTTCAAAGAGTATGGGCTTGCACTAGATCAATCTGCGGCTCATGAATTCCTCACCGTCTCGACCATGGTCAGGATGTTTTCAATTGACGTGCCGGGCTGGACGTTGTGGCAGGAGCAGCAGATGAAACCCTCACGACCCGCGCCCAAGGTCTGGAGGCAATCTTTCACCTCGGCACGGACTTGCTCCACGCTCCCGCGCGGCAAGCGATCCACGGGGTGGCAATGCAAGATGGCTAGGACACGTTCTTTGGAAGTCATGGCGCTATTGGGCTGGGTAGGTGAGAGCTAAGGTGATCGGGCCAAGTAACCCGGACTCCAGCAGCGCCGAATCAGGCTTGAAGGGATTCTTCGAGGCCCAGGTGCGCCGCTTTTCGGGTGGCAACCCCGCGTCGCCGATCAACCGGTTGACCCAAAGATTCGCCACCGTGATTTCCAGGTCGTTCGCACCAGGTCTTAGCGCGTCCGTCACGTCCACGCGCCAGGGCGCGCACCAGACCACGCCGAGGTCGCGCCCGTTCAAACGCACGCGCGCCATGTTTTTCACCACGCCGAGATTGAGAAACATCCGTGATGCAGGTTGCGGGTTGCGTGAGTCAGCGACCAATTCAAATGTGTTCCGATACGTCGCCATTCCGGAGAAGAACTTGATCCCCTCCTCCGGTCGCTTGGTCCAATCTTCCAGCGTCGCAAACGTCGCCTGCTCCGGCGCGCTCCACTTTGAGTCGAACGCCACCTGCCACGGCCCGCTGATTTCCTGCACAGATTGCATGGCGGCAAAATTGCGCGAGGCTTTTTCCGGCGTGCCTGCCGCGTTGCGGAACACGATGAAATAGGATTCCAACGGCTCGAAGCGCAACTGCAGCGTCATGCGTCCGTCATTCACCGCAAACGCCGGCAAGCGCCGCCGTTCGCCGGTGACGGGATGCCATAATTCCGGCTGCCGCCCAGTCACGCGGAAGACGCAACTGGCATCCACCGGTTGCTCCGAGCGATTCGCGACGAAGTAAATCTCCGTGTCACCCGTGGTTCGGTGAGTATAGCGGATCGGACCGTCTGCCTCAAAATCTGGCGGCACTCCGGCGGCTTGCAAGACCTTGGCCAGCGCATTGTAGTCCGGGTAGGCTGTGGAAATGATCTGACTCTCGTTTGCCAGACTGGGTGTGCCCCACGGTGCCATGCCCAACGGCCCCAGTTCCCGGGCCGTGACGCCCTTGATATCGGAGCGTTCGGCAACGAGCCAGGTCCGATCCGTTTGCCACCGTAGCACCAGTCCGTTGCGCAACCGGACTTCCACCGTCGCGGTCAAGCCCGCCGGATTCGACGCGGGCCCGCCATTGTCCACGCTCACTGCCAGAACATTCGTGCCCGGACGCAATAACGTCGTCAGATCGAATTTTGATACTTGGTTGAAATTGTCGCCTTTGCCTACGGCCTGACCGTTGACGGTGAGAACGAAACTGTTGTCCGCCGTGAGATGAATGGTGGCGGACTCGATCACCGCGCCGTCCGGCAATTTGAAGTCGCGCTGGAAATAGCGTGTGCCCAACGGCGCAGCGGCGGCGGGATTGCCTTCATCCGCCCAAATCCATTTCGCCTCGGCGAGCGGATGGGTGGTGGGCGTGGCGGTGGGCGTTGGCTTTGCAAACTCCGCGCCCCAGAAGATGTGACCCTGGCCCGCGCCGCGCGGACTGCCCCAAAGCTCCGCCGCCAGTTTTTGAACTTCGGCATCAGCCTGCGGAAAGCCCGAAAGACTGGGGGATTTTTTCGGCGGCATGCCGACCACAGTCGCGCCGGCCTGGACGAGTTCCTTGATCTTGCGCAACAACATCGGCGTCATCGTTTCCGTTTCCGGCAGCACCAGCAGGCGATAACTCGTTCCGCCGGGGAAGACAATCCGACCACTCTTCACCTTTGCTTTCGCCAGCAACATCTCCGGCGCGCAACCGTCGAAGTTGTATCCGCGCCGGTCGGGCGGATTGCCCACCGTGGCCGAGGGCGGCGCGCGGAACACGTGCGGCGCGCCTTCGCCCGCGAGAAAAAGAATGTCCGCCACCGACTCGCCCTGACGCAGCAGATACTGGCAACGCGCGAGGTGGGTGTGATAGGCCGAGACCATCGGCCACCAGGTTTGCGTGCGTTCCCAGTGGACACCGTAAGGCCCCATCTGCATTCCCGGCCAACGGTCGAGCGACGGCTGATGCTGATAACGATGAAAGGCGATCCGGTTCACGCCGGCGCCAAATGCCCAGTCGCCCAGCGACTTCATGTTGGCCGGATACGCCTGCCAGTCCTCACCTGGGTTGGAAGTGAACGACTCCGCAGCCACAATCTTGCGCCCGCCCGTGTGGGCAATGGACGCCGCCTCAATCACGCTGTAGGTGGTGTTGAAGCCGAGCCACCAAAACTCGCACATTGGCACGTCCGCCACCGCGCCCAGACTCAAGTCGGCGGTTGGGTTCATGTCATAAGGTTCGAGGGAGAAGTTAAGACCATTTTTGTGCGCCAATTTTTTGAGCTGCGTGACGTGTTTTTCGATCACCAGTTCCTGCGCGGTCTGGCGCAGATCCCAGAGAAAACGCTCCGTGGTTTCCGCGTTGTCCACCACGCGTCCCGTGAACGCAGGCAAGAAGCGCAGTGGGTCGTAACCGCGCCGCTGCTGGAATTCCGCGCGGAATTTCTCCGACCAGTTTTGCGAGCTCATTTCCCAACTGTCGAAATGCAGCGTGGTCAGCCCGCCCGGCCCATTTTTCCGCGGCCCGACTTCCTTCAGCAGCGTCCCGACGAACCGTTCGAAGTGCGCGTCAATGGCGGCGGCATCAAACTTATCCGTCTCGAAACCCAAGCCCGGCGCGGGCGCGGGCCGCGTGATCTGCCCGGTAGCCGTGCGGATAAAACGCAGGATCGTCCATTCGCCCGGCGGCACGTCCCACGTCAACCGTCCGTCCGGCGACATCTGCGAAGTCAGATCCACTACGCCATCCTGCGCGATGCATTCCGCTGCCGGCCAGGCCGGATGCACCGCCGGCATGGGCAGGGAAGATTTCACGCCGGGGAACGAAGAATACGGGGCACGCTGATACAAGGCCTTCTCATCCAAGTCAGCGATGCGCCGATCCCCTTTCGGTTTGGGAAACGCCAACACCGCCACATCACGATAGAACTCGCGCCGTTGCTGCTTCAATTCCGGGGTCAGTGTCCCTTCGCCGAAAAACGGCGCGCGGGGTTTCGCAAGCGGCAGGTCGCCGTCGAACCTCGCCGGGCCGATAACGTTCGTCTCGCTGGCAACGAGATGTTGCATGGACTGCTCCGGCTTCACCCACGGCCCACCCGTTCCGCACCAACCCGGACCGGAGCCCAGGACGATTTCAATTCCTAGCCGTTCCGCCTCATTCACCGCGTGGGCAAACAACTGCCGCCACTACGGACTCATAAACTTGATCGGACCGCGCGGAAGACCAAGGTCCACTTCGAGAAAGATTGCGCCACCGATGCCCGAGGCGCGCATGGCTTCCAAATCCGCTGTGATGCCTTCGCGGGACAAATTGCCGTCCATGAAATACCAATAGACCCAGGGCCGTGTCTCTGGCGGCGGGTTTTGGAATCCGCTTTCGAGATTGGACGCCCGAGCTGGCAGCGCAGCGGAGAGAAGAACCAGCAGGAAAACAATGGGGGCAAGTTTTGATGTTTTCATGTTGTGTGTCACGGCGTGTGATAGACTTTTTCAGCCATAAACCATCAATGCCCGCCACCAGCACCTTTGAGGTAGGTACCGTAGCCGATGATGATCGTGGACAGAATCAACGTGACAATGCCTGCGGCGATCAAGCCGTGCGCCTTTTTGCTCGAACCCTTCCACTCACGGAAAATCCAGCCCCACATCGTGCTGAAGATGATGATGCTCGCCATGTGCAGCGTCCACGAGGCGAAGCCATACTTGCCCATCTGCGTCTCGCCCATCGTGTAAAAAAAGAACTGGAAATACCAGCATGTGCCCGCCAGGGCGGAGAATAGGTAGTTGCCCAGAACGGGAATCTTCAAATCGGTCACGCTGACCGTCGTTCCGCCAGTGGCCGGGCCATGCTCGCCGCTTCCCTGACCACCGTGCTGTGCATGTTCTTCTCGCACGTGGGTAGCAAGATACTGGTAGCCGGTCTTGTTCTTGAGGTTCAGCAGCGCGCACCAGATGAAGTTGGTGGTGAAGCCGCCAGCCAGCACCACGCACAGTTTCGGCAAGCCGGTCCAAAGCGTGGCAGTGCCGGCCACCGCCGAGGCATCACCGATCGGTTTGCCCGCCGTGAGCGCAAACGAAAAGCACGCGCTCATGATCCCGGAGAAGGTCGCTACCAGCAGTCCTTTGGTGAAGTTAAACTCCGCGATGGCTTTTTTCTTGTCCTGCTCGGGCATCTCCCGTTCTTTCGTCAATCCCGCATACGCGGCTACTGCGATGCCCGCCAGGCAGACAAATACCCCGAGCAACGCGATGCGCCCGGGTGTGCTTGACGCAATCTGGGTCAACGTTTCCTCGACTGGAATGCCCGGCGCAAACTGTTTGAAAACGGGCGGCAGCAAAGTCCCGAACGCCGCGCAATAGCCCAACGCCACCCCCATGCCCAGCGACATGCCGAGATAACGCATCGTCAGGCCGAAGGTCAGTCCTCCCAATCCCCACATCGCCCCGAAGAAATAAGTCCACCCGAACGTGCTGCCGGTTTGTTGCTTCAACACCCCGAACAGATCGTTGGTCATGAACGATGCGAGCAGCCACGGACAGATAATCCAGGAGAAAAACCCGCCGACGAGCCAGTAGGTTTCCCACGACCATTTTTTAACGCCCCGGTAAGGGACGTAGAAACTTCCGGAAGCCAGACCGCCGAGCCAGTGAAAAAGGACGCCAAAGAATGGATTTATAGGCATGGTTTTAGCAGATGCGTTGTGAATCAATGTTCCAGATTTTTGCGAGCTTTTCGATCTTGTCAGCCACATGGCCGATGCCGATGGCGCAATGATGCGCCGGCCCGGCTTTCGACCATTCGTTCAAAAACGGCTTCGCTCCGATGGAAAATTGGTAACGGCTGTTTGTGTTGCCAATCTGTAGAACCGGGCCGGGAACAGATTCGCCCTCCGCCATCAGGAGGAGCAACGTTCCGTCGCCACGCTGCACCACCGAAAGCAGCGTGACCGGACCGTGTTTGACCGTCATCTGGATCGAGAGTCCTTTGCCCGGCTTGCCGTGATAAACCGGAAGCGGAACGAGACCCACGCGACCTTCCGCAATCGCCAAATGCGCCGGCCCATCGTGGCCGAGATAAACCACGTCGTCCTTGAAGTCCGACAAATAAAATTCTGAAAACGAGCCGCCTGCGCCGAGCAGGTCCATGATTTTCATCGCCTGCACGTTTTTGATTTCGTATTCACCGGCCACCGGAATGTGTCGCCCGGTCAGCAGCGTGTTACCAGGGATGGCCGATGTGACAATGTCCTGATACGGATGGCCCGGAACGCTCTCATAATAATAAGCGAGTGAGCCGAGTTGGTGTTTGTTCACCAGAGCGCCGAGAGCGCACGAAGTCTTCGCGGCCCGCTGCAATTCCGATTCCGAGCACTCGCGCGAAACATCGAACGCCCGGCGAAATTCGCGGACTTTCGCGCACGTCTGGGTGGCGGTCACGGACTTGCGCAAAGCATCCAACTCGCACATCTCCAGAATTTCAAAATGATTTCCAAACGCCGCCGACTGCTGCGTCATGTCGCTATAAACATCCAGCATCCCGCCGTAGTAGTGGCCGAGGACGCCGACACGATTACGTCTCATTCCGGCGGCAGTTTTGGCGGCGATCACCCAGTCGCTGATCTCCCGCCAGGCCGCCTCATCCTGCAAATGGCCCGTAACGAGATGGAAGGCGATGCCCGCACGATTGAACACTGACGCGATTTCCGGGCAACTGCACGCCTGGCAATGTTCCAGCCAGACGCCAGTCATCAGGCCGCGATCGACAAGCGCGTTGAACTTCTGGTAGTCCAGTTGCGCGACCGGCTGAAGATTCAACACCACCACCGGCACACCCGCGCGTTGCACCACGGGCAGCACGGTGGAGGACAGTGCGTAGGTGGAAACGTAGAGAAAAATCAAATCCACTTCGCCCCGCCGGAATTGCGCCGCCGCCGTGTGCGCTTTCGTCGGATTGTCCACCAGCCCCGCATCCACGAGTTCCACACCGAAGCTTTTAACTTTTTCGCCAATCGTATGCTGGTAATTCAACAGTCGCCGGCGCAACCCTTTGAACTGCGGCCAATACGTATCCAAACCAACGCCGAACAGTCCGACAGTGACAGATGGTATTGTTGTGTTTTTCATTCTCGGTTCAAGCACCGCGTTTGCTCAGCACGCTTTTCTCGTAGCCCTTCACTTCGTCGAGCCAATCCGCGCCGACGGGCACACCCTGCTTGAGACAATAGTAATCCCAGACTGCGCCGAACGGCAGCGTCTTGGCTTCTTCCATCAACGCGAGGCGCGAGGTGTAATCGCCGTCGCGTTCGAGCTTCTTGTAGGTGGTGTAGGGCTCGAGCATCGCGATGCAGAGCGCGCGGATCATGTTGCGCGTGCCGATGGTCCACGCGGCGATGCGGTTGATGCTGGCGTCAAAGAAGTCGAGGCCGATGTGGGTGCGGGCGAGATAATTCCCGCGCACCAGTTCCTGTGCGATGGCGTTCAACTCGTCGGTGAGCGTGACGACGTGATCACTGTCCCAACGAACGCCACGGCTGACGTGCAGCAAAATCTCCGGCACAAAGCAGAGCACCGAGGAAACTTTATCCGCCATGTTTTCGGTCGGGTGATAATGCCCGGCGTCAAGGCAGACAAGCGTTTGATTCTTCACGGCGTAACCGAGATAAAACTCATGCATGCCCACGGTGTAGCTTTCCGCGCCGATGCCGAACAACTTGCCTTCCACGGCGTCGAGGTTGTGTTTTGGATTAAGCTTCTTCTTGAAGATGACGTCGAGGGATTGTTCGAGGCGTTCGCGCGGGCCGCGACGATCGGCAGGCGTGTCTTTCATGCCGTCGGGAATCCACACATTCGTCACTGTCGCTGAACCCAGGGCTTTGCCCATCGCCGCGCCGATCTCGCGGCTGGCCTGGCAATGCTCGACCCAGAACTGGCGGATGCCCTTGTCATGGTGAGAGAGCGTGAACCCGCTCGCTGACTTGGGATGTGAGAAACAGGTCGGGTTGAAATCCAAACCGATGCGCTGCGACTTGGCCCAATCAATCCAGTTCTTGAAATGCTTCGGCTCGATTTCGTTGCGGTCCACTTTCTTGCCGCCGAATTCGCCATAGAACGCGTGCAGGTTGAAGCGATGCTTGCCAGGAATCAGCGACAGCGCTTTGGCGGCGTCAGCGCGCAATTCGTCCGGCGTCCGAGGTTTGCCAGGATAATTTCCCGTGGCAACGATCCCACCGGTGAGAGCACCACCGAAATTCTCGAAGCCGCCGACATCATCACCCTGCCAGCAGTGCAGCGAAACCGGGACTTTGGCGAGTTCTTTCAATACTTTGTCCGTGTTGACGCCGAGGGCGGCATAACGCTCTTTTGCAAGCTTGTATGCTTGAGTGATGGGTCGTCTGGCTGATTTCATCATCTTTGTTCTATCGGTTTAAATGGGTGGGCATCAAGATCCTGCATCGCCCACACGTAACTGCTAATGTGTGTGCGGAAGCTGGACAGAGCCGGCTGGTCTCAGCGGAGGCCTTCGCCATGACGTCCGGAATAATGGCCATGCACCACCTCGCGTGCAGAAAATGGATAAGGTATCCCCGGGATAATCGTTTGCGATTCCCAAGGTGACTGGAACAACTGTCCCGATGTCGGCGCGAAGTTTACCCACCACGGCGGTTGGTCTCGACGTTGACGGCAGAAGGCAGCGCAGCGCGTAGCGGCCTGGGAAGAAAATGTCCAGTGCCAGTGTGCCAAAAAATAGTGGATCGGTTAGCATGAGTAACTTGGTTCTTGAGTGACGATTAGCCCACTTCTCCTTCACAACCCATTCGTCCCGCGCAGGGCGCGGAAGAACAATGCCGGGTGTGCGGGTGTCAGCGTCCCTGCTTCCTGCACCAGATTCGTCTGCGTCACTGGCGGCAGCGGCTGCCAGCCACCGCCCGCAACATTGGTTGTCCATTGCAATCCGATGGCGCTATCGGGGAGCGCATACTGGAGGAGCAACACTTGATTGCTCGCCGCG
>ERZ1292630.581-Hain-H41-02um-R3-581-length-37358-cov-7_pt1 | contig 37358 bp, 24 predicted proteins | sample MGYA00564408_ERZ1292630 | MGnify/ENA primary metagenome ERZ1292630 (study PRJEB36523, sample SAMEA6512641) | groundwater metagenome | collected 2019-01-08 | study: AquaDiva: Metagenomics assemblies of 32 groundwater samples
GCGCGCGCGCTGAGTATAGTGGATAGAGAGAGAGAGAGAGAGCCAGCAACAGCGGGCGGGCGGTGTGGTGACGAATTCGGATTTTACCGGAATCACGCGTGGAGCTACGTAGGTCTCTCTAGTCAGTGCTCGGCCGGGGAGGTTGGTGTTGGGAAACAGAGTAGAGATTAGCGACTAGTAGAAAGGCCGGTCATTCAGCCTCCTCGGAATTCAACGTCCACATCTCGTCATCGGGCTCGTTGGCGTTTGACGGAATGGTGTCCCGGAGCACAGGAAGCGGCCGGTCGCGGGGCGAGGCGCGCGTCGGGGCGGCGCTCCCTGGCGGGAGGGCGTCGCGATTCGGTGCCGGCACCCCCCCGTTGTCATCGTCTAGGGTCCACTCACCGTCGTCGACATCTCTGGCGTGCGGCGCGACGGCCTTTGTCGAAGAGGACAGGGGTGGCGAGGCGGCGCTGTTATGCGTTGGAGGGGCGTTGGTCGAGGAGGAAGGATTCGCCATGGACATTGACGAAGCCGACACGGTGACGCCGGTGACCGATTTGGGCAGCGTGTCAAAATGAGCACTCGCCCCGACAGACGTCGGCCCGACGGAACTTTGGCCGACCGAGTGATGGCTGCTGGCGTACACCGTGGCGCACACAAGACCGTCGACGTTTGGCGAGGCGTCTGGTGGCGACTCAGTAGGCTGGAGAACGGTGCCGGTGATCGCCCCTGGAGATTGCGACGCAGGAATGTCAATCGGGGGAGGCCGCCTCGGTGAGTGTGCCCTGGCCGTGGGCAGATGGTTGGGCGCTTTCGTCGGCACCGTCGTCGTGCTAGCGCCACTGGGGGCCACTGCGGGATGGGCGGACGCCGCGGTGGTCGTGCTAAGGTCTCGCCCGACGGGTGGCGGCTGCGCGTCGACGATTTGCATGCGAATTTGTCCCATTTCGTCGACTTCGTACCGAATCTTCCGGTTATGGCGGGCACCTGTTTCGGTGCGCTGGCCCTCGCGCTCCGCCTCCTCCTGCTCCTGGGCGCGTTGCTGCACCTTAAAGCGGCAGAGGCACACTCCGATGACCACGATGACGAGCACGATGACGACGATCGAGACGATGATGAGGATGACCATGTCGTTGTTCGGATCCTCGGCAGGTGGGGGCGCCGGCCCACCAGAGGGGGCGCCTGTCAAGGACGAGCACGTATTGGCAACGGTTTCCCCGCAGGCCTGCGTCACCGGACAACACCATGGACTCGCATATGCGACGTTGTTCGGGGGAAGCGGGAGGTCTGAGTTTGGCCTACGACTCGTCGGGTCCTGTTTCACCCTCCAGGCGTCGTAGAGCGAGCAGCATCGTTGCACCCCTGGGTTGCAAAGCGCCGACCTGGACGAATGGTTGCAGGACGACGTCATGGCGCTGGCGGGCCAATCGATCGTCGCACTGGGCGACGGCGTTGGCGATGGCGTGGTCACCGAAGTGACTTTGACCGACGATGGAGGGAAGGAGTCTGCAAACGCGGGATGGGTAATCAGCGAGGTGCGCCAACCCACCACGCCAGCGCCGCCGCTGCTTGGCGTCCACTGGCAGTTCGGATCTCCCAGCTCTTCGCCGTTGGTGAAGCCATCGCCATCGGTGTCCATGGCACACAACGCCCGGGTCCAAACACGGCCGGCCTGCAAAAAGGCCCTACCAAAGTCGTTTCTAGTCCCATTCTCAGTCGACGCTAACCTCACCGCATGACCGACGGATGGCCACATCACCCCGTTGCGGCTCACGTTCGCGCCGTTTGGGATGGCAGCCTGATACTCTTGGTAGCCGGCGACAAACATCGCGCAGCCCCTGTATCTTATGTCGCCCCGGTCAATATTTGCGGTGGAGGCAATGGCGTACACGGCAATGAACGCGACCACGCTCTGACGAAAAAAGGTCCACCCGTCGCCATCGCGCGGTGGCATCCTCCTCAGCCGTGAATGATGTCTGGTACGAAGGAGGACACGACGTGAGTGTGTTGTGTCGCAGGACGCGACGCTTGGAGGGGGTGGGTACACCACAATGCCCTCAGGTCCTCACATCATTCATGACAGGCGTCGCCTGGGGAATAAAATTCACAGAAGAGAAGCAACGTCAGGGGAGTCGCTAGAGCAGGTAGAACCACGAAAACCAAGACAAGATCATGACGGCGACGACGGCGGGCGGCCCGTACGTCTTGATCCATCGCATGCGATTCATATGAACGGCCTTTCCGTAATACTTCTTGCTCGACTCCCGCAGGTCCGATGACTGATCCTTGAGCACATCGAGGCGCTCGCCCCGGGAAAGAATGTCCTCAAGGTTCGATCGAATCACATTCTGTACCTCATTCAGCTCCTTCTTCAGAGTGTCGTACGAATTCGCGCCAGCGGTCGAAGCGTTCGCAACGCTGGCAGCCCCAGGGGCGGACGCCCAGCCACCCGGCTTATTGGCTTTGGTCATTGCCGAAATTGTGTGCCTTTGCAGCAGCTTCGCGACTTGCGTTTCGTATGATATCATTTGGAATGGTTTCGTGGCCGCCATGATGACGTCAGCGCTGAACGCCCTCGAAAACTCCGCTTCGAGGTCAGTAAGAAGAGCGCAAGCGCAACTTAGAATCTGATTTGCAGTCGCCCCAGAAAAGCAATTCGCTGTTTTATTGACTGCAACGGCAACCACCAACGTCGGCGGTCGACACAGCACGTAATAGCAGGTGTCTCTTGTGTAGTCGTATGCGCGGAACCCGGCGACGTCGTTGGGACATCGGTCGACGACGCGATTCATCTGCTCGCTACAGATCATTTGGCTCTGGTTGTGCCCCTTCGTTTGCTGAAAGCTAGCGTCCACGAACGAGCACAGCCGGTGGCGATCGCGCGCGCGCGCAACGATAATGCTCACGAAGCAACTCATACGCTGGTGCGGCGAGGGAGGAAAAACTAGTCTAGTTTGTCTACGACCATTCGGCCACACGACCCGGTGCAGGTCCGTTTCATGTCACCTCGCGGCGTAATGAACCGTAATTTCTTCCGAAATTCTACAGCGCCCGAACTTGAACTTGACGTCATTGTAACCGTGTGCTGCTTGCTTTCGCCATGTCATTGCGCAGGGCTTGACGCAAAGCAGACATTTTGGTGTACTGTTGCATCATGTCGCCTTCCAGCACGCGGTATCGGGTCGCGAAGTCGGACATTGTGCTAGTCCACCACTGAGACTCCTGCTCAATGCCTTTGCCACGGATGTAGGCCTCCCTGGTTTCGACGCTATCACGTTGCTGAGCGTGGCATTCCCTTCTAGACTGGCGCTGAACGGCCTGAGATCGGCGCTCTTGCCCCCAAGCGGTAAGTTTCACAAACGATTCTTGAAAACAAATCATCTCGATTTGTTCACGCGTGACGGTTTCCACAGCCGCAATGTGTTCTCGAAGGAGAAAATGGGGTTTCAACAAGACCGCGAAGGTGCCTTGAACGCCCTGAAGCGTCGGCGTCCCGGTGTGCACGGGCCGAGAAATCAGCCGGGAGAGTAACGCGCGAGGGGCGCATTCACTGCCCACTCGCAGCGACCTGTCGACGACCGCCTCACGAGCGTGCCCGCCGTCCGCATCGCTTGCGCCAAGGGCGATCGTGGTGGCACACGAAACAGTACTGCGCAGGTAGTCTTGCGCATCGACAGAATAGAGTGCAAAGTCCAAGACGTCATTCGACGGCAAGGGAGCCCAAAGGTGAGGGCCGCCCCTCTCGCGTTCGGCTACGAAGCATTGCGACGCCGCCAGGAGCACGTCAGCTATGCGCGTGTGGTGGGCGGGCAGCCGCAGGATGCACGTGAAGCACGGTGGTAGCTCCGGGCGGATAACAAACACGACACGAACGGCGGCGACGGCATGACGCCTGGGGCTGGGTGGCCCACTCATGACAGATTCTTTGGAACTGGTTCAATGACAACAACAAACACTTTCTCAATCGGCGATTGGGTAACAGAGGGCGCGGGGGAAGGGGAGTTCATTCGTTGTGCCTATTTCTCCCATCCTACTGGTGGTTTATCGATGCAGTTAAGTCTCGGTCACCGGTCGAGCAGAACGACGGCACTTTACTGACCGACGATGGCGGACGCGCTGCTGGACTCGTACTTCCAGGTCGGCGCCACCTGCTGGACGCGCTTGTAGTAGCGCGACAGGCGGTGAATGCGAGACTCGATCAGAATCAGACGGAACTTCGTGTCGATGTCCTTGCGGTTGCGCTCCAGGTGCTTGCGCATCGCCACCGCGCGCTTGATCATGCAGTACAGGTCCTCGGGCAGCTCGGGGGCCAGGCCGTGGTGCTTCAAGATGCGCACGATCTTGCGGCCCGTCACGTTCTTGACCTGGGCGATACCCTGGCTGTCGCGCAGTTGCACGCCGATGGCGCTCGGCGGCACGCCCTTCTTCGCAAGCTTGCAGATCGTGTCGACGACGTCGCGCGCCGTCGTCTTCAGCCAGGCGGGCACCGCGCGGCGGAACGGCAACGCCGAGGCAGCGCTGCCCTTGCCAGGTCCATGCATGCGGCCCATGTTGAGGGAACACAGAGAGCTCCTTGTTGACGGGAAGGGAAACAACACATCCGACGTTAAGTTAGATCTCAACTCGTTTCGTTACAGTGTGGCCGGCGGCCGCGATTTGGCCATCACGCAACTGAAAACGTTCTGGTCACATCACGGCAATCCATGGCGGATTCGACTCGTGCCATTAGTAGGTCAAGGGCGTGGCCGTCAACATCTTCGTCGAACGCGTCGACGCCGACCGTCGGCTGGTCGCCTGGAGTGCCTTCGGGGCCTGCCGCGCTGGTCACACCGTCGCAACCGGGGTCGCTGCGACGCGCTTCTAGCGGCGTTCGACCTGCACGCGACGGGATGGGTTCACGTGACCGTTTCCGTGGCCATTTTGTGGCGGTGACGGACCACCGATAAATTCCCAACTCGCTCGTGTCGCACACGCCCACCATCGCCTCGCGGCACTGGGCGTCGAGCTGCGCCAAGCGAAGCAACCACGGTTCAATGCGGCAAGGGAGTTGAGGGTCGCGTTGCCACAGGCCGTTCAAAGGGTCCACCGATGAGGGCATGCGTCACAAGCGAAAAGAGAGGCAGCGTTCCTGGTGACCACAAGGCAGGAAAAGACAGAGCAATCTTGCCTTTTCACGGACGCCAAATGGTGGTGTGAGGTGGAAGTGGTCGCGAGTCAACGTGTCTGACGGAAGGAAGTTCGGCTAGAAAGGGCAGCCAAGGCGGCTCCCAATGGCCACGCGGTTTCGACGCCGCGCACCTTCTTGGCGATGACGATCTCCGTGTGAGGCGGAAGTTCGTAGCCGTAGGCAAGCACCGCGTAAAGGTATGTGGCATCAAAGCAGGCAAACGGCGCTGTCCGTTGCGTTTCGAACCAATTCAAGATGTCTGTCTCTGCCACACCCCACGGGTGAAACAGGGAGAGGTCCGTGGGAACACGTGTGCCACAAAGGTTCATCGCGATCGACCGCATCCATGAAAGATTTACGACGCCAGCCGAAGGCTCCATGCCGGCATTCTCGCTGTGTCTCGCAGCAGCGTTGGCGACTTGAGGCTTGGAGAAGAAATGAGCAAATCGATCGTAGTAATAGGAAAACGCGTAGAGTCTTCCTCGCTGTTGATACCCGCCTGTTCCCAGAACGTCGGCCAAAGGAGGCTGAAACGTCGCGTTGATGGAGCAAGCCCAGGGTATGGAGAGGTGCGTCACAGCCGCCGTCCGCAACTTACAGTGTTTCTCCGCGGAAGCGGGCCGCAGAAAATTCAAGCATGCATCCACGCACGTGGCAAATGTACCCTCTGCTCCGCAAGCATCGCTTCGTGAGGAAAGCACCGCCTTGCGTGCCTCCATGAGTCCGTAGCCGAGGTGAGAATGCTGGTAGAGCGCGAGCGGTCCCGCAGCAGGTTTAACGGTATTTGTTCCATGGGTTCCATGGCAGCCGTCGTCGGTCGAAGACAGCCAAGGTACCGGATACGCATGGCTACGCTGCTCAGTCAATGCATCATCCTCGCTTCGCGATCCTGACAGCAACGACGATCCTGATTTCCACTCAAACACGACTTGGGTCGAGGCGCCCCCCATGTCGATTGCGGCAGCGGTAGCAACGGCGTTCTCGCATTGAATGGGTTCTCGCCCGTGAGGGCGCAGGCTGCCCAGCAAGTAGTTGATCGTCAGCCAGCCGTAGGGGCCCTCGTGGTCGTCATCCATGATCTCCACGGATGACTCACTCGTGTGAAAGGGGAAGTCACGAAATAGTTGCATGACGGCCTCGAGAATGGCGCTCGACGCCGTGGCGCCAATGAGGCGAAGCCCGGCGGTGGCTTTCAGTTCCACCCCGGTGACGACACGTTTTGTTTCCGGAACTGATGACATCGCGGACAACATCAGGGGGCGCAACGACTCCCCGGCCTCCTGCGCGTTGGCGAAAGACGACAAGCCCGGCTTCACTTCTTCAAACACCTCGTTGGACAGGGAACTGACGGTGGGTGCGTCGTCGCCTGGGCCAGACACGAATGAAAACACGTGGAGTCGTGAGCCGGTGCTCCCAGCGTCAATGATCACGCTGTAGGACAAGTCCGGTGGGGAGGCACCGCCTGTGACGGTCGCGCCGACAATCAGCAGGAGGAGGAGGAGGAAGCAGCTCATAGGATGAATTGGTTTCGGTGATGTTACTTTGCTATGCCTTGTCAACTATTGACACATCGAATGTGGTGTGGTATTACAAGCCATCAACCAGCCGCAGCAGCGTGGTACGGGGAGGTGAGATCGTTGGTGTCTCCAGCCAGAGTGCAATGGATTCTATCGCTCGCCGCTTTGTTCGGCTTCATCCCTATGTGAAGTTTTATTCTGTCGTTGACGACGTCGCTTGATCAGTCCAGGAATCATCTGTCGAGTCGGCCATTCCTCGGCCGGTGGGCCTTGCGACGATTCGCAATGGTCCGTCGACCGTCGACGTTTCGGTCGTCACAACCTGAGATGACCCAACAAGTGTCGTGGAGGTCGAGGGGTCGAGGCTCGTTTCCGTCGTGGTGGCTTGCGATGGCGGAGTGGTGGAGCCGGACGAGGTGGTCCCTCGAGGTGCATCCACTCTCGTCAGGCGTTGCAGAATGCGCCTCGCCAGTAACTGCGAGTGGGGACCCTGGACAAACCGCCGATAACGTTCCTCATCACGGAGATCGTCATCGGGCGACGTTTGAGACACCGAAGTCGACGAAACACTCGAACAGTCGCTCGACTGGGCCACATCTGTGTTACTGGTTGCGTCCAAGCTTGCTTCTCGGCTGTTCTTTGGCTTGGTGTGGTGGCTGGCTCGGTGTGTGACCAGGGTCGAGGATGTCTCCACCCAACGGTTCACCGCGGTGTAAGTGGGGCCCACAAAGCTGGACGACGAGACGTCTTCCTCCCGCGCTGGCTGAACACGCATTGCTTCTCGAAGAGCCTCGCGAACCGGTGCTGCGTAGAGCAGTGGGGCAGGAAGCATGGGAAGCGGCGCAAACGGCGCTGTCACGGCTGGGGCAGGCGGGGATGGTCGAGTGGATCCCCCCGGCCGCTGCTCGTTGCGCCGGGCTGCAGCGACGAGAGGCTCACTGGAGTCAGCCGCTGGTATCTGCACCACTTGCACCGCGACGGATTGCCGCGTGCTGGATGCGGGGCAACTGCCAGCCACGCCTTCACCTGCTTCGCGACTGGCCGCCGTTAAGAGGATATCATCCGAGCTTCGCCTCTTGGCTTCTCCTAGTGGGACTGGGAGACTCATTTCGACGTCCGGATGTCGGCCGTCCTCACGCAGTAACGGGAAACAGGGTCTGGTGGGCACGGAATCGCCGGTGCGGTTGCCGGGTCGCAAGAATGCCTCATCCACGGACGGCCGCCGAGTTGCTTCCTCGTCGTTGTCGTCTCGGGCGTGAAGTGTTAGCAGTAATTCGGGATGACGTGGATCCTCCTCTTGCATGATTAGCGTCGCCGCGTCGGTGGGGTGGTGCGTTGCAGACGAAGTCTGGGAGCCGGCCGCTTGCACGGAGACGCTGCTGGTCGCTGCGAGGGCGCGACCGTCAGACGGTGGAACTGAGCGGCAGGAGAGCAGCGCGGCAAGCATTTGCTCGACCTCTGAAGGGTGGTCAACGCTTTCCGCTTGCGCGATGTTGATGGGCTGCCCTCGGCTTGCGTCACGTAGAGTCGGTGTCTCGACGGAGGGTGGTAATTGTTGGCCACTGGCCGGGGACGATGGCCTCCCGCGATCAGCTGCGGGCGAAGGTTCAGCTGTCTCTTTCTGTGTGACAAGAGCTCCGGACGTCGCTCGCGGCGTTGTAGCCCCGACGTGTGACACGATTGCGTCAAGTGCGGTGCTCCACATCGCGGACAGGTATGCCTGGTCGATGTCGGTCGCGGTGACCACATCTACAGCGGCGGTACCGTCGAAGGTGACCGGTCGCCGCAACCATTGCCGGATCATGTTGGTCACGCTGTCGTGAACCAGCGTCGCGACCACATGATGGACAACGACGTCAGCGGCGACGGCCATCGCTCCCGAGCTATTGGTGATTTCACTTGGATGGCCACCGTTCGCCGTCAGGCGGAGCCAAGCGGCGTTCATTTCCACGCACGTCGGGGCCACCCGCCTCGGCTTCTCGTCGTCTGCGGCAGCGGCCGACCGCCCGGGCAACCGCTCTCCGTCCTCATTGACAATGCAAAGTGTGTCATGGGGAAGCAGGGCGGCGGGAGCGGTCATCCTCGCTGGTGACGGTTGCAGCAACGCGGCGGTCTGTTCCCCGAAGTGCACGACCCGGTCATGCAAGACGGCATCAACCCGAGTCGGTCGTGTCGTCGGCACCGCGACCTCTGGTTGATCTGCTGCGACACCGCTGGCAGCCGTGGCCTTGGTTCGAGTCCTTAGAGGCATCCTATGTTGGCTTTGTGCCGTGGCCGTTCGATCGATGGTTTGAAGGCCAATCGACGGCCTGGTGTGAGATTCGGAGACTGCCGCTCGGCGGTCGAGAACGCCTCGTCTATGATCGGCAGGTTGAACGTCAGGACGCGACGCTTCGCGCAAGGTTTCGCGGCTACGTGTGATTGCCTCAGACAGTGCGTCGGATAGTCGATTCACTAAATTGGCGTGCGTGAGCAGCTCGTTTGACTTCTGCGCATTCGTAGGGGTGTCATTCAACGACGCGTGTGGTTCATCGGAACGTCTACCGCAAGGCTGCAGCCTGCTGGACTTTCCCGCGGGTTGCGCGGACGACGCGACCTCGTTCCGGGGGTTGGCGGTGCGTGTACCGGGCGTGCTCGCGTGACTTGGAATTGCAGAGGGCTCATCCTGTCGACCAACTGTCGCATGAGTAGGCGGATGGAGTCGTGATTCGGGGAGATGCGAGCGCGTCACCGCCACCGGCACTTCGGTGGCGACACCCACTGATCTTACCGGAGCTGAGTGACTTGTCAGAGTTTGCGTCGCGGTCACTGACGGCATTGCAACGTCGGTGGAACCACCGACGGCTGCATCAACTCGAACTATTGATTCTTGCAGTTCGGTTCCGAATCGCGACGGTGAGGGACACGTGCCTTGATCGACGACGTTCACGGTGTTCACTTTTCGCGGTTCAATGACTTCGAAGGCGATTGGCTTGGGGGTGCCGGCTCGCACCGTCGTTGTTGAGTGAATGATGGATCGCTCCGGCGGCCGCGCTCTCTCTGAATCATCGGGTTGCCCAGGTGAACGACGTGGCGGCCGTCGACGTTCAACGAATCGTAAGGCCTTGGCAGTCTCGGCAAGTTCTTCAATTGTGGTGTTCGATTTTGGGGGCGTTTTCGTGCGCTTTTCTTGGTGTGGCAACGCAGGTACGTTAACGGCGAACGAAGGGAAGGAGGGGCCCCACGCTTCTAAACGCTGCTGAAACCTTACAATTCGCGCCGCGATGGCGCCAAGGGGTCCTGAGGATGGTACAGGAGCGGCGTGGTCTGCGGCATGGGTGGTCGCCTCAAGCCACTCAAAATCCAACGTGTCAGCCATGCTCCCGGTCAATCCACTTTCACACGGGCGACCTGCGGCGTCGTCACTGCCATGTTCCTGTTGCAGCCACAGCAGTGTGTCTTTCGCCCGACACTTCGCGTGGGCGATCGTCATGGCCGAAGACAAGGAAAGAGCCATTTCTTGTCGATCCTTCGTTTTTGTTTCGGCTCGCTTCTAGAGAGCGGTAAGCGTACAATCCAAATGCGCGGGTCAAACGTGCCCAGGAGTGACGTGCCTTCTGCACCGACTGTCAACTGGGAATTGAAAATCGCCTTGTTTTTTGGCAAGTTGTTGCAGTCCGCGTTGAACAAGGCACGAACTTGTGGCGGAGGCATCTGGAACATTCCGCGCGCTTTGTTGGCATACCGAAACGCGGAAGTTCAGCCACGTCAGTCACACGAGGACGAGATTTCGAACACACAACACCCATCACCGAAAAAACGGAGAGAAATTGCCAGGCAATTTACCGAGGGAATCGTGTCGGGCCAAGCACCATCCGGCCCTCCCTGATGCCTCAGTGTTGCCAACATCCCTCATTACGCTGAGCTACCATGGGTAAAGTCTCCCAGCTCTTTAATTGTGTGCCCCTATCCTGACCTATCGCGGTAAGTTGGCCCTCGACCTGGCACTGCTGGGTGCCGGTGACTGTCCTTCTGCTTTCCGCCCTAGTGTGCAGGAGCTTGCTGCTGAGCTTGCTGCTGCGCCGGCTGGAGTGGCCGGAACGCGTCCGTGCGCACAACCGGTGGGTGGCCCGGAAGTGCGGGGACACTTTCCTCGGGACGTGTCGTACATCGGCAATGTCCGTTTCGTCGGAAAGCAGTCGTTCCCGCCGCGTGCACCTTCGACAGGCGATGCAACTCTCAGGTTCGCACACTTCCCGACGATGAAGTTCCTGCGTCGGTTAAGGACCTCGCCGAGGCCCCCCCGCTGAAACAGATAGTGACGATCCCCCCTGGCACCCTCGACGACATGCTGCGGTGGGCATCCGAAGTCTTGGCCAATGTGCCAGTTCAGATCAAGCCCAACGACCCCCCAACGCTCATCATCTGTGTTGACGTCTCGGCATGGGGCTGGGGGCGCGAGTTGCTTCAGTTGTCTCTGCGGTTTCTCGAATATCGCCTTCGACGACATGCTAGCATAGCCTACGTTGGAGCAGCGCAGCGCATCTGTTGCTCGGTCGGCATGACTGGAAGGCCAGAAATGTACTGTGATCGTGGCGACACGAACAGCACAAGGGTTGTGGCTTATCACCCCGCGTCACATTGGAATCCAGAGGAAGACCCGGAAAAATAGTCGCTCGTACTCCAATCGTCGTCCAGAACATTACGGAGGAAAACGGTCTTGAAACTAAAATTCATACACCGGCTGAACCTACAAAGTTAGCCCCTACGTTGTTGAGCCACTGGCGGTGTGCATGCCTTCCCAAGTCGCATAATTGGAACGCAGCTGCCCCACGCAGTCTTGGAAGCCCTCGGCGACGGTTACCTTTCGAGTGGCTGTCTGTTGTCCTACGAAAAACGGAGCTTTGGCCAAACCCTCGTACAGCGGAAGGCACACGCCTTTGATGAAAGACATTTGTTCTTCCGCCATGGAAATCGTGGCACGGTTAAACCTGACGGGATGCTGACTGCCGTACTGCACGCGTTCAAGGTCTCCTTCGCGGCAGAATTCCTCTGTGACCAGGGGGGCCCACTGCCGACTAAACGCGAAGGATCTAATCTCGTTGCTGACATCGGCACCATCGACAAGGACCGCCATCAGCGTGAGTCGATCCTCATCGCTCAAAACGGATGTTGGGCCTGATGTTCGTTGCGTCAATGTGGTCACGTCAGCGACGTGACGCTTGTGTGAAGCGACGTCGGTGGCTAAGATGCATCGCATCAACATTGACCGAACCTGTTGATAGGACGAGGCTCCAGATGATTTAAAGGACTGCGCCACACTGCGAGTGCCGCCTGCTCCATCCCCTACCGGGTGATCCAGCATCGCGATGGTGGTCGCGGCATGGTGATTTTCCAACACCGCCGTATCATTATACCGGAGGGCCAGAGGGTGCAACGAGGAGCACAGAAACTTGTTGGTGAAGCCAGGATGCTGAACGTCGTGGCACAGCCCGGCGATCAGCATTGCGAATATTTCCAGTGGCTGAAAGCACGACTTCAAGCTGAACCTCGGGTGCGACAAAAACAGATGCAACGTCTGGACCACATTGACGGCATGTCGAAAGTTGTGGAAGGGGTTTTCGGCATGATAGTTGTCGCGGACAAGTCGAACGAAGTTGTCGAATACCGCTTCGGGAATGCGGAACAAATCCAGAAGTTGGTAAGACGAAAAAATGTGACGCAAAAGCGGTGTGGCAACGTCACGTACACCGCTGGCCATTACATCGATCGAGAAAACGTCGAAATCCAGAGACGTCAGTTGCGACGAGATGGTGGGATCCAGTGTTGCGGTCACCCGATCAGGCATCCCGGTTCCAGACGGAAACTGTGCTGGCAACTGTGAGATGGTTTCGTACGGACGCGGATGCCGATGGGGGACGACGCATGTAAGAAGCCGCTCCACCAGCGCCGGGAGAAGCGAGGACGTCATGTAGCCCACGTCGGACGTCATGGCGGGACACACAAAAAAAAATACGCTTAGCCACTCAATGACGAGAGCAGAAGTCCAGAAATACAAACAGCACGATCGAAAATGGTGGAATCAATGGTATTGACCAGTGGTGCCTGTCATTTGTGGAAGTGGCCAGCTAGTGCGCCTTCACGCCTTGAAAGCGGTCACAGAAAAATATGAGAGGGCAGACACAGAGGATCGAGTGTGCCAAGATTACTGACCGACGATGGCGGACGCGCTGCTGGACTCGTACTTCCAGGTCGGCGCCACCTGCTGGACGCGCTTGTAGTAGCGCGACAGGCGGTGAATGCGAGACTCGATCAGAATCAGACGGAACTTCGTGTCGATGTCCTTGCGGTTGCGCTCCAGGTGCTTGCGCATCGCCACCGCGCGCTTGATCATGCAGTACAGGTCCTCGGGCAGCTCGGGGGCCAGGCCGTGGTGCTTCAAGATGCGCACGATCTTGCGGCCCGTCACGTTCTTGACCTGGGCGATACCCTGGCTGTCGCGCAGTTGCACGCCGATGGCGCTCGGCGGCACGCCCTTCTTCGCAAGCTTGCAGATCGTGTCGACGACGTCGCGCGCCGTCGTCTTCAGCCAGGCGGGCACCGCGCGGCGGAACGGCAACGCCGAGGCAGCGCTGCCCTTGCCAGGTCCATGCATGCGGCCCATGTCGACGATTGTGCAAAAGGACGAAGGCTGGAGACCGAGGGGTGGTGCAGGGCACATAATGCGGACGTCACCGACCGGATTTGAATCCTCAAGCATTCCCGGCAATGTAACGTAGGGAACGGTCACCGCTAGTCACACACTCTCTATCTCTGACACATCTGGGCCCCTGTTTAGGGCTTGCAGTTGCACTGCGAGGGAGGGATGGAAAACCGAAGACACCAAGCAGAAGGCTCTGCGTTGGGAAGGAGGGGGGATGGCGTTCCGAACGGAGCCCACGTCTAATCTGGGTACTCAGCACGGTTGCCCTTTCGATCTCTTTTACTTCTTCGATGAGAACAATGATTCGGGGGTGTTTTGTGATTCCCTTCGCCGCTGTGACGAACCCGAGCTGCCGGCTGACAGTCTTGGTCGATGTCCGGTGGCAGCAGAGCCTGCCCGGTCGGCGACCACGGCTGCCTGGCCGCTGACGGGTCCAGACGACTTGGCAACTGCCGAAGAGGCCAAGACACTTGCGTAGGACCCTGTCCGCTTGTGGCCTGCGGCCGCAGCATCCTGTTTAGGGGACGCTGATGTGCTCGACGGCGACGAAGACGTCGCATGAATCGTCGCCTCTAGCCTCGACGGCCGCGCTGCTTCGCTGCGTTGATTCTCCGCGTCTACGCTTTCGTCCGAATCGGAACTCGAAGTGCTTGAATTGCTTTCGTCGTCGGCCCTCGCATCGTCACCCACTGGTCGTTTTGGACCATCGGCGGCTTGACCATCGGCGTCGGAAGTCGAATTCGTGGCCAATCGGGTGCGCCCGCGACTGCCACGGTGTGGTTTTCTCTTTTTCTTTGGCTGACGAGTCGACGGCGCGTTGGGTGGTGCCATGGCGGTTTCGTCCTCAAACCAATCCTCCGTATTGTCAGAAATCGCAACCCAATCCGCGTCGGCGGGCAACGTTATGACGCGGTCCAACTGTTGTTTGGCCTGGGTGGACAGATTTTTGAGCAAACGTTGATCGCTCTGTCGAAACGAGTAGTTTAGTGGCCGGTGAACTGACGGCGCCGTCGCATCGGAAGCGAATTGCAGCTTCTTGGAGTTTGTTGATCTCAACGCAGAATTTCCGGAGGATGCGTCTCCTTCGCTCAACGTGCGACTATGGGACCCCGCTTTCGAGAGTGCCGTGTCGCCGCCGTCACGATCCTCGGCGTGGCAGGAAGCGTCCGTGCCGATGTAATGGGTCTGGGAGCGCCTGTGGGAGGCGGCGACGTTGGCCTTCTCCTTCGAGGGGGAGATGGTCGCGGTGCCCTCGAGTGGGGGCAGGCACCGTGGAGCGGAGCGTTCCGCCCCGACGGTTTCGTGTGGGGTCGCGTCATTCACGCCGGGGGGCCCGGTCAACACCGCGTTGGCTTCGTCCAGCGGCCTGTATGACGTTGTGTTTTCGATGTCGGTTTCTCGAACGCGGCTATCGAAGCTCACTTGCCGCCGATGTCCACGTGCGCTTTGGCCGGCGTTTTCTGGTGATAGGCTCGGTGCCGCACGCACAGGTGCCACCTCTCTTGGCATCGGCGAAGGGGGCGCGCCTGCCGCATTCTCACCGGACGCCTGCCCTGATGGTGGGGATCTCATAATCTTTGAACTCATCGCCAAGACGGAGGCGGCGACCTCGGACCACGAAGGTGGGGCTGGTGCGGGCACGGTGGTGGAAGCTTGCTGTGAAGGTGTCACGACAACGGCCGGGGAATCCAGCTTGGCGGCCTGACGAGTTATCTGAGATCGCGCCGCAATGAGAGCCGCGAGTTCGTCAATCGGACTCACCACGACGGGCTGCGGTGGCGGCTGTAACGGTGGGGCAGTGGACTTGACGCCACTCGCAACCGATGCCCAGGACCCAGGCGCTGCAGTAGGGGCGGCTGCGGCCGCGGTGTGGTGATCGGTCACTGCCACGACCGTTTGGGCTTTTCGGGCCCTCCGTTCGGCACGTTCTTGTTTTCGAACGGCATGCAGGTACTCCATCAGCCGGGCTCCAACCAAGGGACCGCCCCCCGCTAGTGGGACGATCGGGCCCGCAGCACTCGCGAACTCACTGGCCTCCGGCTCCTGATTGGCGCTATGGGACAAGAAGGTGTCGACTGATGCCGTATTCGACGTCACGCTTGCGCCAGAAGAGACCGAGCGACCGCCGACTCCGGATCTGCCACTGACAGGACCTTCACAATCTGCTTGATTCAAGCCCTCCATACGCGCGTGACTCACAGATGCTCTGGCAATCGGGCCCTGGTTCAGCGGCACTAAAATAGTTCCTCCGACCCGAATTGTCGACGTTCCGAAGGCAGTCGCGAGAGGAGGCTGAGAGCCCAGCAAAACGGTGGGTGTCGCTGAACTTGAGTCTGGCAGTGCTAATTTTGTTGGTTGAGTCTGTCTCCGCAAGATAGCTGTTGCCGAAGACGGAAGGGACGATGAGAAGGAAGCTGCGGAAATGGTGTGGGCGGTGGACGTTGTTGCGCGGTCGTCGTCCTCGTCGAGCACGACCATGGAGCCGACGGGCGGAATGGTGCTGCGGTCCTTACCTGCCACGCCGCTTCGTGCAGGCCGCGCGTCCACGTCATGTTCCATCGCGTGCTGTCGCTGCAAATCCAGCAGTGTGGCGGACGATAGCTTCGACGGCGACGGTTTGATATCGCCACCGCCGGCGACCTTCGTGGGGGTTGCCACACCAGGGGGATGCGCGGCACCGCCAGCAGCAGCTGAGTTGTGGGCAGCTGCCGGCGCTGCAAGTTCCGCTCCGCTGGCATGGCTAGCTGGCACGAACGGTTGCGCATTCCGCGACAACCGAAAAAGCGACGCTGAGTTGTGGGCAGCTGCCGCCTTGTTGATTTCGCGCGCGTGCGTATCTAAGCCATCCCCTTCAGCTTTCCCAAGCGGCTGTGCGTTGCCTTCTGGGTCCGTGACGCTTTGCAGCAGAGCGTTTCGGTGTGGCTCGGTTAAAGGCCGAGAAGCGACGGCGGAAGCGCTTCCGTCATCTGTAGGTCGGCGAACGTGTTGCATCGAGGTAGTCGCCAATTCGGGCGGCGCAGCGACGGCGGGGCGATCGTCCGACCGCTGGTGACAAGGCTGCGAATCAGCAACCGGTCGCGCCGCAATGCCAGCCACCGACGTCGGGTTGACGTGGCCTCCTCCTTGCGACGTCTGGCGGCGGTGATGGCCCGTCGCGCCTTGCAATTTCGTTTTGCTCAGCAGCGCTTCTGTCGACCGTGTGGATATTACGAAGCGCGGTACGAGTTGAAAACCCGGTGGCGGAGATTTTCCTACATCGCTGCTGACCGTTGGCGTCGTGGGCGGCTTCGAGGTGAAGTGTATCAAGCACCGCTTTAGCCAGTCTTCCATTTGACTGCGACAGCCGTCACCTCGCCAGCAGCAGCGTCGGCACACAAAGTCGCTCGGCACGGCTTGGTTGCCGATCGGGGACGACGCTGTTCGTTGATTCACCGGCACTGGACTGTTCGATCCGTCTGCGGCGTCCAGTTCGTCAAGGCGCCCGTCACTGTGCAAAATTACCGTGGAGCTGCGACGCGCGAGGGTCAAAGGTGATTGCGGTGACGACCCCCCTGTGGTGGTGCTAAGCCCCGGAGAGCCCTGTCCACTCGTTACATTCTTGAGCCAAAGTTGCAACTTGTCGCGCGAGGCAGAAACTGTGCATAATTGGCAAGGAAACGGGCAGTCCAGTGGACCGCACAAATCCGTCGCGACGGGGACATCGGCATGCTCAGCAACGAAGTGAGCGTGAGACAGAGCGGCGGCGTGGACCAGAATGCCGCAGAGGACGTGCCAGTATTTAGTATCCATGGTCGGGGCGAGCGCACCTGTCTTTGCAGCTGAGCCATCCAGGATCCCAGGACCGAGGCCAAAACCCCCCGCGGGAGCAGCCTCGCTCACGCGAATGACGGCGCCCACTGGGTTCGCTTCCCACGTCGGCACGGTGCCCCGGGTGCAGCAATGGACCGTTTGGACGCCGAGTTCCGGGCCCCTCAGCTCCCAGGGTAGCAAGGCATGGTGCCATGTCCAGAACTCGTGCAAGTCGTGGATACCTGGCTGATGGCAGAGGGCATCGGGAGAGTTCGGGTGGACAGATGCCGATTGGGACTGCCCCGAAGCAGTCGACGACGTTGAATGAGTTCGACGATGGCCGACCGCCGAAACGGATGGTGCAGCAATATCGGCTGTCGGAACGTCGCGCACGGTCGCCAGAGTCAACAGCGGCTCGTCCGCGGGCGGCGCGGGGATCGGAGTTGAGAAGTCGAAGCGATTGAGAGACCCTGGCGCAGGCAGGGGTGTGCCTGGAACGCTGTCGACAGCGTGCGCCGGATGTTCCAGCCAGTAGTGTAGCGACCAGCCTTTGTCCGTTTCGGACGATGCGCTTTGCGTTGTGCACATGGTATCGTCCACTGAAAATTGTGAGGCGGTAGCCAACAAAGAGTAGTGAAACCGTGTTCACAATCGAGCTGCACAAAGGAACACGAAGAGCAACGATAACTAACTGTCAGAGACTAGACGAAAAGAAAGGGTGCTGCAGCGCCTCAACGGCGCTGATTCTCGCGGCAGGGTCCCACGTAAACATGCGCTGGAGAAGGTCAACGAAGTGGCTTCGATACCGCGCGACGCCGGCAATCGCGCCGGGAGAATACAACAGAAAGTCGACGTCGTCGCTTGCACGGACATCTTTTTCTTGCGCCGTGCGGGTTTCTGCCCATTGGGCCTCGTCTTTGCTGAGCGGATAGTTCTGCACGAGCTCTCCGAGGGTCGCGTAGTTGAAGTACGGCTGCCACGGTTCGGGTGCAGCGGTCGCGTCGGCGTTCGTGGCGATGAACTCTTGCTCGGTTTTAAGATGAAATGCATAGCGCGACGAAAAATCTCTCGATCCGAAAGAGACTGAAGACACGTTCGAAGAGCCCGCAGACTTTCCCAATGGTGCCTCCTCGGTGGACCCTGTCCCTTGAGGTCGAGGTCGGTCCACCACTTTGAAGTATCGAGAGGAATACTTGCAGTGGTCGATCATGGACAACGGTGGGACGCCGAACATGTCCACCATCCGGGCGACTTGGTGGTAGTCGTTCGTACCGGGCAGCAGGGGTAACCCGAGAAACAGTTCGGCCAAAACGCAGCCGCAAGACCAAATGTCTATTTTCTCGGAGAACATGTGAGCGCCCAAGCACACCTCTGGGGCCCGATAGTACCGAGATTGAATGTAGGTGAAGGGGCACGCGCCGATGCGGCTGGCCGCTCCGAAGTCAATGAGTCGAATGGACGCGCGAGACGAGCGATGGCTCGCCGTCGACGAACTGTCGGTATGCCGAGGGGCAGTATAGCCCGATAACAAGATCGAGTCTTCGGGAGTTAAATTGGCGCGGCTGCTTTGCGCCGCTTGCTCCGCCGAGGCACCGCGAAGTGGTGTTGCATCCTTGGTCAATCGAACGGATTCTTCGGTGACCAAAAGAATGTTTTCGGGTTTCACATCAGAGTGCATGTACCCTTGTTCGTGAACGAAGCTGAGGGCTTCAAGCAGCTGTTTCGCTATCAACCGCACGCTTCGAAGCGAAAGACCTCGGTAATCGTTCATCTCCAGGACCTCGAGCAAGGAACGGCCCAGCAACTCGAAGACGAGAGCGTAGTGCCCATAGGTGTAACCGTGGCCCAAAAACCGTACGATGAAGTTTGCGCGCCCATCCCTTGGAGTGCCTTCATGCCGTCTCACGGCGGATGGGCCTCCGTTGATGAGGGACGAACACGCGCTGGACGCACTGTCTGAAGACGATGGTTGTGTTATTGGCGTGGATTGGACGATCTGTGCGGGGCTTGACCTGACGGACCGTCCGATAGATGTTTCTAGACCAGCGGCCTCGGTGGTTCTTCTCGCGGCCTGGTGCAAGTCGGTCAAAATGTGGCATTCCAGTGCCGCCTGGCGTTCGTAGGCAGGGTTGCTTTTGATGACCTTGACGGCAACTCGGGGCAAGAGTGGTTCATCGGGATCGGAAGCACGGCACGATCCTCCACGGCACTGGGCCGAGTCGCCTCCGTCAACAACCGGAGGAGCAAGCTGCGATGTCAGGCGCGGCAAAGGAGGCAAACGATGCGCCGAACTACCAGTGGCATCGACGTGCACCGGGCCAGACCCCACGGGGGGCCTGGTGACGTAGTTTTGCGGCCTCATCATTGGAAGGCCGACGCCTAGGAGCAAGCCAGGGGGCACCGATGGTCTCGCATAGTGCTGAACCACTGGCAAAGCCCGGTCGAACAAAAGATCGCGGCACGCGAACACTTGACCAAAAGCCCCGCGTCCCAAAGACGAAACAATTTCGTACCTGTCGCAAAGCCGCATGCCAACGAAGGCAACGAGATCGTCCATGCTGTTGTCGACTTCGTAAGGGAGCCCGTCACTGTGAAACTTGGTGATGATGTCTGGAGGATCTGTCAAACAGCGAGGGAAGGTCACCGTGGGGCAGGTAGTTGCGATGGCGATCGTCGGACTTGAACTTCCCAAGCCACTGCGATGGCCTTGGCATGCATCCGGATTTTTCGGCTGGTCGGCATTGCTCAATTCCAACGGGTCATCAAACACGGCGGTCGGCATTCTCACGCATCCCGGGGTGGCTGCCGAGGAGTCGGTCACAGTTGGGGATTCCGCCTCACACGCCGATAAACGTAGCGCGCTGCCGCGCGTGGCACTCACCGGGGCGACGCCTTCCAGTTGTCGCTCCACGACGTGGGGCGTAACAGGCAAGTGGGCCGCGTGCAAGCGGCTGAGACCCGCGAAGGGCGAGCACTCTGCGACGGGATTCGAGTCTGCAACCGGTTTCTCCAGATGGCCTCTCGCGTTGTAAATGCCGTCATATAGATGTACCAGTCCGGCGGTCAACAGCCACGAAATTCGAACATTATGCTGGTTGCCTCGAAATCGGCCGCGAGACTCGAGAACTGCTCGGACGACGTCGCAGACGAAGAGTGATGTCGCGTCAAGCGCCCCGCACTTGCTGCGGCCTTGCGACGGATCGTGCAAGTGATCGGGAAGTGGAGCGGCTACAGTGCCTGGGGGAAAAATGTACTGCATCGTCTGCGACGAGGCACAGTTACACCACTTACACGGAACAACACGCCGAATTACTCATGTCCATCGGCTGTGCGGTTCGATTTCGATGTGATCTGTCACTGAGAGTCGGAGTCACGCGCGAGAGGCTAGAGAAAGTGTTGTCAGTCCGGTGTTACATGGACGCCAAGTTAATGCTTTAAAAAAAAGTTACAAACAGAACAAAAGTTATCCCACCTTCACCAAAACAGACGGGTCTCAGTACGTCCGTTCCGTCAAATAGCTGCAGAACGCGCGCATCATCAGTTTGGAGAGCGAATCCGGCAGAGTGCGGTCAACCGGTTCCCATGCGTCCTCGATTAAATTTCGAGCCTCGACGAGACAGTCTTCAATGGCAGCCACGGACTTCAGTTTGTCGATGACGCTTTGCACCTTTCCTCGGTCGCCTGTGTGTTCTTGCAAGATGGTCCACACGTACTCGCGATCAGCCTTGGTTAGTCTACCGAGTGCCTTGATGACAGGATACGTCACTTTGCCGTCGCGGATGTCTTCGCCGGCCTCCTTCAAGTCGCCCTCGAATCCTTTCAAGTTCAGCGCGTCGTCGACAATTTGAAATGCAAGACCAACTTGAACGCCGAAGTTCTCGAGTGCGTTGGCTTGTTCCGTGGAGGCACCAGTTAGAACACAAGCCATGCGGCACAATGTACCCGCCGCACCGCCGGTTTTGTAAATGTGAATGGACCGAAGACTGTCCAAGAGGTGTCCGACTTCACCAGATTCAACCGCGTGCGGCATTAGGTGATCTAAGCCCGCAATGTCGAGACCTTGGCCTGCGTGACCGGCTCGCAATGCGTCGAAGTACAAGTTGTACAACTGAAGTTGCACTGCGGGAGGGTGATCATCAATGCCCGATAGAGACGCCGCCATGAAGTAGGAGCCACAGCCGGCGTTGATGGCCGTGGCAACACCGTAGTCGATGTGAACGCATTTCCCCCCGCGCCGGACGACACTTTCGTCTTGTATATCGTCGATAATCAGCGAGCCAACATGTAGCAATTCGGACAGCGCGATGTAGCGGCTGCAATCCACGTAGTCCTTGGACAGGGCATTCATCGAGCTGACCAAGATGAGGGACCGCCACGACTTGCCCCCTCGGTCCGTCAGCGCTCGAACTGGCTTGAACAAGGTGTCGCAGACTTTCTGCAAGTCGGTACCCGCCGTCGCGTTTCGGCCAAGGACGTATTTGTCCATCCACTGCTTTGAAGGAGGTTCCAGTGGGTACATCTCCGCTAACTTCTGCCGCACGAAGCGACCGACGTTTTTGAGTAGGCCTTCGGTGTCAGTGAACGTGGTGTGGTTCTTGCGCTCGATGAAGCCCTTGCCGGAGACCGCCTTCCCTTGACGAGAGCCAGTCACAGTGACTCGGCCCTCGTAAAAGCCACCTCCCTGTACAAGGACGGTTGCGAATTCCTGGGCGCTGAAAGCCGCCTTCACGCGAAGATCCAGCTGCAACTCAGGAACAAACAGCTTCCATTGCATTGGATACTCCATGTAGGTCGTCATGCTCGTCCAAAGTTTTTCATAGCTGATCTGCACATCGTGAATGGGAATGCGGCCCCCCTTTCCGTCGGTAAGAACCGCAACTTTCTCCTTTTCCACGAGTGTTTCACGATCGACGATGTTGAATAGAGTGAACTCGGTGTCGTCGTCAAGTTGCAGCGAAAACCACGTCCACGCGTCGAGGGCATCTTTGCCGTCATCATCGCGCTTGCCGCCAAACTCACGATCATACCACCCCGATCCGCTCACCTTGAAAACGGTTCCGTCTTCGGTCGCCAACTCACCGGACACCGCCATCCGAGGGCAGTAGTAGTACATCATGTGGTTGACAATGCCGTGAACACCGTGGCGGGACACGGGGCGCTGGGGCACGAACGTCAGGTCAGCGCGGATTCCTCGGAGTGGATTGTGCAGTTTAACGTGATAAACCGTCGCGAGGCTACCATGCGGTTGCGGACCGTGTTTTGCGGCGTTGTATGGTTCTGACGTGACGACGCATTCATCGTCAAGGTTCAACGACAACGCTGACTTTGAAATCACCGCGTGACGTTTCAGACAACGGTCTGGCCGAGGCAGTCGGCCCTTTGTGCACATTTCACGCAGAGCTATTTCGGCGTGCGACAGTTTCCTGTTTACCACCTTGGGATCCAACTTGTCCATGAGGACCTGATGGGAACGGTGGTCCAGAGCACTGTCTGCGTAGTATTTCTCACGGTCGACGTCCACGAGGGCCCACGTGCACGCGTCGTAGAAATCGTGAGGTTTACCGGCGGCCGCATCTTCTTCGGTTACAGACCCGAGGTCAACTTGACGGAAAAAAGAGGCGAACAGTGAAAATGTTCGAGGCGCGGTCGCGGCCGTTGCGTTGACGGGTACACCGGTCAAATGTGTGTTGTAGTACCACCACTCGAGGCTGGCCTTGGGCTGCGGCAGGTCAAACTTGGCAACGTCGATTGGCCCTGTCTGGGGAGGGAAGTAGTCGGGCCAGTCGAGCGGCGGCGGCACCGAGGCAGATGGGATCGGGGACAAGGGTGGCGAACGTCCTTCGCCCCATTCACGTTCGCGCTTTCGAATCGGTGGTTGGGCCATATTGAATTCTGCGCCTAGTACATTGGCAACAACATTCATGTTCGCGTGACGATTGCTGCAACGAACACTGCCGGGAAAACGGGTCAACTAATTTACAGGAGTCCACCGGCTGCGGCCACTGGCCGATGGTGCCAGTCATCTGAATCCAGACCGTCGTCCGACGCGTCGGTTGCTATCCGGACGCACTTTCTCCTGCTACTAAACCGCTTCCTGTCGACCTCCTTCCATTTTCGCGCGACAGCATTCATGGCGGTTGCTACCACGGCCGGCGTGCGCGAGATTCGTCGTTTTGGTGCGGTGCCCGCCGCTGGGGTAACGCGATCGACGACGTCTGCGACGAGCAGCACCATTCCCACGGCTAAAATGTCTGACGCAAAGTTGATGATGAAGTCTTTCGCGTCCGCCCATCGTTGGCTGGACGTCTTGCCCGTCAGCATGACGATGTTCACGAGCAACAGCCCAAAAAACCCGCAAATGTACTGTGCCAGTCGCAACGTCGATTGGCTACTTCGCAAAAACGGGGCCTGAATCGGAAAGTCTTCGATCGCGGTGCCGGCGTGTTTTGCACTCGTGACGTAACGCCCACCGCGAGAAAATGTGACCGTGGGTGGTGATTGGTGTGAGTCGTCGAACGAATAGGTGATGCCCGTTTGCGCCGATCCGCCTACGAGCGAACTCCTTCCACTCCCCTGGTCATCTTGAGATCGGAGAAATGTAATGCTTCTCCGTCCCGACGCGCCACTCGACATTAGCCACAGTTCGCCTGCGTTCAGCGTCACGGGTGCTGCCCCATAGAACGCATCGTCGATCCACACGTCGTCATCTTCCGACATTGGGTGTCTTGGGATAGGAGAAAAGTCAAACATGGTTTGCGAAACGAGGGCGTACGCTCGGCGGCATCATCATGAGAATTGAACAGTGGTGGTCAAGAAAGCAAGCGTCATCGGCCGGGAGCCGGCACTTCGGGAAGCACATCTGGCATGTGAGTCAACGGGGGTGGCGGATTGATGTCGCCCGCAGAGTTGAGATTTCCGTTGTTCACAGATGATGAAGGCCCAAACTTGTAGTACAGCAAGGCGATAATCATGATGACCAGCAACAGGATGATGGAGGCCATCACGGCCTTGTTTTTCATCATCGTCTTTTGCATTTGTCGTAGCAACCGCTGGATTTGAGTCAACTCTTCGTCGACATCCGCCGTTGTGTCGGCGATGCGATCCACGGCCTTGCGCTGAGTGTCAAGCTGAATTAGCGTGTCATCCGCGATTTCGTTCATTTGTACCGCCATGCCGAGGCCTTTCTTCAACTTTTGCGTCGTACCCGCTGTGGTTTGTGACGCGGCCGCGAGTTGAGCCTTGTGATCGGACGCTGTTGGTTGGGTGCCTTCAGCGGACGAAGTTGATTGAGTGCGCCGGTGTGCGGAGGCAGCGGCTGCGGTGGTAAGCTCTCGACGATCCTCATTCAAGCAATCGGTCTTCAACTTTTGAAACTCAGCAACCGCCGCGTCGTATTGCTTCTTGAACTCGTCTAATTTTTGCTTTGCGTTCACTCGTTCCTTCGGTAACAAGCCGTTGCTGTCTAGCGTCATGTTACTGTGCAACTCTTTGAGTGTGTTCAACTTCTGCTGGGCAGCCGATATTTTATCGCTACGATGGTGCATGCCAACGGCAGCCGGCGGTTTCGCAGGACTCTCCGGGAGTGTGGCCTTCAGTGCCTTGATGACTTCATTGAGACTCGAGAACGTTGCAGTGAATTCCTGTTCAAACTCCGCAAACATTTCGGCTCTGTTGTGCTTGGTCGGAAGAAACAATCAGGACGGACACGCAACATGTTGTGATTCACTTCGGTCAACCGTGAAAGGAATAGTCATTCGCTGCATCTATGACTCTACGCGTTCGGCGGGATTGGATCTGCGTCAAACTTTCTCGGATTGTTTCGGCAGCCAGGTGCCTTGAGAAAGTGGTCCTCCCACCCCTGATCACCCGGTGCGAGCTTCAAATGACAAAGGGGACAGACACTGTACGCCGGCGGATTAGCCGCAATACACGATTTTGCGGAAACATGAACATCAAACTCTTCCTTTCTAACTGCTTCTCGACACAGCGGGCATTGTCGTACCATGTGAGCACGTTCGCAATCACGAATCAGGTGTTCATGCATGAGCGAGAGCTCCGCAATTTGCCCGCACAAGTAACATGGTCCGAGCATTGGACAACAATGAGCGTAGTGCAAGTCAAGGGAACGATCATTGAATCTTTTATCAAAACGGCCGCAAAACTGGCACGTCTTCGTTGGGTCAGTTTTGTTTCCTGGCGGCTGCGGCACGGCGGGAGGTGCCGTCCCAGAGGAATTCGGATTGCCGCTGGCGACGGATGGTGCCTTCGCTTTCGCCGGAGGCGCCTTCGATGCAGCCTGCGCGGCGGCCAGCGCAACATTCCCTCCTCGTTCAACGGTGATCGAGCTGCTGGCCATCTCCATGCCTTCCGCTCGATTGCGGCCTCCTGTTTGCGCATGAACCGCATCCGGTGGGGCGCGGCCTCCTGCCAGCTGTTCATCAATGACTGCCCGCTGAGCAGGCTTCACCTCTGCGAGCAGTTTTTCCATCACGGCAGAACTAACTAGCCCGTGCAACGTGATGACGAGATGGACCGCCGCTTCGCGGACTTCAACATTGGAGTGCACAAGGAGCGGAACGCACAGTCGCTGCATGATGCCTTCTGCTGTGAGGCCGGTCCTGTTATCGCGACGGTTCAAGCCGAGCTTCTCCACTAATGCTTGCACGGTGGTCAGCCTGGCAAGGTGAACGCGGGGGTTCAGGGGTTTTGCCTTGGCAGCGACGTTGCCCGATGCCCCCGAGCCTTGCGAAGGGCCGGTGGACGTTGCTCCTGTTCCAGCTGCAGCCGCGCTCGCAGCGCCTTCTGGTTCGAGGAATGCTGCGTGGGCGACTTTTTCGCAGCCGACGCTTGACAACGCAATGATCATCAGCGTTGTCGAGGCATGTTCGCGAATTCGTTGGTTGGAATCGCCCGCCTTGGCGATGAGGTCTGGTAAAATTGGGGCGAAGCCGGAGGACAACGCCGATGCCGGAGGGCATCCTTCTAATTCCTCTCGCGCGACGACGCGCAACGCCTCACTCGAAGAATAGAACACGTTGCTGATGGAGTCGGTAATGCCTGATGTTTTGCCGTTCAAGTATTGCAGCAAAACGGAAAAAATTGTCTGAGGGCTTCCCTGTCCAGGAGGACGAACACCACTTGTTAACGCGGCGAACCCTTCTTTACTTGTAATGGCTCGTATAGCAGCATCGCGCAGCTGCCATCTTTTCGAAAACAAACACGTTGTCACATACAGTCCAAAAACCGTCGAAAACTGTTGGTACTCCGCCAATTTTGGTGCAGCTAATGAATCGGCGGGCGCTTGCTCTTCCCCTGCCAGTTTCATCACCAGCTCGTTGATGCTGCGTTCCCAAGCGGGCATGGATGGTGCAGACACGACTGCGAGCTTCCCGTTTGCGGCAGGGTTGACGTTCGTTTGCCGCTGAATCCCAACGATCCCACCAGTTTCGCTGTTTTTGACGAGTTCATCGAACGATGCGACACCAGCTGCCTTGGATACGGCTGGGAGATCGTCGTGATTCACCGGAAGGGGCCGGTGAGAGGCAGCGTTGCGTCTAGGAGGTGCGGCGGTCGATGGGACTTGTTCGTCACTCTCGGCAATTGGATCGATCGCAGCCGAACCGTCATTCGGTCCGGCGGGATGCCGCACGACGGGCTCATCTGCTGGCTGTGCGCGATCGTCAGGGCGTTGCGTTGATGCTGCTGTTTGAGTATTGGACTTACCACGCATGCGGCCCGCCTCCCCCGCGGCATCGCTAAGGGCACTGCGCTCTGGATTTCGTAATTCGTCGATTTGTCTTTTTAAGGCTTTTGCGACGTCGTAGTCTTCTTGGTCCACCGCGACTTTCTTTTGCTGTTCCAGCATGGCGATCTTTGAGCCGACTGATTTCAACTGCTCTATTTGCTCTTTCAAAACCTTGGCCAGATCGTAGTCTTCCTCTGCCACAGCTCTTGCCTTGTACAAGCTCAAGTCCCTGATGCGTTTCGTCGTGACCTCATCCATGTCAACGTCATCCTCCTTCTGGTTCGTGGGCGCCGTTGGGTCCTGTTTCGCTGAAAGCTGTGGCGTAAGGTCGTCCAAAGGAACTTCGTCGTCGAGCAGCTCGATACGGTTGGCCACCCTCGCAGAGCCGGGAAGGTGATCCCACGTGGCAGTTGACGCTGCACCGTGAGCGCCAAGTGCAAGTCGGCTCGACTGGGGATGTGGTCGGAGAGGTGCGAGCATCTCGCCATGGAACGCGACTGCGACGAGTCCGACTTGGTTGAACACGTTGATTGGATTAGCATGGCATTTGCGTAGCAATAATTTGACGTAGCAAGCTTTCGTTCGGATTCGAGCGGTTTTGAGTTCTCGAGCATTGAACTGGGTTTCTTCGTTCGTGGAAAAGCTCATAAATCCAAGACGACCGAACGAAGCCTTGTCGTAGTCGGGAAAGTACCCCCCGCCCGCCGGCGAGTCGTCGGAAGTAGGGTCACCGACACGTGCAACGTAGACGTCAATTTTCATGGAGATTTTCGATTCGTGCGAGAGGACGCGAATGCAGCGCAAGTCAACCTCGCCATCAAACCGAAAGCCCATCTCTTGAGGAAATTCGCACATTTTCGGGCTTTGCCATCCTCGAGTCCGAGCCGTGTGGCGCAGCAGCTCTGTGACTGGGAACGCTTCGTCCTCACCAGTGCAGTGGACGATTGAGAATGGCAGCCGAGGACCAAAGTCTTCCCCAACAGATCGTGCAGACATTGTGCTGCGAAAACCGGTGGGAGTGGGATCGGGTCAACAAAATCCATGAGCGGGGTCGAGCGCATTGTGTACAACGGGGCGTGTCATGTGATCAAAAGAAGTCCTTCTCTTGGTGTGAGCGAGTTGGCTGGGCTGGAATTCTGGCCGATGAAGGTGGTTTTTCGTCCGGTCTTTTCACCGCGCTGGCCTCTCGCTGAGCCAACTTCAACGCTTTCAACTGTGCCCTGGCCATCTTGATTTTCTTCGTCAACGGCTTCTCTCCCATGACTCGCATTGTCTTGTTGGGATGGGGGCATTCCACGCGGGTGCCGTCGGTTTGACCGAAAACCATGTCGTTCAGTACCTTTCGCCTTTCCGAATTTCCCATGCCGAACGTCGTGTTTTTGTACTTTTTGGAGTCTCGAAGCATGATGTGCCACCCAAAAGTACCAAAAAACTGTGTGCTGCGCCGACGTGCGTGGTCATTCCACAATCTTTCAGCGGTTTGTCCGAAGAAAAAGATGAGCCGTTCCTGTTGTTTGGGTTCCAGTACGCTCGCAGCCGAGTACAGGGTGAGAAGTTTTGTCATACTCTCCATCGTGCCGATGGCCGAATGGTCGCTCAAGTGATCCAAGTACCATTGAATCGTGGGATGATGAGGCGACCGGAGGATCATTGACGAAGTGAAGTTGTCCCAATAATTGATGTTTTTGCAACGCATGGCAACGGCTAGCGAGTTGTCGGTAATTTGATAAAGACGGACTGCTGCAACAATGTAGAGATCAGGTCTAATACGAATCACCGCGTCAAAATCGGACCAGCGAGATGCCAACCGCCGTCCATCGAAATCACCAGGTCGCTTGCCGACAACAACATCTCGCAGTGAAGTTGTCTGGGTACTACGGATATTCGCGACGGTAGACACGTGACGCAGAGTGATGTTGTGCGTCAATTCCATGGTAAACAACTGATAAATCATCCAGCTCCACTGCTTCAACACAAACAACGACGGAAATCGGAGATACAGAGCAGTGGAAACTGTTGGGAGATCGAGGTGGTAAGCCGCGGCGAGGTGCGAACCGTACGACTCCGCGATTTCCTCCATGGGCACGGGGTCATCCTCAAGTTGCTCACGAACACCATACCGTTTATCGCCAATGTCGGGATACGTGACCACGAACAGCAAAGCATTGTTCGGCCGCAACAAGCGGTGTACGGTCGTACTTCGACACTGGCGGAACGTGCGCATATGACCAGACATTTCAACGGCCACTTTTAAGGGCTGCCGACGTTTCAGCGACTCTCGAACGTTGGGCTCACTTTGGGCAGATTTTGGAGGGACGAGCTGCAGTCCTTGATCGGAAGCGGCATCTGAAGATGTCAAGTCGTAACCGCCGTTGCTCCGGAAATCACCTTCGTACTTTGACGGTGGAGGTTCCAGGTGGTAAAAACTCGCTAAAAGGCCGAAGCGTCGGAAAGAAATTTTCGCCAAACGTGGGGTGTTCCACAGTACTCGAGGGACACGGTATACCTTGTCCTTCGCGTCCTCGTGCAGTCGAAGAAATTCCGTATACCCATTTGGTTGCCGGCCAAGTTCCATTTGCGATTCCGTCACTGTGTGATTCCCGCGCATCGACGAATTATTGGTCTCATCCGTGAAAGTAGGCTTCACGGCGATGGCAGCGAGCCGGACGTTGTCGAGTAAGGCAGAGAAAAACTCTTTCGCGTGTGAGTACTCACTGTGAGAGCGCAGCGTTCCTAGCGCTTCCGGCGTGTCTTGGAGAGCTTCAAACACTCCGCGCGCAGCCTGAGTTACCGTCGGCTGTGATCCTGCCCCTCGCCAATACGCGGCAAGGCCTTGTTTTTCAAACACTGGACGGGGAAGAGGCATGACGTCGTTCACGTCATCCACTACTTCTTGCCTCGACGCTTGCTTCGGAGAGTCATAAAGGACGCCGAGGGAAGAATTTTTTGGGGCCAATGTGGTAATGTCGTCGTCGTCGTCCCCGACTTTCGACCGAATGGAGAAATCACTCTCCGGTTGAGGAGGCGGTGTGGCAGCCCACATCCCATTTTCCCCCGAAGCCACGGAAGCAACTGGTCCGTCGTTAACCTCACTGACGTAGTACGTGGCCGACACCAAAAGGACCGAGTAGAGAATGGCGACGTCCAAACGAACGTGAAGAGTGTACATGGAAAGACTGTTGGAGAAGCAATCTCTTGACAAATGCGATGAACCACTGATGGAAAGTTATTTGAAAAGGTTGAACTGGGAAGCGATTCACTTGTACCTCATCATTAGGTCGATCAACGGACGTAGATCCTTTTTCACGTCTAGCGGAAGTGGACCCGCGCCGTAGTGAAGCTTAAGAAGGCCATCGACTGCAGTCACGAATTGATCCTTGCTCCCCCTGTCGGGAAAGAAAGATTCCTGCCTCATGGCAAACGCCTCGGAGCGAAGAGTAGCGGAGAGAAAGCGAAGCATTGTCACGCGCAACGAAGGGTCATTTCGGAGCGATGTGACCAACGGTACGTTGCATCCGTCCACAGTTGGCGAGATGGCTGCAAGAATTACTCGTTGAACCGTGGCCCACGCCCCATCTTCGATTGCACGTCTCACGATGATATCGTGTGCTGACAAATTGTCAATGAACGAAAAAACGATTTCAAGCCAACCGACGCATTGCACTTGCACGAGTTCCAAGACACTCGCCGGCAGAGGGTTGCGCTGCGGCGGTGGAGGCGGTGTTGTGAAATCGGAATGGAAAGGCGTGGCGACCAGTCCGACGCTATTGGCAAACACGTAGTGCACATGTGATAGCAGTTCTTGAACATCGGCTGTTTGCAGCGACTCCACAGTCGACAAGGTACCACGCAGTAGGCATCCACAATGCGCTAAAAAGGTGAGCGACTCAGCCAAATAGTTCGTTCCTGTCATCACGGCAGTCGCTGGCACATGAGGAAACCCATTTTCGAACAAGTACTGCACGCATTCTGTGTACATGCGGAGCAGAGCGTTTACTTTCCCTTCTTCGATGGCAAGTCTGCTAACAATTGCGCCACGCTCCCAGACAGTTTCGGCTTCGGCGTTGACCCCCATCGATCCGAATGTTCCTGACACGTTGTGCAAATGCGGCTTTTTGGCTAGATTGGACTTGGAGTCTTCACAAGCGGAAAATCCTTCGGGTGGGATGGGTCGAATTTCGTGCGCCACGAGAGGAATCCACGCTGCTCCGTGAGCAACAAAGCCTTGAGACGCATTCTGCGCGCGACACGAGAGTTGTTGCTCCAGCGCCTCTGCCAGTGCAACTTGCGCCATCGGTGTAACTTGCATTTCCGTGGTATCGAACCACTGTGCTGTGAATACCTGGCTCGGTTGTAATGCCCTCCAACGGGAACGAGTGTCTTGTATGATGCGCTTACGGCTGCGATCTGCTGACTTCGGCTCTTCCGACATCAAACGAATTTCTGTGTCGTGCTTGCATCGGGAGGAACAGTTGCGCAATAAAAAAACATTGAATATCACCCTTCGTGTTCTGGACGGAGACGCGATAAAGGGAGTTACCTAGGGCACGCTCACATCGCCAACAAATTTGGCTGCTTCGAAAGCCACGCCGAAGAACATGCCTTCGAAGGCTGCAATTCCGACGGTCAATGATGCCCCCTTCCAAAAACCGCGGTAGCCATTTTGCCGGAAAAGGTCGTAGCAAACGCTTCGATACGTGGCCCGAAGTGACGACTTATTGGAACCATCAGCTGTTGCGTGCACTTGCATGCGCGTCTTGATGACAGTAATCGGATTGAGCACCAAGGCGACAATTCCACTGGCGATTACGCCGGCAGCGCCATTGATCGCGGGATTATCCGTGCGGGATAGGATCAGAGAGGTATTGTTCGGGGTAGGACCTGCGGTCACCGAGGCAAGCCCATAGAGTGATCGCTTGGCAACGCCATAAACAAGCCACCACACACCACCGACAGGCACGTAGATGAGGGCAGCACCGAAGCCCGCATACAGGCCTCTGCAGCAACCAAGCATCGTGGTCTTGCTTTGTTCTTGCTTCGCAGCTCTCCTCAACGTGCCAAAAGCATCTTCATACGGCATGCCCAGCTGCAGACCGTAGCCAGCCGTCATCTGCCGCGTGGAAATGACGCTGCAAGGAAAAAACATTAATGCAGCCATCGTCGCAGCTGCTCCAGCGATAAAATCTCGACCCAGATGAGATAGCACAACACCTGACGGACCTGACGAACCATCACGGAGGCCGAGTTCATGTTTGAATCGTTCCACAGAGAAGGCATAAACGCACTCCGATGTCACGGTTCCAGCAAGCAACACACCGTACCCGCGAAACAACGTTGAGTCTCGAAAGACGTGCCGAATTGTCATGCGCATGCGCCGGTATGTTGATGTATGATTTCCAATCGGCATTCGTAAAGCTTTGACGCCCTCGTCAAAGGCGTGAAGAAAACTCACTTTCTCAGTGGTCGTTCGCATTCGTGCAACGACTACGTTGAAAGGGTGCAGTAAAGTCGCCTGCATTGCTTGCGTCAGGGCCACTACTGCTAGCCATTTCGTTGTATCGAGGTGTCGGAATGACCTCGTAACTGCAGTCGTCGGTTCCGGTCCCAGGACAGGCCACGCCGTCTGGTCTGTCATCGCTCTTGTTGTTCATATCAAATTCAAATGCACAGCAACAACAAAGCGATCGGGTGTGTGTAGTGCGTTGTGCAGAGGGAGTTGCCGGATGTAAAAGCGAACGAAGGCCACAGCAACACACAACGCTTCATCGGTCAATTATCGGCTACTGTTGCGGCTGTTGTTGCTGTTGCTGTTGCAGCGCCAGCAATCGTTGCAGTTGTTCCGTCGAAAGTTGAGGTTGTGGTTCGACCGGCTGAACTGGCACGACACGTTGTTGTTGTTGTTGTTGTTGTTGTTGTTGGGCCGCCAACAACATTTGCAGTTGTTGCGGTGTGAACTGCTGTACACCAGGAACCGGGGCGGGTGGTTGAGGCGGTGATGCTGCTTGCATCATTTGCAGTTGCAGTTGCATCCACTGAATTTGCTGTTCCGGCGAAAGGCCAGCGGGCGGCGGAACAACTTGTCGTTGGGCAGGCTGCGCCAGCGATTGAGGTGCCTGTGCAACTTGTGACGGTTGGGCGGCCAATCCCATCGCCGCTTGCTGCGGAGTCATACCAGCGGTCAGTAGTGCTTGGGCCATGCTGGTGGTGTACTGACCGGCTTGAACCACGTCACTGCTGCCCTGCATTCCCTGTCGACCGGCAACTTGATCGACAATGGTTTGGTGATACTTGTCCTGCAGTTCACGACGTTGGTCGCGGTTCCGAGGATCAGCAATCGACGTTGGTTTCACAGGTCGCAGCATTCGTGGCAAAATGGTATCAATGCACTGCCTCACAGCTGTTAACAGTCCTTCCTCCTTTTCGACTTTTTCCAGAGTCGGAAACGTCTCCAAATCGAACTTCTCAAGAAATGCACGGTAGTCTTCCACTGGTGGAAAATCTCGGTGATTCATCTTAAATTTCGACGCCACTTTCTCGTACGTCAGCGGAAGTTCATCCAAGGCTTTTCGCTTGGCCTTGTCTTTGCCGAAAAGCATCGGCAACTCTTGGCGCATTTGACCGATGATGATGGCGTGAACGAACACGTCTTTGCACCGTTTAATCAAGGACGCGACTTTCTTGTCCAAAGCTTGCATTGGAATGACCTCTGTGAGTTCATGAATCAGGTCAGCCTTTTCTTGCGAGAAAAGCAAGTGAAAGGTCCCAGGTGCGTATGGTTGATCCCAAAATGAACCAACGTAAACGCGAGGCGGTTCGGTGGTCGTAATCATGTTGCTGAGGTTCCAAAATAACGATCCATAGACGCGCATGAGTTCTTGGGTATTCATGCTATCCGACTTGTTCAATATGATGCGCACTTTGCCTTCCATTCCCTTGAGTGCGACTTTGAACATCATTTTCAATTCCATCCCAGCGTCCAATTTCGTTGGGTCGAACATCACGAAAATCAGGTCACTGCGTTCCGCAAACCAACGCGCCAGTTTGATGTAGTCGTACTTACGGCTGTGAATATCCTTTGCCGATTCCAAAATTCCGGGTGTATCGATCAATGTGACGCTTTTTAACAAATCGTGTGGTGCCTGGAATCCTTGAAAGTTTTGCAAAAAGGACTCACCGAATTCAGCTAACCCGCGGAACGGTAAGTCCCGCGCGTTGGCCAAAACCCTACCGTCAAGTGGCCCTGGTTCATCTCCATGAAGAATCACTGTGAATTCAGCTGTCGTCGGTTGCGGACCCGTCCACAAGTAGTTTGACTGAAGGAGATGATTAATGAAGGTCGATTTTCCAGCTGAAAATGGACCAAAAAATGTGACGAACGGCTTTGCGTTTAGAATCGTTTCTTCGAACCAGCTAGGTTTGAACAAGTCATACTTGAACCGATCTTCGAGTGGTTTCACGTAGGTGGTGTAAACTTGATGCAATTTCGAAATAGTGTTGCGAACATGCTCGTCCCATGATTGCGGGGGAACTTCAGGGGTCGGTTGTGGCGGCACAGCTGCCATGTGAGTAAATCACTTTGAATGAAGCTTTTTGAGCGATGCTGGCAAAAAAAGACAGCCACCAATCGCGAACGAAACACGGTTCCAAATTGGCGCAAAAGATTGCTCACACACTAAAACAATACCTGGTGCTAGTAACTCGTGATGGTTCTTCTCGGTGTGTTCTAGTTCAAATCTAGTCTAATAAAACAGTTGCAACGCGGCATCGCAAGCAGGTGAATCTTCCTGGTCCTTTTTCGCGCTGCTTGACAAATCAGAAAACAATCCTGTTGCACTGCGGTGCCGAGCGATGGAGTTTTCGGGATCAGTCGATTTCGGATAGTTTTCCCGTTCATTGTGTCGATGCGCAGAAAGTGTGATACCTTTGCTTCCGGCCAACCGGCTGTCGTCTAAACACGTCTGTGGGTGATGAATATTTTCAAAGACACTCCCAGTGAAACCTAGATGATATGCCTGCAAATCAAAAAATGAACTGTCTGTTGGTCGTGGTAGTTCGTATCCTGGTGAAGCAGGCCATTCGATACCGGCGTTTCGCGAAGTTGCGTCAAAAAAACGATGGCACAATGCTTCGCGTGCGGTGGGTCTTCGTGACGGATCTGGATGTAGCAGCAATTCGAGAAAATCCAAACTATCGCTCGAAAGAACAGACTCCAGTTGACTTATCAGCGATCCACGTCCCTGACTGAGTGGAAAATCAGCAAACGATGAATTCAGCCGTTGAAAAATTACGTGCAGCATTTCCACTGCGCTGCCACCCGCAAACGGTGGAACTCCAAGTGCCAGTTCGTACATTACACAGCCTACACCCCAAATGTCCGCACTCCAAACCAAGTGTCGTTGTATTCGACCCAACAAACATTCGGGACTCTGGTAGTACCTTGTGCCACGTTGATGCAACGCAAAATCAGGGATAGTTGATTTGCTGCCGTCGATGAAATGCCCAGCGCTAAAGTCAGCAAGGACGCATTCCACCAAATTCGATTCGGCAGCCTTTCGGAGAAAGATATTGGAAGGTTTCACATCGCGGTGAACAACGCCCTTGTCGTGTGTATGGCACAGTCCGAGAAGCACGCTACGAAGCACAAGTCGAATCATGGCGATGGGAAAAATAGTTCGTTCCCCGTGGTCCCAGCCAACCCTTGAAAAGTATTTCAATTCGTGACTCAAATCGGAGTGCAGCAGTTCGAGAGCAATGGTGGTGTAGCAACCATGTCGATACGTTCCAAAATGTTTGACGACGTGGAGTTGATCATCCGAAGAAACGGCCTCTAGCAGCTGTGATTCATCTTCAGCGACGTCCCCTTCACGACTTTTCTGAAATTTTCGCTTCATGGCCACAATTCGAAATTCAGAATTACGTCCATTCAAGCGACCAAAGTAAACCGTCGCTCCGCTTCCGCCTTTTCCCAGCACTATGCTTGTCAACTGCGGCTTGAGCGCACAATTCCTCAACTGTGGAGAAGACATTTTAGAGGCGAAAAAGAACTAAAATTCGTCCCCATGCAACCAAGGCCCAAGCAACCACGACTCGCCAACGAGATGGACGGAATTGACACGATGACAATGATGCTCGGGCGTTGAAGCACAAGCAGCACAGCCTTTACTACGCCTTCAACGTTAACAAGTGCTCAGGAGTTTGGAGCATCTCGTACAGTGTGAAAATGGCGAACAAGACAAACAAAACACCTCCTGACACGTTGATTGTCTTGTGGGATATCTTTTGCGCAATCAAATTTCCTGCAATCACGGCCCCGCCAGTGCACATCGCATGTCCAATGATACCTCCCAAAGTCACGGCATAAGGATTTTTTGCAGCGGCGAGCGCAATGGTGGCAATTTGAGAACGGTCACCCCATTCGGCAACGAACGTCAACGTAAAGGCCTGAACCATGACGGGAGAAATGATGCCGGGCCACTTCGACTTTCCCGGCGATGTTGCTTCTCCTGACTCAACATCGCCTTTCTTCCCCAAAGCGGCGGCCGCTTCAGCCATTTCGTCTTCTTCTTCTTCTCCCTCCGTGTGGGTTTGACATAGCGCTTCGTAGAGAATCTTGCATCCGAACCCAAAAAACAGCACCACCGCGAGTCCTTGAGTTACGCGTACGGAAAGCAATGATGGAACCAAGACGCCCATCAACGATGATAGCACAGTCATCAAGGCGAGCGCGGCGATAGCACCAGTGAAGACAATAATGCGAGAATGACGCATCGCCAGCAAGCAAGCAATGAAAAAGGTCTTGTCACCAATTTCGCTCACCAAAATCATCGACCAAGATGCCACAAAACTTTCCCACCACGTATGATCCGCGACTACCTTTACCATTGTTGTTTGTGTGTCCTGGTGGTGATGATGCGCCATCGGTGTTCTTGAGGAATACTGTTGTGGGGGATCTGACAATCACAACATAAGTCGGCTCCAGATGTAGCGCCAAGATGAGTGCTGTTCACGGGCGCGCAAACGAGATATTCTCCGAAAACAAAAGGGGAAGGGATGTAGTGACCCTTTTGCGAAGTATTCCCTCAGCGTCGCTTTTGGAACGTGGACGAATGCTGAACCGCTTGTGTGTGTGAAGGGTGCGAAGCAATCAAGACGTCTATCGCCACGATTCCTCGCTATCGCCACGATTCCTCGTCGCACAGGGACGTCGTGGTTCTGTTCTGCGGTAGTGACCCTTTGGCGCCGAAGGGAGGCAGTGATAGGGAACGAAGGAGATTGCATCAAATCCGCAAACTGTGGGGAGGTAAGCAACGACCATCGAATCGTGTTGGCCTTAAGTGGCGATGCATGTGCCCATTCCGCCGTGGGGCTGCTCGATGGTCAAGTGGGGAAGACCGGTCCGGGAGTCACACGCTGAAGGTGAACGCAATTCAAACAATTCAAACACAGTTCTCTCATTCCCCCTTTTCCTTCTCTCCG
>ERZ1292630.586-Hain-H41-02um-R3-586-length-37277-cov-6_pt1 | contig 37277 bp, 35 predicted proteins | sample MGYA00564408_ERZ1292630 | MGnify/ENA primary metagenome ERZ1292630 (study PRJEB36523, sample SAMEA6512641) | groundwater metagenome | collected 2019-01-08 | study: AquaDiva: Metagenomics assemblies of 32 groundwater samples
CTCACCATTGCGGCCATGATTCTTCAACAGGCCCTGGGGCTTGGTGTGATCGGGTTTGTGGTGGGCAAGGTCGCTGCGACGTTCTGGGCCCCCGCGTTTCCCAAGTTTGTGTTGTTGCTCACGCAGGACGCGCTCATCGGCTTTGGCGCCACCCTGCTCATCTGCGCGCTGGCCAGCACGCTGGCCATCCGTGTCGCCTTGCGCGTCGATCCGGCGCAAGCCATCAGCTGAGGGCCATGACATGGAGCACACCACAGGGGGCATTCGCATCGAAAACCTGCGCAAGGTCTACGGCCATGGCGACACAGCGTTTGAAGCGCTCAAGCGTGTCAACATGCAAGTTGCCCCTGGCGAAGTCGTGGGCTTGGTCGGACCCTCGGGCTCGGGCAAGAGCACCTTGCTCAAATGCCTGGGGGCGATCATCGAGCCCACCTCAGGCCGCATGACGCTGGGCCAGGAAGTCATCTACGACGACGGCTGGAAGATTCCTGACCTGCGGGCTTTACGCCGTGACCGGATCGGTTTTGTTTTCCAGGCGCCTTACCTGATCCCCTTCCTGGATGTGACCGACAACGTGGCCTTGTTGCCCATGCTGGCGGGCGTTCCCAATGCCCAGGCCCGCAAGCGTGCGCTTGAACTGCTCAATGCCTTGGATGTGGCGCACCGTGCCAAGGCCGAGCCGGCACAACTGTCGGGTGGTGAACAGCAGCGGGTGTCGATTGCGCGGGCACTGGCCAACAAGCCGCCGGTGATCCTGGCCGATGAACCGACGGCGCCCCTGGACAGTGAACGCGCTTTGGCCGTGATGCGCATTCTGAACAACATGGCGCGTCAGGCACAAACGGCCATCATCGTGGTGACGCATGACGAAAAAATCATTCCCACCTTCAAGCGCATTTACCACATTCGCGATGGGCAGACGGTAGAAGAGCCAGGCGAGGGGAGATCGCTGGATTGAGCACGCCAATGGCGATGTGAGACGGCAGGTCACGCATGAATCGACCACTGGCTGGCCCATGCCGTCAGCGGTGCGTGCCTATGCTGCAGGTGATTTGTTGTTGTCTTGCGCTTGCGACTCGATGGTCCTGCCGGCCAGGAAAGCGGTGAAGAAGCCGTTGAACCAATCCATGTTGATGGGCTTGGCCATGAAGATGGTGCCGTCTGGCAGGCCGCCTCGGGCGGCCACTTTGTCGGGGCTGAGGGCGGACAACACCAAGGTGGTCATCCGGTTGAATTGGGGGTTCTGGCGCAGCGTGCGCAGCAACTCAAAACCGTCCACACCCGGCATGTCCAGATCGGTGATCAGAACGTCTGGTTTGATGCTGGCGATGTCGATCAAGGCTTCCAGACCGGATGACATGGCCGTGCAATCCACAGGCATGGTGGATCGGTTGCAGTAGCCGCGCAGCATTTCGCGTGTCACGGCATCGTCTTCAACCAACAAGACGCGCAGCCGGTTGTCACGCTGCTCGGTCTGAATGGTCACCATGTTGTGTTTGCGCTGGTATTCGCGGATGGAGGGCATCGAGATGCGACGATGGCCCCCTTGCGTTTTCCAGGCTTGCAGTTCATTTTTCTCGACCAGAGTCTGGATCGTTCCGACCGACAGCCCCAGCAGCTTGGCTGCATAGGTGGTGCCGCAGTAGTCCTCTGGGGTGTCAGGTGTGGTGTTTATTTGCATGATGGGTAATTTTAGTAACAAAATCTCAAAAAACAATTCTTAAATATTATTAATTTTTCAAAAAATGCCCTGAGAACTAAAAATTGTGGGGTCTTTTGGTGGTTGGCTGCGAAAAATTCGGGTGCAACACAGTCCACGCCGCCACGGCGCGCGGTCCCCCCTGTGACAAAGCCACGCCCGCCTTCTGGGCAAGGGACGATTAACATGCAGCACAAACTTCATGACAGGAGACTGCCGATGTCCGCACATGCTGCTGTATGGCCCGCGCGCTTGCCCGCCAAGATCACCCCGCCGTCCACATCGCTTTGGATGAACCTGGCCATCAGTGCCCTGCGTTACCCTGACAAAGTGGCCCTGGTGTTCATGGGGCGTGTCTGGACCTTCCAGGAATTGATGGCCAGTGCCGAACAAATGGCCAAGCAGTTGGCGGCACTGGGGGTGCGCGCAGGCGACCGGGTGGTGATCGACATGCAAAACTGTCCCCAGTTGGTGGTGACGCATTTCGCCATCTTGCGGCTGGATGCGGTGGTTGTTCCCGTCAACCCCATGAACCGGGCTGAGGAGTTGAAACACTACATCACCGACCCGGACACCCGTGTGGCCGTGACCACGGCCGATTTGGCGCCCGAATTGGCGCAAGCCAGCAACGCCTTGCCACCCGAGCAGCAGTTGCAGCACCTGGTGGTGACGCAATTCACCGATGTGTTCGATGCCGAGACCGTCACGCCGGCGGATTTGCCGGAGTCCTGGCGCGCCTGGTTGTTGCCGGTGCGCGCTTTGCCTGCATTGCAGGCGGGGCAAGTCCACGCCTGGAGCGTGTTGATGGCCACGCCCGTGGCGGGGGCCTTGCCTGCAGTGAAAGCAGGCCCCGATGATTTGGCGGTGTTGCCCTACACCAGTGGCACCACGGGCCTGCCCAAAGGCTGTATGCACACGCACGGCACCATCATGCACAACGCCATGGCCAGCGGTTTGTGGGGCAACGGCACACCCGAAAACGTGACGCTGTGTGTGGTGCCCATGTTCCACATCACCGGCATGGTGAGCGTGATGCATGCCAGCATTTTTCTGGGGGCCAGTCTGGTGATCATGCCGCGTTGGGACCGCGATGTGGCGGGGCACCTGATCTCCAAATGGAAGGTCACGCACTGGACCAACATTCCGACCATGGTGATTGATCTGCTGGGCAGCCCACAGCTGGACCGTTATGACCTGACGAGCCTGGCGTACATCGGTGGCGGTGGCGCGGCCATGCCCGAGGCCGTGGCCCAGCGTTTGTTGGACCAGTTTGGCTTGCGTTATGTGGAGGGCTATGGCCTGACCGAAACCGCCGCCCCTTCGCACACCAACCCGCCTGACGCGCCCAAAAAACAGTGCCTGGGGATTCCGTTTTTGAGCGTGGAATCGCGCATCGTCGATCCCGAGACCCTGGCCGAATTGCCGACGGGCGAATCGGGCGAGATCGTGATCAGCGGGCCGCAGGTGTTCAAGGGTTACTGGAAGCGCCCAGACGCCACGGAAGACGCATTTTTTGAGCGCGATGGCCTGCGGTTTTTCAGGTCGGGCGACATGGGGCGTGTCGATGAAGCGGGTTATTTCTTCATGACCGACCGCCTCAAGCGCATGATCAATGCCAGCGGTTTCAAGGTCTGGCCTGCCGAGGTGGAGGCCCTGATGTTTCGGCATCCAGCGATTCAGGAGGCTTGCATCATCGCCACCCGTGATGCCTACCGCGGTGAGTCGGTCAAGGCGGTGGTGGTTTTGCGGCAGAACCACAAGGGCCAAGTGAGCGAGCAAGACATCATCGACTGGTGCCGTGACAACATGGCGGTTTACAAAATGCCCCGCGTCGTGAGTTTTGTCGATGCCTTGCCCAAGAGCGGCAGCGGCAAGGTGATGTGGCGGGCGCTGCAAGAGGCTGAAATGGCCGCTTTGGATTCACCAGCCGCAGCCTGAGCCCTGTTTTGAGCCCCAAGCGGTCACGCCACCCATGCGCTTGAAACTTTCCATTCTCGACCAATCGGTTGCTGCTGCAGGCCGTGGCCAGGACGCCGCCCTGCGTCAGGCGCTGGCGTGGGTCGCAAGCTGCTCGCGCAGGAATTTTTGTTGGCAGACAATGGCTGACCACTGATTTTTAACCCAAGGATTTTCCATGTTCTCCACCGCGATCGCTGGCAGCTTGCCCAAACCCGCCTGGCTGGCCGAAACCGAAAAACTCTGGCCCCAGTGGACCACCCAGGGCCCCGAATTGCAGCAGGCCAAGGCCGATGCCACGTTGCTGTGGATCAAGGTGCAGGAAGATGCGGGCTTGGACGTGGTGGGCGATGGCGAGCAAGCCCGTCAACACTTTGTGCACGGTTTTGTCGAGCAGGTGGAGGGCATCGACTTCGCGAACAAAGTCACCATGGGTATCCGCAACAACCGTTATGACGCGCAGGTGCCGCAGGTGATCGCGCCGCTGCGTTTGAAAGGCCGTGTGCACGCCTTCGAAGCCCAGCTGGCCCGCGCCCATACGAAAAAGAAACTCAAATTCACCTTGCCTGGCCCGATGACCATTGTGGACACCGTGGCCGATCGCTTTTATGGCGACAAGGTCAAGATGGCCATGGCTTTTGCCGAGTTGCTGAACCAGGAAGCGCTGGCGCTGCAGGCCGATGGCGTGGACATCATCCAGTTCGATGAGCCCGCCTTCAACGTCTACATGGACGAAGCCGCCGATTGGGGGGTGAAAGCACTGGAGCGTGCGGCGCAAGGCCTGACCTGTACCACGGCGGTGCACATTTGCTACGGCTACGGCATCGAAGCCAACAACAAATGGAAAGAAACCTTGGGCCAAGAATGGCGCCAATATGAAAAGGTGTTCCCGGCGCTGGCCAAGAGCAGCATCCAGCAAGTGAGCCTGGAGTGCATGCACTCGCATGTGCCCATGGAGATGATGCAACTGCTCGAAGGCAAGGACGTGATGGTGGGCGTGATCGACGTGGCCAATCCGGCCATTGAAACACCCGAAGAAATCGCGGAAACGATTGGCCGCGCCCTGCAATTTGTCCCCAAAAACCGGCTGATCGCCTGTACCAACTGCGGCCTGGCCCCCATGAGCCGCGCCGTGGCCGAAGCCAAGCTCAAGGCGCTGGCCGAAGGGGCCAAACTGGCGAGCCAGCGCTACGCCTGATGAACGGTCAAACGGACGACGCCAAAGCGCTGGCGAAGTCGTCCTCCACCCGGTCCCCGCACCCACCGCTGCCGCAGCCATGGATCTCTGCGGCAGGCAGGGCTTGGGGCATGCTGAGAACGCCTGTGACCGGGTCGTAGCCGGTCTTGCGCAGGTGCAGGGCCAGTGCCGCGTCCATCGACTGGGCGTGGTTGGCAAACCACGGGCCCAGTTCGTCGGCCATGTTCCGGACCGTCGCCAAGTCACCGGCTTGGCCAGCGGCCAGACCTTCGCGCATGACATCGAGCACCACTTTATGCTGCATGCTGTGGCAGTTGGTGGATGAAAACCGGGTTTGCGCCATCCAGCGGTCTTCTTGGTCAAAGTGCGCATCGGTGTGGTCGATCAGTGCTTGCCAGACGTGCACCAATTGCGCATCGGGTGCGCTGCAGGCCACACCCAGCAATTCGACAAACGCCCGGTGGGTGTCGTCCATGGCGGGTAAATCCAGTGACAAGGCGTCACTCCACTGCAATGCACTCATCGGTTTCTCCAAAATATCTGGGGGGTCTTCACAGACGTCAGGGTAGTCCGCTGCCGCTGTGCTGGGTTTGATCCAGGTCAGCCTGTGTGTTCAGGCGGCTTGGGCAAGGCTGGACAGCGCCATGTTGGCCATTTGGGGCGTTATGCTTGCACTCTTTGCCTGACTTCCTGGACGTTTTCATGCCCCAACAAACGCTGCAGCCTCCGTTGACATCGCCCGATCAGCTGAACGCCACTTTGGCGGAACAGGGTTTTGCGGTGTTGGGAGCGGCCAGCGTCTGTGCTTTGGCTGGGGTTTCGATCGGTGCATTGCAAGCGCTGGAGCCCAGTTGGCATGATTTGCCGCCCGACCAGTACCTCAAGGATGGGGGGCGCTATCGCCGCCGTCGCCACGCCAGTTTGGAGGTGACGGCCCATCAGGCCGTGGCCGTGGCGCACCGTGCACATTGGCAACCGTTGTCCTACAACGCTTTGCACGGCGGCATGCAGCGCTGGTTTGAGCCCATGGCCATGGAGGTGGTGCAACAAGCGGCCTGGCCAAAGCTGTTGTGCGGTTTGGCCCGTGTGGCCTCGGCCGTGCAGGGGGATCAGACTTGGTTCACCGAGGTGCACCAGTTTCGCATTGATACCACCGACGGCATTGGCCGTCCCACGCCCGAGGGCGCGCACCGCGATGGCGTGAACTGGGTGGCGGTGTTTTTGATCGGGCGCCATGGCATCAAAGGCGGCGAAACCCGCGTGTTTGACATGGACAGCCCAAGAGGACAGCGTTTTACCTTGACCGAACCCTGGTCATTGCTGCTGCTGGACGACACCCGCGTGATCCACGAAACCACGCCCATTCAGCCTGAGCAAGAGGGCGGCTGGCGGGACACCTTGGTGATCACTTTGCGCTCGGGGGGCTTTTTGGATGACCCGGAGCTGGGTCAGCAAGCCCAGCCCTGAAGCGCCCCAGGGCGGAAAATTTCAGTCGCGGAAGTTGTCGAACGACAGCGGCAACTCGGTCATGTCCTTGCGCAGCAGGGCCATGGCCGCTTGCAGGTCATCGCGCTTGGCACCGGTCACGCGCACCGCGTCACCTTGAATGGACGCTTGCACCTTGATCTTGCTTTCCTTGATCAGCTTGGTGATCTTTTTGGCGTCTTCGGTCTCAATGCCGTTTTTGACCTTGATGACCTGTTTGACCTTGTCGCCACCGATTTTTTCAACCTTGCCAATGTCCAGAAAACGCACGTCCACATTGCGCTTGGTCAGCTTGTTTCGCAGGATGTCTTCGACTTGGGTCAGCTGAAACTCGGCATCGCCGAACATGGTGATCTCTTTGTCTTTGAGTTCGATGGCGGCCGATGTGCCTTTGAAGTCAAAGCGGGTGCCGATTTCTTTGGCGGAAGTGTCAACGGCGTTGCGCACTTCGACCATGTTGGGTTCGCAAACGGTATCAAACGAGGGCATGGCAGAAAATATCCGAGGTTGAGAATGCGACAATTGTTGCATGAACCTGGAGCAAAACGTCCCCCTGCAGCCGTACAACACATTCGGTATTGCCGCCAAAGCCCAGGCTTTGGTACGGGTGCGCTCAGAAGCCGATCTGCTGGCCGTGCTGGCCGACCCCCAACTGGCGACTTTGCCGCGCCAAGTGCTGGGCGGTGGCAGCAACGTGGTGCTCACAGGTGATGTGAAAGCGCTGGTGCTCAAGATGGAAGTGCCGGGTGTGCGCCTGGCTTCAGAGACACACAAGCATTGGATCGTGGAGGCCGGTGCGGGCGTTGTCTGGCACGATCTGGTGGCCTGGACGCTGGACAACGGCTATCCGGGTTTGGAAAACATGGCCCTCATTCCCGGCACCGTGGGGGCATCGCCCGTGCAAAACATCGGCGCCTACGGCGTGGAACTGCAAGACCGCTTTGACTCGCTCGACGCGATGGACATGCTGACAGGCGAGTTGTTCAGCCTGAATGCGGCGCAATGCGGCTTCAGCTACCGTGACTCGGTGTTCAAACACGCCTCGGACGGTGCGGGTGGTTTGGGCTTGGCAGGCCGTGCGGTCATCTTGCGTGTGCGCTTTGCGTTGGCCAAATGCTGGAAGCCCGAGCTGGGCTACCTGGACCTGACGCGCAAGTTGCAAGAGACGGGCATCCACAAGCCCGATGCGCGGCAGATTTTTGACTGGGTGTGTGCCATTCGCCGCGCCAAACTGCCCGACCCGCAAGTCATCGGCAACGCGGGCAGTTTTTTCAAGAACCCAACCGTCACGCCCGAGCAATGCGCCGACATCATTGCCCGCGATCCCAAGGTGGTGCATTACCCCATGCCCGACGGCACCCTCAAGCTGGCTGCCGGCTGGTTGATCGACGCCTGCGGCTGGAAAGGCAAAACCGTGGGCCATGCCGGGGTCTATGAAAAACAAGCGCTGGTGCTGGTCAACCGTGGCACTGCAGAGCACCCTTGTACAGGGGGCGAAGTGATGACCTTGGCCAAGGCGATTCAGACCAGCGTGTATGAGCGGTTTGGCATTCGGTTGGAACCTGAGCCGGTTGTAGTTTGAGTCTTTTTGACTGTGGTGCTTTGCCGCGCCGGGTTGGGGCCTGAACGGTCGGCCTCATCACTCGCTGCGCTCGCCAAAATCGGCCGATCCGCTCAGACCCCAACCCGGCGCTGTGCCGGTGAGATCACACGATCATGCTGGTTTCAAAACAGTCGCAGCCTTGTCAGGGCGGGCAGCTGGACCGGCCGATTTGGCGAGCGAAGCGAGTTATGGGGCTGGCCGGCTGCCCGTCCTGACAAGGCGGAAAACGCCCATAAAACCAGGCAACAAAAAAACGTCCCGAAGGCCGTTTTCATGCGGGCGACAAAGCATCACTTCGCATCCATATCTTTTCAGAATCAACGACCGGCAGGTCGGGCAAAAGTGAAGTTAAGCGACCACCGACCGTTCATACAAAGTTTCCGGGGCAATGTCGATGTTGCCCGGCCAGTTCACCGTGCCGGCAAATACATAAGCTTGCTCAAAAACATGCTTTTGCTGCAATGGCTCAAAGGGTTTTTTGTTCAGCAGGGGTTTGATGTCAAACAAGCGGTTTTCACCGTTTTCAAAAGACAAAGCCAGCCAATGGTCTTGCAGGGGTTTGACCGACACCACATCCAACAAGTCATGCATGGTCTTACTCCTCAGCGCAAAGGATCAATGGGGTAAGGCTGCTCGCCAGCTTTGGCCAATTCCCAGTCTGCCAGCAGTTCATCTTTGTGGATTTCGATCCAGGCTTGCACCATTTTCAGTTGCTTGGGTGGAAAACCTCCAGCCAAAACGCGTCCGTCATCAATGGCTATCGCCGCTTTATCTCCTGCATAGCGCACATGGATGTGGGCGAGGTGATGCCTGTCCGTGTCTTCAAAGAACATGGAGACCAGGATTCCGTAAAACATGCTGATGGTAGGCATGGGCGGATTGTATGGGTTGATCTGAAGCAAGGGGTTATCGCTTGCCCGCCCTGACAAGGAGGAAAACAACCACAAAACAAAACCAGGCAATAAAAAACGGCCCGCAGGCCGTTTTTTTATTGGAACAAAGCAAGCATCACTTCTTGCCGTTGCCGTCCAGCTTGTAGATGTGCGGACCGTCGCCCATCGACAACAGGCCGGTGTGGGCGTAGATGCCCAGTTTGGCGCGGGTGTCGGTGATGTCCAGGTTGCGCATGGTCAGCTGGCCGATGCGGTCGAGCGGGCTGAACGGCGCGTCTTCCACTTTTTCCATGCTCAGGCGCTCTGGCGCGTACGTCAGGTTGGGCGAATCGGTGTTCAGGATGCTGTAGTCGTTGCCGCGGCGCAGTTCCAGCGTCACGGTGCCGGTCACGGCGCGGGCCACCCAGCGCTGGGCGGTTTCGCGCAGCATGATGGACTGGGGGTCGAACCAGCGGCCCTGGTACAACAAGCGGCCCAGGCGCAGGCCGTTGATGCGGTACTGCTCGATGGTGTCTTCGTTGTGGATGCCGGTGACCAAGCGCTCGTAGGCGATGTGCAACATGGCCATGCCGGGGGCTTCGTAGATGCCGCGGCTCTTGGCTTCGATGATGCGGTTTTCGATTTGGTCGCTCATGCCCAGACCGTGGCGGCCGCCGATTTCGTTGGCTTTCAGGAACAGCTCGACCGGGTCGGCGTATTCGACGCCGTTCAGGGCCACGGGCATGCCTTCTTCAAAGCGCACGATCACTTCTTCAGCCTTGACATCCACTTCAGGCTTCCAGAACGCCACGCCCATGATGGGGTTGACGATCTTCATGCCACTTTGCAGGCTTTCCAGGTCTTTCGCTTCGTGCGTCGCGCCCAGCATGTTGCTGTCGGTGGAGTAGGCCTTTTCGGCACTCATCTTGTAACCAAAACCGTTGGCGGTCATGAAGGCGCTCATTTCGGCGCGGCCACCCAGTTCGTCGATGAACAGTTGGTCCAGCCAAGGCTTGTAAATTTTCAAGCTGGGGTTGGTCAACAAACCGTAGCGGTAAAAGCGCTCGATGTCGTTGCCTTTGAAGGTGCTGCCATCGCCCCAGATGTTGACGTCGTCTTCCTTCATGGCGGCCACCAGCATGGTGCCGGTCACGGCGCGGCCCAGCGGGGTGGTGTTGAAGTAGGTGATGCCGCCGGTGCTGATGTGGAAAGCGCCGCACTGGATGGCTGCAATGCCTTCGTGTGCCAGTTGGGTGCGGCAGTCGACCAGGCGGGCTTTTTCAGCGCCGTATTCCATCGCTTTGCGGGGAATTTCGTTGTAGTCGGCTTCGTCGGGCTGACCCAGGTTGGCGGTGTAGGCGTAGGGCAGGGCGCCCTTTTGCTTCATCCACAGCAGGGCGGCGGAGGTGTCCAGGCCGCCAGAAAAGGCGATACCGACTTTTTGCCCTTTGGGCAGGTTTTGCAGGATGGTGCTCATGGGATTCCGTTCAGCGCTCGGTTCAACCGAAGTGGCAGATGTAGTGGTAGGGCTCGGTCACGCGGATTTCGAACTTCGAGTTGCCGGGCACGTTGAACTCTTCGCCCGCGCTGGATTTGACCCATTCGCTGCTGCCGTCGAGCTTGTATTCGCAAGAACCACCCACGCATTCCATGATTTCGGGCGCGCCGGTGTTGAAGGTCAAGGTGGCGGGCAAGATCACGCCCACCGACAGCTTGGTGCCATCGGCCAGGGTCAGGCCGTGGCTGATGCATTTGCCGTCAAAGTAAACATTGGCTTGGGTGTTGACGGAGACGCCGTCGATTTTTTCGGTGGTCATGGATGGTGCTTCAAAGGTGGCGGGACAGCCCCGCGTCAATGGGAAAGGACGTCTTGAGACGTCCTTTGCGGCAAATCAACCCAACATTTTAGGCCAGACGGCCGATCCGGCCGTGGATTGGTGCGTGTTTGTCACAGGTGTGACCTGATCGGACCACTTTGGGGATTTACCCGGTGGACGGGAGAGCCAGAGGCTGACCCAATGCAAGGTCTTCGCCGTACAGAAAGGGTTTTCCATGAAAGTTGAAACTTCGTCCATCGAACAAGCGCCTGATGGACAGCGCCGTCAAACGTTGCAGGGCATGGCCGGCATTTTGGCGGGCATGGCTGCACCCGCACTGATGAGCAGCGCCGTTTGGGCGCAAGACAAATTTCCCAGCAAACCCATCACACTGATTGCACCTTGGCCACCCGGTGGCAGCAGCGATGCCGTGATGCGGGCTTTTGCCGAGAGCGCCTCGCGCGCACTGGGCGTGTCGGTGATCGTGGACAACCGTCCTGGCGCGGGTGGCACCTTGGGGGCCAACGCCATGGTCAACGCCAAACCCGACGGCTACATGCTGACCCAGCTGCCGCTGGGCATTTACCGTTTGCCGCACATGCAAAAGATGGCGTTTGATCCGGTCAAGGATCTGACCCACATCGCTTGCCTGACGGGTTACACCTTTGGCTTGGTGGCGACCGTGGATGCGCCGTTCAAAACGCTGAAAGAAATGGTGGCTTATGCCAAGGCCAACCCGGGCAAGGTGGAGTACGGCAGCACCGGCACCGGCACCACGCCGCATTTGGCCATTGAAGAGTTTTCGCAAAAGGCAGGCATTGAGCTCAACCACATTCCCTACAAAGGCTCGGCCGAGTTGATGCAAGCCATTTTGGGCGGGCACATCCGTGTGATGAGTGGCACCACCGAATTCGCGCCTTTGGTCAAAGAGGGCAAGTTGCGCCTGTTGGCCACTTTGGGGCGCAACCGCACCAAGGCGTTCCCGGAGATTCCCACCGTCAAGGAAAGCGGCTGGGACACGATCTCGGAATCACCTTTTGGCATCGGCGGCCCCAAGGGCATGGACCCTGCCGTGGTGCGGGTGCTGCACGACGCGTTCAAGAAAACACTGGAAGACCCCAAAGTGCTGGAGACGCTGGAGCGCTTCTTCCAGCCCGTGATTTACATGGGCACCGAGGAGTACACGCGCTACGGTGCCCGGACCTTTGAGACCGAGCGCGCCACGATTGAGCGTCTGGGCTTGTCCAAAAAATCATGAAAAAAGGCACCCGCAGGTGCCTTGATTCCAACCTGCAGAGGCCGTCAACCGCCGTTGGCGGCCTTTGTCGTTTCAGGACATCATTTGTGGATGTCGCCCATGCACAGGTATTTGATTTCCACGTAGTCGTCGATGCCGTGGTGCGAACCCTCGCGGCCCAGGCCCGACTGTTTGACGCCGCCAAACGGCACATGCTCGGTGGCCAAAATGCCCACGTTGATGCCGACCATGCCGTATTCCAGCGCCTCGCTCACGCGGAAGATGCGGCCCACGTCGCGGCTGTAAAAGTAACTGGCCAGGCCGAACTCGGTGTTGTTGGCCGCGTTCACGGCTTCTTGCTCGGTCTTGAACTTGAACACCGGCGCAAACGGGCCAAAGGTTTCTTCTTTGGCGCACAGCATGTCGGGTGTGGCGTCGGCCACCACGGTCGGTTCAAAAAACTGGCCCGAACCCATGCCAGCCAGGCGTTTGCCGCCCACCAGCACGCGCCCGCCCTTGGCCACGGCGTCGTCGACATGGCGCTGCACTTTGACCAGCGCCGCTTCTTCGATCAGCGGGCCTTGGTTCACGCCGTCCTCAAAGCCGTTGCCTACTTTGGCGGTTTGCACTTTGGCCGCGAACTTTTTGACGAACTCGTCGTACACGGCTTCTTGCACGTAAAAGCGGTTTGAGCAGACGCAGGTCTGGCCGGCGTTGCGGTATTTGCTGGCAAAAGCACCTTCCACGGCGCTGTCGATGTCGGCATCTTCAAACACGATGAAGGGCGCGTTTCCGCCCAACTCCAGCGACATTTTTTTCACCGTGGGCGCGGACTGCGCCATCAAAATGCGGCCCACTTCGGTGGAGCCGGTGAAGCTGATGTGGCGCACCACATCGGAGGCGCAAAGCACTTTGCCCACGGCAATCGAGTTGTCGCTGTCGGCGGTGATCATGTTCAGTACACCGGCGGGAATGCCAGCGCGAATGGCCAGCTCGGCCGCGGCCAGCGCGGTCAGCGGCGTGAGTTCGGCCGGCTTGATGATCACTGGGCAGCCTGCGGCCAGTGCCGGCGCGACTTTGCGGGTGATCATGGCCAGCGGAAAGTTCCACGGCGTGATGGCTGCGCAAACGCCAATCGGCTGCTTGAGTATCAACAGGCGGCGCGTGTTGTCGAACTGGGGCAGGGTTTCGCCGTTGATGCGCTTGGCTTCTTCGGCAAACCATTCCACAAAGCTGGCGCCGTACGCCACTTCGCCCTTGGCTTCGGGCAGGGGTTTGCCTTGCTCGGCGGTCATGATGCGGCCCAGGTCGTCCTGGTTCGCCATGAGCAAGTCGTACCACTTGCGCAAAATGATGCTGCGCTCTTTGGCGGTCTTGGCTTTCCAGGCCGGCCAGGCGGCGTTGGCGGCATCGATGGCGGTTTGGGTCTCGGCCGGGCCGAGGTTGGCCACGTTGGCCAGCACCGCGCCGGTGGCCGGGTCGGTGATGTCAAAGCGGCTGCTGCCCGCCACCCATTGGCCGTTGATCAGGGCATCGGTCTTGAGCAGGCTGGGGTCTTGCAGCTGGGCGAGAGGGGATGTGGCGGTGTGCATGAAGGTCTCCGTTTATTTAACTTGTTAAATTAAATTGTGCCATGTTCAGAAGCTTACTGTGAAAGAACAGCCTTCGGCCGCAGGGGTGGTCTCCCACAAAATCCGCCGAACCCTTGTGGCAGCCTCCCACAAAAATTCCCATCCCCTGTAGGAGCGCGCCCCTGCGCGCGAAGGTGCCCTTCATCATCCGGTGGCGTTCGGGCGAAAACTTATAATTGCCGGTTGCACTAGAAAGCTGTCAAGACCATGAGCCAAGCCGTTATTTCCGTTGCCGACATCCGCAAGACCTTTTTGGACTTTTTCGCGTCCAAGGGGCACACCGTGGTGGCTTCCAGCCCGCTGGTGCCTGGCAACGACCCGACCCTGATGTTCACCAACTCGGGCATGGTCCAGTTCAAGGACGTGTTTTTGGGCTCGGACAAGCGTTCTTATGTGCGCGCCGCCTCGGTGCAAGCGTGTTTGCGCGCCGGCGGCAAGCACAACGATCTGGAGAACGTGGGCTACACCGCCCGTCACCACACTTTCTTTGAAATGCTGGGCAACTGGAGTTTTGGCGACTACTTCAAGCGCGAGTCGCTCAAATGGGCCTGGGAACTGTTGACCGAGGTGTACCAGCTGCCCGCCGAGCGCCTGCTGGCCACCGTCTATGAAGAAGACGATGAGGCCTACGACATCTGGACGAAAGAGATTGGCCTGCCACCCGAGCGCGTGATCCGCATCGGTGACAACAAAGGTGGCCGCTACAAGAGCGACAACTTCTGGATGATGGCCGACACCGGCCCTTGCGGTCCTTGCTCTGAAATCTTTTACGACCACGGTGCCCACATCCCCGGCGGCCCACCCGGCAGCCCCGACGAAGACGGTGACCGCTTCATCGAAATCTGGAACAACGTGTTCATGCAGTTCAACATGGACGAGACTGGCGCCGTGACGCCATTGCCCGCGCCCTGCGTGGACACCGGCATGGGCCTGGAGCGCCTGGCAGCCATCTTGCAGCACGTGCACAGCAACTACGAAATCGACATTTTTGACGCGCTGATCAAGGCCGCTGCACGCGAGATCGGTTGCGCTGATCTGAACAACAAATCCTTGCGCGTGATCGCCGACCACATCCGCGCCACCGCCTTCTTGGTGAGCGACGGCGTCGTGCCAAGCAACGAAGGCCGAGGCTATGTGCAGCGCCGCATCATCCGCCGAGCGATTCGCCACGGTTATCTGCTGGGGCAAAAGACCCCGTTCTTCCACAAACTGGTGCCCGATCTGGTCCAGCTCATGGGCGCGGCTTACCCCAACCTGGCCGAGCAAGCCGAGCGCATTGCGGACATCCTGCGCGTGGAAGAAGAGCGTTTCTTTGAAACCCTGCAAAGCGGCATGCAAATCCTGGACGCGGCCCTCGCTGGCGGTGTGAAAGTGCTGCCTGGCGAAGTCGCCTTCAAGCTGCACGACACCTATGGCTTTCCGCTCGACTTGTCGGCCGACGTGTGCCGCGAGCGCGGTCTGTCGGTGGACGAAGCCGGTTTTGCCGTGGCCATGGAAAAACAAAAAGCCCAGGCCCGCGCTGCCGGCAAGTTCAAGATGGACAAGGCGCTGGAGTACACGGGCGAGGGCAACGACTTTGTGGGCTATGACGCGCTGACCGCCAACGCCAAAGTGTTGGCGCTGTACGTGGACGGCGCCGCAGTGAACCAACTCCAAGCGGGGCAAGCGGGCGTGGTGGTGCTGGACACGACACCGTTTTACGCCGAGTCCGGCGGTCAGGTGGGCGACCAGGGCATGGTCCACAACGCGGGCGGCCAGTTCAGCGTGGCCGACACGCTCAAGATCAAGGCCGACGTGTTTGGCCACCATGGCGAAGTCAAATCCGGCAGCCTGAAAGTGGGCGACGCGGTGCAGGCGCATGTGGACATGGCCGTGCGCGCCGCCACCGTGCGCAACCACAGCGCCACCCACCTGATGCACAAAGCCCTGCGCGAAGTGCTGGGCAGCCATGTGCAGCAAAAGGGCAGTTTGGTGAACGCCGAGCGCACCCGTTTTGACTTTGCGCACAACGCCCCGGTGACAGACGCCGAAATCCGCGAGATTGAAGCGCGTGTGAACGCCGAAGTGCTGGCCAACGCCGCAGCACAAGCGCGTGTGATGGACATTGAAAGCGCTCAGAAAACCGGCGCCATGATGCTGTTTGGCGAGAAGTACGGCGAGACCGTGCGGGTGCTCGACATTGGCTCCAGCCGCGAGCTGTGCGGCGGCACCCACGTCAAAGCCACGGGCGATATTGGCCTGTTCAAAATCGTCAGCGAAGGCGGCGTGGCCGCTGGCGTGCGCCGCATCGAAGCCGTGACCGGTGCAAACGCGTTGGCCTATTTGCAGTCGCTGGAAGACACCGTGACGCAAGCCGCAGGCACGCTCAAGGCCCAACCGGCCGAGCTCAACGCCCGCATTGCGCAGGTGCTGGACCAGGTCAAGGCGCTGGAGAAAGAATTGGCCGCCGCCAAAGGCAAGCTGGCTTCGGCGCAGGGCGACGAGTTGATGACCCAGGCCGTGGACGTCAAGGGCATCAAGCTCTTGGTGGCCCAACTCGAAGGGGCCGACGCCAAGACCCTGCGCGACACCATGGACAAACTCAAAGACAAGATGAAAACCGCCGTGATCGTGCTCACAGCGGTGGACGCAGGCAAGGTGCAGATCGCTGCGGGCGTGACCGCCGACACCGTGGGCAAAGTCAAGGCGGGCGAGTTGGCCAGTTTTGTGGCGGCCCAAGTCGGCGGCAAAGGTGGCGGCAAGCCCGACATGGCCATGGCCGGGGGCACCAACCCAGCGGCCTTGCCTGCCGCGCTGGCCAGCGTGCAGGCTTGGGTGACTGAGCGCGTCTGATTTAAAAACGCAGTGCCAGCTGACTTGCAAACACACGGGCTTGCCCCGTGTGCGGGTCGGTGAACTGCACCGACTGGGCCAGCAACTGCAAGGGCTGGCTGAAGTCTTCGGGCGCATCCGGGCCACGCAAGACCGTCGGGTAAAACTGGTCTCCCTCAATGGGCAGACCCAAAGCGTTCATGTGCACCCGCAGTTGGTGGCGTTTGCCGGTGATGGGTTCGAGTTGGTACAGCGCCCGAGCCCCCTCGGTTTTGAGAACCCGGATGCGGGTTTCGCTGTTGGCCTGTCCAGGCACCTCTTGCGTTCTGAAAAACGGCTCGCCGGGCACCAGGCGGCTGGTGTAAACCGCTGGCAAGGCCAGGCCTTGCGGCGCAGCGGCGACCGCGTGGTAAATCTTGTGGATGTCTTTGTCCCGAAACAGCGCGTGGTAGGCGTCGCGGTCTTGCAGGCGTTTGCCCAGCAGCACCAGGCCAGCGGTTTCGCGGTCAATGCGGTGCAGCGGCACCAAATCGGCGCAGCCTGTCTGGCGCTTGAGTTGCACCAACAGGCTTTGCTGCACGTAACGTCCCGAAGGCGTGACGGGCATGAAGTGCGGCTTGTCGGCCACCAGCAAATGCGCGTCTTCAAACAGGACTTTCGCCTGCACCGGCAACACGGGTTCATCGGCCAGATGGCGGTAGTAATACAGGCGCTGGCCGGGTTGGCAGGCTTGGGTTGCCAGGGCGGTTTGGCCGTCTTCGTGCAGCACCAGGCCTTGCGCCAAGCGTTCGGCCCATTCGCTGCGCGTGATCCCCGGCATGCGCTGGGCCAAAAAATCGAGCAAGTTCTCAGCGCCTTGCGGCACAGACACCACGCTGGCGCTCACGCCATCGCGCATGGGCAACTGAACGGTGTGCCCTGATGCGTGCATGTCAGACCCGGCGGAACACCAGATCCCACACGCCGTGGCCCAGTTTCAGGCCCCGATTTTCGAACTTGGTCAGCGGGCGGTAGTCGGGCTTGGTGGCAAAGCCGTCGGCGGCAGTGCTGGTGTTGACCAGCAAGGGCTCGGCGCGCAGCACAGCCATCATTTGCTCGGAATAAGGCTGCCAGTCGGTGGCCAGGTGCAGGTAACCGCCGGGCTTGATGTGCTGGGCCAAACGCTGGATGAAGGGCGCCTGGATCAGGCGGCGCTTGTGGTGGCGGCTTTTGTGCCAAGGGTCCGGAAAGAAGATGTGCACGCCGTCCAGGCTGTCGGTGCCCAACATGTGGTCCATGACCTCAATCGCGTCGTGCCGCACGATGCGGATGTTGGCAATGTGCTCTTCGCCGCAGCGCTTGAGCAAGGCGCCCACGCCCGGTTCGTGCACTTCGCAGCACAGGAAGTTGTCATCGGGCCGCACCTGCGCGATCTTGGCCGTGGCGTCGCCCATGCCAAAACCAATTTCCAAAATCAAGGGGGCGCTGCGCCCAAATGTGGCGGGCACATCGAGACGGTTGGCGTTGTAGGGGACCAGGAACTGCGGCCCGAATTGATCGAACGCCCGCACTTGCCCAGAGCCCATGCGGCCGGCGCGCAGCACATAGGTCTTGATGGTGCGCATGAAGGGGGCCTCTGCTGGAGCGGTGGCTGGTGCGGTCGTGTGGTCTTCTGGCGTGGTCATGGGGGCGGTGGGTGGTGCGCGAAATGGGTGATTATCGCGGTTGCCCGGGCACGTTCATGGCGCTGCGCTGTTTGTGGGCTTCCATTCCGTGCACCACCAGGCCAAGGCTTGCGCTGTGGCCATGTCGGTGGGCACAGCAGACAGGCCCAGGGCCTGCGCCGCCTGGTTCAGTGCGGCCAGGGGATCGGACAGGTCCAGCGGCTGAGCGCCGTTTTGCTTGCTGAGTTTTTCGCCGTTGGCCCCCAACACCAAAGGCGTGTGCAGGTACTGTGGCGTGGGCAGGCCCAACGCCCGCTGCAGGAGGATTTGGCGCGCCGTGTTGTCGGTCAGGTCTTCGCCGCGCACCACATGCGTGATGCCTTGGGCCGCATCGTCCACCACCACCGCCAGCTGGTAGGCCCACAGGCCATCGGCACGGCGCAGCACAAAGTCGCCCACCGCCTCGCCCACAGCTTGCTGTTGCGGCCCCAGCCGCCGGTCTTGCCAGTGGGTGATGGCCGGCAGGCCCAGCGCGGTTTGCACGGCCTGCACATTCAGACGCCAGGCGCGGGCGGTTTTGCCTTGCAGACCCTGGCGGCAGGTGCCGGGGTACACCGCCGTCTGGTGGCGGGCCAGCGCGGGTGCTGAGGTTGGTGTTGTGGCGAGGGCCGCTTCGATCTCTTTGCGCGAACAGCCGCAGGGGTAAGCCCAGCCTTGGGCGACCAGGGCTTGCAAGGCGGCCTCATAAGCCGTGGCACGCTGGCTTTGCCAGAGCACAGGGCCATCGGGCACCAGGCCGCAGCGCGCCAGTTGCTGCAAGATGGCTTGGTCGGCCCCCGGCACGCAGCGGGGCGTGTCCACGTCCTCGATGCGCACGCGCCAGTGGCCGCCATGGACGCGGGCATCGAGCCAGCTGGCCAGGGCGGAGGCCAGCGAGCCGGCATGCAAAAGGCCGGTTGGCGAGGGCGCAAACCGGCCTGTGTAACCCGTGTTCATTCAGAGCGGAACAGGTGCGTGCTCAGCGCTTTTTGAGGACGGCCAGCGCCAGTTCCAGCCCCGACACAAAAGCGTCTTCGGCCCGGTGACCCAGGCACCAGTCGCCGCACAGGCCAATGCCCTGGTCTTTGAACCACAGGTGGCTTTCGCCCAACGGTTGCGCGGTTTTGGCGTACAGCCAGCGGTGCACCTCGGCATGGGCCGGGGTGGCGCGGATGCCAGTGATCTCGGCAAAGGCCTTGATCAGCTTGCCGGTGATGCGCTCGGGCGCGTCGTTGACGTGTTCGGCCGACCAAGGGGCGCTGGCCTGCACGGTCCAGCGTTCAATGCGCTCGCGCCCGGGCTTGGACGATTCGCGTGCCATCCAGGCGATGCGGTGGTGCGTGCTGCGGGCAGCGTTCCACTGTGGGCCGATGGTGATGAGCCCTGGTTGCATGGCCTGGGGGTAGGCCAGCATCAGGGTCCAGCAGGGATCCACGCGCACATCCTGGAGTGGCTTGGCCAGGGCGCTTTGGCCCGAGGCCTGCAGCAAGGCCTGCGCCTGTGCAGACGGGATGGCCAGAATGACTTTGTCAAAGCCGGCATAGATGTGTTGACCGCCATCGTCGCTTTCGGTTTGCAGTTGCCAGCCGTTTTTCTTCATGGGGTCGGCCATGATCTGTGTGACCCGCGTTTGCAACTGAACGTTGCCGTCTTCCACCAGCGGGGCGGCCCAGGCCTTGACCAGACCGTTCATGCCAGGCGTGGCCACCCAGTGGCGTTCGCCGCCGGGCAAGCCGGCTTCGATCACTCGGCCGTTCGGGTCCAGCACGCGCACCGCGTTGGCGCTCCAGGGTTTGCACACGCCGGGTGCCGTGCCAATGGCCAATTCAAAGCGGGGGTCGCGCACGGTGAAGTACTGGGCTCCGTGGTCAAAGTTGCCGAACGCGCTGGCGCGGGTGGCCATGCGTCCGCCCAGGCCGCGGCTTTTTTCGAACAAGGTGACGTTGTGCCCGGCTTGCCGCAGGGTGCGTGCGCAGGTCACGCCGGCCAGGCCGACTCCGATGATGGCGATGTGTTGTGTGGTCATGCGTTCACTTTATCCGAGAAATAGCGCTGTAGACGGCCCGGGTGGGTTATCCCCGATGACGATGGGCCCGATCACACGCTGTGTTGAGGCCGCAGCAAGGCCTCTCGCGTGGCCGCGCGGTCCAGTTGCGCCAGCCACCAGCGCAGGGCTTGGCCGGCAGGGGCTTGCGGACTGTCATGCCAGGCGTAATGTGCGGCGCTGTTGCGTGGGGTATGGACTTGCCTGGCCACCAGCAGGCCGCTGTCGATGTAGGGCCTGGCCAGCGATTCAGGCAAAAACCCGCCACCCAAGCCGCGCAACTGCGCTTCGAGTTTGCTTTGCATGTCGGGCACGGTGAACACGTCTTGCCCGCCTTGCAGGCCAATCGTCAGGCCCGCGCCCCGGCTGACCGAGTCGGCCACGGCCACGGCGCGGTGCTGGGCCAGTGTGGCGTCGCTCAAGGGTTCGGGGGCTTGGGCCAGGGGATGGTGTGAGGCCACGGCATAAACAAACGGGATGGGTCCCAGCACCGCGTGCCGGATGTCGGACGGCAGGCCCGGCACCGGCACCACGCCCAGCGCCAGGTCGGCTTGGCCCGAGGTGAGGGCGCCCAGCGTACCCGACAGGGTTTCGTAGCGCAAACGCAGCCGGGTGGTGGCCCCCAGCGCCAGAAAGCTGGCGCACAGGTCCATCACCACGCTGCGAGAGACCACGCTGTCCACCGCCACGGTCAAAACCGCCTCCCAGCCGGTGGCCACGCGGCGTACGCGGTTGGCCACGGCGTCCATGTCGTCCAGCAGGCGGCTGGCTTCGCGCAGCAACTCTTTGCCCGCTGCCGTGGGGCGGGCCTGGCGCGAGCTGCGGTCAAACAGCAGCACATCGAGCGCATCTTCGATCTGGCGCACCCGGTAGGTCAGGGCGCTGGGCACCAGATTGAGCGTGCGCGCAGCGGCCGCAAAACTGCCTTTTTGGTCGATGGTTTGCAGCATCAGCAGGGCTTCGGGGGTGAGCCAGTCGCGGGGTGTTTGCATGTTGGGTGGTTGATCGTTCAGATAATTTGAATGATGCCAGCAAATCGGGGCAACGGCCGAGGGCCAATGGGTCGGTACAGTTACCCCATGGCTTGCAGTCGATGCTGCAAGCGATTGAACAGGACACCCTTATGTTGAGCATCCGCCCCTCTGCCGAACGTGGCTACGCTGACCACGGCTGGCTCAAGTCATTTCACAGTTTTTCTTTTGCCAATTATTTTGACCCGGCCCACATGGGCTTTGGTAATTTGCGTGTCATCAACGAAGACCGTATTGACCCGGGCACCGGTTTTGGCACCCACGGCCACCGCGACATGGAAATCATCAGCTATGTGCTGTCGGGCAATTTGGCGCACCAGGACAGCATGGGCAACGTCAAGGGAATCCCACCGGGTGATGTGCAGCGCATGAGCGCTGGCAGCGGTGTGCGCCACAGCGAGTTCAACCACGCCAAAGGCGAGATAACGCATTTTCTGCAGATCTGGATCGAGCCCAATGTGTTGGGCATCGACCCCGGATATGAGCAAAAAACCGTGCCCGCATCGGCCAAGCGGGGGCAGCTGGCGCTGGTGGCAGCGCCTGCCGCTGATGCGGTGGCCGAGCACACCGTCAAGATCCACGCCGATGCCCGCATGTACGCCGGCTTGTTCGGTGGCGCAGAGCAGGTCAGCCTGCCCCTGAACCCCGAACGCAAGGCCTATGTGTTTTTGGTGCGCGGCGCCTTGCAGGTCAACGGCCAGACACTCCACGCGGGTGACGCGGCCATGTTGCAAGGCGAGTCGGCGCTGAGCTTGCGCGAAGGCCAGGACGCCGAAGTGCTGGTGTTTGACCTGGCCCCCTGATTTTTCCTCTTTTTTCACCCACCCCCTGACTTTTTCAAGGAGCTTTCTCATGGCAAAAACTGTTGTTGTATTTCACTCTGGCTACGGACACACCCAGCGCGTGGCCCAGTTCGTGGCACAAGGCGCGAACGCCCAAAGCGTGACCATCGACGCCGATGGCAATATCACCGAGGCCGACTGGGCCGCGCTGGACGCAGCCGACGCGATCATCTTTGGCTCGCCCACTTACATGGGCATGGCTTCTTGGCAGTTCAAGAAATTTGCGGATGCGACCTCCAAGCGTTGGTTCACCAGCGCCTGGAAAGACAAAGTGGCCGGTGGCTTCACCATCTCGGCCAGCCCCAGCGGTGACAAGCTGTCCACCATCCAGTTCTTCATCACTTTGGCCATGCAGCAAGGCATGGTTTGGGTGGGTCAGCCTGCCTTGAACGACGGCACCATCAACCGCATTGGCTCCAACTCGGGCGTGATGGCTCAAGTGGGCCCCACCAGCCCCGCCGAAGACATTCCCCAAGGCGATCTGGACACGGCCAAAGCCTACGGTGAGCGCGTCGCAGCGGTGGCGGCCAAACTGCGCGGCTGATCACCTTTTTTGTGGGAGGCCGCCCTGCGGCCGAAACATTCGCGCGCAGGGGCGCGCTCCCACAAAGCTCAGATGTTTTGTAGGAGGCCGCCCCTGCGGCCGAATGTGCGGCCGAAGGGTGTTCCTCTCGGTTAGCATGACGGCATGAAAATCATCACGCTGTTGCCCTGGGCCGATTGGCTGGCACTGTTTTCCTTTTTTGGTCTGTGGGTGGGTTATGCCTGGGTGGCCAAGGTGCGCGGTTTGCGCGACCAAAGCCTGATTGCCACCACCAACCGCTACCGTCAGTTGTGGATGATTCAGGCCACGGGCCGCGACCCGCGCATGCTGGACGGCCTGATCACGCAAAACCTGTCGCAAACCCCGGCCTTCTTTTCTTCCACCAGCATCATCATCATCGGTGGTCTGTTTGCGCTGTTGGGCACCACCGACAAGGCCGCCGAGTTGGTGCGCGAGATTCCGTTTGCCCAGCCCACGCCCTTGCTGGTGTTTGAATTCAAGATCCTGGTGTTGGTGGGCATTTTTGTGTATGCCTTTTTTCGCTTTTCCTGGTCGATGCGGCAGTACACCTTTGTGGCCCTGGTGATCGGATCCATGCCGCCGCCAGAAGAGTTCGTCAACCAGCGCTTTGACCGCCAGAAGTTTGCCGAGCGTGCCGGCGATCTGGTGAGCGCTGCCGCAGAAACCTTCAACGACGGCTTGCGGGCCTATTATTTTTCGTTTGCCGCCATGGCCTGGTTTTTCTCGCCGCTGGCGCTGGTTCTGGGCACCGCCTTGGTGGTGCTCATTCTGTACGGGCGCGAGTTCCGATCCGAGGTGCTTCAGGTGTTGCGCAACTGATGCCCCGACGCCCCCGTCGGCGCAAGAGCGACCTTCTACAATGAGGGACTATGTTCGTTCACCTGCGCCTTCACACCGAATTTTCTGTCGTTGACTCCACTTGCCGCATCGACGACGTGGTCAAAATGGCGGCCAAAAATGCCCAGCCTGCTTTGGCCATCACCGACTTGAACAACCTGTTTGGCGGGGTCAAGTTCTACAAAGAAGGCCGTGGCAAAGGCGTCAAGCCCATTCTGGGTGCCGAGATCAACCTGGAAGGTCTGGGCGGTGATGCGGGTGCCGTCAGCCGTGTGGTGCTGTTGGTGCAAAACCACCAAGGCTATCTGAACATTTGCGAATTGCTGGCTCGGGCCTGGACGCAAAATGTGCTCAAGGGCGTGGCCGTGGTCAAACAGACCTGGCTCAAGGAGCTTTCTGATGGTTTGATTTTGCTGTCAGGCGCGCAAGCTGGCCCGGTGGGACAGGCCCTGATGCAGGGCGACACCGACAAGGCGGCCGATGTCGCCTTGCAGCTGGGCTCGATATTTCCGCACCGTTTTTACCTGGAACTGCAACGCGCAGGCCGGCCCGAAGACGAGCCGCAGGTGGCGGGCGCGGTGGCGCTGGCGGCCCGCTTGCATCTGCCCGTGGTGGCGACGCACCCGGTGCAGTTTCACGAGGCCGAAGATTACGAAGCCCACGAAGCGCGGGTGTGTATCTCGGAAGGCGAAATTCTGGCCAACCAGCGGCGTGTGCGCCGCTTCACCCGCGAGCAGTATTTCAAGTCGGCCGAGCAGATGTGCGCGCTGTTTGCCGATGTGCCCAGCGCGATCGCCAACACGCTCGAAATCGCCAAGCGCTGCAACCTGACCCTGCTGCTGGGCAAGCCGCAGTTGCCCAACTTCCCGATCCCGCCCGTGAACGGCGTGGTCATGTCGGTGGAGGATTATTTCCGCCACGTCTCGCACGAGGGCCTGAAAGAGCGCCTGGTCCACCTGTACCCCGATGAATCCAAACGCGAGGCCGAGCGCCAACGCTATGTCGATCGGCTGGAGTTTGAGTTGGGCACCATTTTGAAGATGGGTTTTCCGGGCTACTTCCTGATCGTGGGTGACTTCATTCAGTGGGCCAAGGTCAACGGTTGTCCGGTGGGCCCGGGCCGGGGTTCGGGTGCGGGTTCACTGGTGGCGTACGCGCTCAAGATCACCGACCTGGACCCGTTGCAATACAACCTGCTGTTCGAGCGTTTTTTGAACCCCGAACGGGTCTCGATGCCTGACTTCGATATCGACTTTTGCCAGGGCAACCGTGACCGCGTGATTGACTACGTCAAGGACAAGTACGGACGCGACGCGGTCAGCCAGATCGCCACCTTTGGCACCATGGCCGCGCGTGCCGCCATCCGCGATGTGGGCCGGGTGCTGGACATGAGTTACATGTTTTGCGATGGCATCAGCAAGTTGATTCCCAACAAGCCGGGCATGTCGGTCACGCTGCAGTACCCGCCTGCCACGCCCATCGAGGGGGACAAAAATAACTACGCCATCGCCATGGAGCCGATGCTGGCCGATCGGATCGAGCGCGAAGAAGATGTCAAGACCCTGATCGAATTGGCGCAAAAGCTCGAAGGCATGACGCGCAACGTGGGCATGCACGCCGGGGGCGTGTTGATCGCGCCGGGCAAGCTGACCGATTTTTGCCCGCTGTACCAGCAGCCGGGCAGCGAATCGGCCGTCAGCCAGTACGACAAGGACGATGTGGAGGCCGCAGGCCTGGTGAAGTTTGACTTTTTGGGTCTGGCCACGCTGACGATTTTGGAGATCGCCCGCGAGTTCATCATGAAGCGCCACAAGGGCCAGGAACACTTTGCCTTTGAAAACATTCCACTCGACGATGCGGCCACCTACAAGTTGTTTTCGGACGGCAAGACCGAGGCCGTGTTCCAGTTTGAAAGCCGCGGCATGCAGGGCATGTTGCGCGATGCGCGCCCCAGCCGCCTGGAAGACCTGATCGCCCTGAACGCGCTGTACCGCCCGGGTCCGATGGACCTGATCCCCAGTTTTGTGGCGCGCAAGCACGGGCGCGAGGTCATCGAGTACCCGCACCCGTTGGTGGCCGAGATGCTGAGCGAGACCTACGGCATCATGGTTTACCAAGAACAGGTGATGCAGACCGCGCAGATTTTGGGCGGCTACAGCCTGGGCGGCGCCGACATGCTGCGCCGGGCCATGGGCAAGAAAAAGGCCGAAGAGATGGCCGAGCACCGTGCCATCTTCCGCGCCGGTGCGGCCAAGAACGACATCACCGAAGCCAAAGCCGACGAGGTGTTTGACCTGATGGAAAAGTTCGCGGGCTACGGCTTCAACAAGTCGCACGCCGCCGCTTACTCCCTGCTGGCCTACCACACAGGCTGGCTTAAGGTGCACTACACCGCCGAGTTCTTCTGCGCCAACATGACGGTGGAAATGGACGACACCGACAAGCTCAAGGTGCTTTACGAAGACGCCTTGAAATTTGGCATCCGCTTTGACCCGCCCGATGTGAACCGGGGCACCCACCGCTTTGAGCCGGTCACCGACAAAGTGATTCGCTACGGCCTGGGGGCCATCAAGGGCACGGGTCAGCAAGCGATCGAGGCGATTGTGGCCGCCCGCAACGCAGGTGGCCCGTTCACCAGCCTGTTTGATTTTGCCGTGCGCGTGGACCGGTCCCGCATCAACAAACGCACGGTGGACGCGCTTATCAAGGCGGGGGCCTTTGACTCGCTGCACATGAACCGTGCGGCTTTGTCGGCCAGCATCGACCGGGCCTTCGAGTTCTCCAGCGCCACCACGGCCAACGCCAACCAAGGCGGCTTGTTTGACATGCTGGGCGACGATTCGCACGGCTCCAGCACGCAAGAGCCCGACCTGGTCGAGGTCATGCCCTGGGGCATCAAGGAACGTTTGCTGCTCGAGAAAACCGCCGTCGGCTTTTTCCTGTCAGGCCATTTGTTCGATGCTGTGGAGCGCGAGGTGCGCCAGTTTGCACGGCGCAAGATCGACGACCTGATCGACAGCCGTGAGCCGCAGCTGATGGCGGGCATTGTCAGCGACTTGCGCATCATCAATGGCCAGCGCGGCAAAGTGGCGATCTTCAAGCTCGACGACAAATCGGGCGTGATGGAAGCGACCGCTGACGAAAGCCTGATCAACTCGGCCAAACACCTGCTGAAAGACGATGAGCTGATCATCGTCACGGCCAAGATGCAGGCTGACCGTTTTTCGGGTGGATTCCGTCTCAAGATGGAGCAAATCATGGACTTGGGGCAGGCCCGTTGCCGCTATGGCAAATACCTGCGCGTGGCCGTCAATGGCCGTGCGCCCGACATTGCGCGCTTGGTCAAAGAATTCCCCGCGCAACGCGAGCAGACCGATCAGGGTGACCTGGTGCGCGGCCTGCCGGTTCGGCTTGTGCTGGAGCGGCGCAATGCGGAACTGGCTGCCCGTGCTGAACTGGCACTGGGCGAAGCCGCCAAATTCTTCCCCACCGATGCGGCCCTGGCCAGCTGGATGGCGCAGGCCGACCAGGGGCAGGCGCAGATTGTTTACGAGTAAAGCCGAGGGCGTCAGTCCAGCGGCCTGAAACCCAATACGATCACCGGTGGCACGCGGCCATCGGTGTCCTTGGGCAGGACTTCGGTTTTGTCGATGGCGCGCAGCACGGCATCGTCCCAGGCTTTGTTGCCGCTGGACTGCACGATGCGGCGGCTCAGGAGGGTGCCGTCGGTGCCCACCTTGACTTCGACTTCGGCGCGTGGGTTGCCCGCCACATCGCCGGGGTAGGTGATGTTGGGTTTGATGCGCCCCACCAAGCGGCCTGCATAGCTGGCCGAGGGGCCCGATGATTTAAGCGCGCTGCCGGTGGCGTTTTCGCCCCCCGAAGCCCCGGCCATGCCTTGCATGCGCTTGAGGTTTTCTTTGCGCAGGGCATCGGCTTGTGCCGCTTCGGCTTTTTCGGCTTTGGCTTTTTCAGCAGCCTTGGTTCGTTCTTTCTCTTCGAGCGCCTTTTTGTCTTTCGCGGCTTTGTCCTTGGCCTGCTTTTCTTTCTTGGCCTTTTCTTCCTTTTCCTTTTCTTTTTCTTTCTCTTTTTCGCGTTCCTTGCGCTTCAGCTCGGCCTTCTCTTTTTCGGCTTTTTCCTTGGCGCTCTTTTCTTTTTCCGCCTTCAGCTTTTCAGCTTCTTTCTTTTTCTCCAGCTGCTTTTTCTTTTCCAGCGCGATCTGGGCGTCGCGTCGTTCGACCTCTGGATCGGGCGCAGGAGGGGGCGGTGGCGTGGGTTTGGTGGGCGGGCTGGGTTCGGGTGTGGGTTCCGGTTCTGGTTCCGGATCTGCTGGCAGGGGCTCTTGCAAGCGGCGGGCTGCGGCTTGCGCTGTGGCAGACCACAATTCGGCTTCGGCCTGCACCGTTTGGGGCTGGGTTTTCCAGGCCGTGGCCAGGCCCAATGCCAGGAACAACAGCACATGGGCCAGGCCTGCAACCACCCAGGCGCGCCCCTCGCCCGGCTGTGCCGGCGGGGCAAATTCGAGGTGAGGGGCGGGGGTGCGGTTCAAACCTGATTCCCCCTCAAGGGGCCAACTGAACCGACAGGCCCACGCGTGCAATGCCTGCCCGCTGCAGTGCGTCCATGACCTGCACCACGGTTTCGTATTTCACCGTGCGGTCGGCGCTGATGACGACGGCCGTGTTCGGCTCGTCGCCCACCAGGCGCTGCACGCTGGCGGCCACGCTGGGCAGGGTGGCGCTGTCGGTCTTGCCGTCGCTCACCAGTTCGAGCCGTTCGTCTTTTTGGATCACGATCTGGATGACTTTATCAGGCTGTTTGGCGGCTTTGCCCACACTGGGCAAATCGACCATGCTGGGCGTGATCATGGGCGCGGTCACCATGAAGATGATGAGCAGCACCAGCATCACGTCGATGAAGGGCACCATGTTGATTTCGGCGATGGTGCGGCGACCGCGACCCCGGGATGAGACGGCTGGCATGTGTCAGGCTCCGCGCGTTCAGTGGCCCGAAGCCGAGCCGCTGGCGCCGCCCAGGCTGCGCTGCAGGATGTTGGAGAACTCTTCGATGAAGGTCTCCAGCTTGATGGCGATGCGGTCCACGTCGTGCGAAAAACGGTTGTAGGCCAACACCGCCGGAATGGCCGAGAACAAGCCAATGGCGGTGGCCACCAGGGCTTCGGCAATGCCGGGGGCCACCGTGGCCAGGGTCACTTGCTGCAAACTGGCCAGACCCGTGAAGGCGTGCATGATGCCCCAGACGGTGCCGAACAAACCCACATAAGGCGAGATGGAGCCGACCGAGGCCAGGAAGGCCAGCTGCGATTCGGCCACGTCCATTTCGCGCTGAAAGCTCGCCCGCATGGCGCGGCGTGCGCCGTCCAGCAAGGTGCCTGCGTCGCTGATGTGGCGTTCGCGCAGTTTTTGGTATTCGCGCATGCCGCTGGCAAAAATGCGCTCCATCGGGCCGGACAGTTTGGCGTTTTGGCTGGCCGAGTTGAACAACTCATTCAGGCTGGTGCCCGACCAGAAGACACGTTCAAATTCTTCGTTCAGGCTTTTGATGCGCTTGATGGCCCCGAGTTTGCGCACGATGGCGGCCCAGCTGGCCACAGAAATCGTCAGCAACAACAAGACCACGAGTTGCACGACAAAACTGGCGTGCAACAGCAGCGAGACGATCGACATGTCTTGGTTCATTTCAATGCTTCCAGAACGGGGGCCGGAATGCGGCCAGGTTTCAAGGTGGTGCTGTCGACCCAGCCCAGGCGAATGCTGCCCTCGGCCAGCAGCCGGTCGGTTTGGCCAGGTGCACGCAGGTAGGCACGCTGGGCAATGGTGAGGCTGGCTTTGCCGCCTTGTTGCAACTCGGCGGTGACGACCAGGGTGTCGTCCAGGCGCGCGGGTGCATGGTATTTGACGGCGGTTTCGCTGACCACAAACATGCCGCCGGATGTGTCGCGCAGCACCTGCTGGCCAAAGCCCAAAGCGCGCAGCCACTCGGTGCGGGCACGCTCAAAAAATTTGAGGTAATTGGCATAAAACACGATGCCGCCGGCGTCGGTGTCTTCCCAATAGATGCGGATGGGGAACGCAAAGGGGGCGGAACTGGCGGTCATGGTTGCAACCAGGCTTTCAGGCGGGCGATGGCGGTTTGTAATTCGGCCATCGAGTTGGCCGTGGAAAAGCGCACAAAGCGCGCGGTCTGGTCGGTGCCAAAGTCGCGTCCGGGCGTGAGGGCCACATGGGCGTGTTCCAGCGCGGCCAAGGCGAAGTCCCAACTGTCTTTCAAGCCCAGCTTTTGGCAGGCGGCGGTGCAGTCGGCCCAGGCGTAAAACGCCCCATCGGGCGCCACGGGCACGCTCAGGCCCAAAGCGTTCAGGGCCGGAATGAAATAATCGCGCCGGGCTTTGAACTCGGCGCGGCGGCGCTCATATTCGGCCAAGCTCTCGGGTTCAAAGCAGGCCAGTGCGGCTTGCTGCGCCACGGTGCTGGCGCAGATGAACAGGTTTTGTGCCAGGCGCTCCAGCACGGGCACCAAGGCTTCGGGCGCCACCAGCCAGCCCAGACGCCAGCCGGTCATGTTGAAGTATTTGCTGAAGCTGTTGATGCTGACGATGTCGTCGCCCAGCGCCAAAGCGCTGTGCCCGAACTGGTCGTCGTGGCTCAGGCCCAGGTAAATTTCGTCGATCAGGGTGATGCCGCCATGCGCGCGCACCACATCCACAATGCGGCCCAATTCGGCGGGGTCGATCGATGTGCCCGTGGGGTTGGAGGGCGAGGCCAGCAAGACGCCACGGGTTTGGGGACCCCAGGCTGCAGCCACCTGGGCCGCACTCAGCTGAAAGCGCGCATCGGCCGTGGTTGGCACCAACACCGCCGTACCCTCGGCCGCAGACACAAAGTGGCGGTTGCAAGGGTAGCTGGGGTCGGGCATGAGGATTTCATCGCCCCGGTCAATCAAGGCCAGGCAGGCCAGTTGCAACGCCGCTGATGCGCCTGCCGTGACCACAATCCGGCTGGCCGGCACGGCCACGCCAAAGCGCGCGGCGTACCAACCACTGATGGCTTGGCGCAAGGTGTCCAGGCCCAAGGCCGGGGTGTATTGGGTCTGGCCGTTTTCAATGGCCGCCCGGGCCGCCTGCTGAACCCGGGGTGGGGCCGTGAAGTCGGGTTCGCCGATGTTCAGAAAGACCACGGGCCGATCGGTGTGGGCCACTTCGCGGGCTTTTTGTGAGGCGGCCTTGGCCACCTCCATCACGTAAAACGGCTCAATGCGCTCAGCGCGATCGGAGATGCGCATGGCAGGGCGTTATTTGGCGCGACCGGCCTGGCGGTCGGCCTGCACTTCGGCGCTGCGCAGTTCAGGGGCCAGGCCGCCCAGCACGGCGTTCACATATTTGTGGCCATCGGTGCCGCCAAAGTCTTTGGCCAATTCGATGCATTCGTTCAACACCACGCGCCAGGGCACGTCCATGCAGTGTTGCATTTCATACACGCCGATCCACATGATGGCCCGTTCGATGGGCGAGATCTCGGCAAAGCTGCGGTCCAGTTTGGGTCCGATCAAGGCGTCGAGTGCGGCGGCTTGTTCGGTGCAACCGTAGAGCAGGGCATCGTAATGGGCCGAGTCGGCTTTGTGAAAGCCCGACAAATCGCGTGTGAAGACGTCGATGTCGGCGGCTTCGTTGCGGCCAACGATGTGCTGGTACAGCGCTTGCAGCGCAAATTCGCGCGAGCGGCTGCGGGCGGGCTTGGACGATGATTTGCGCGTGCCGGCAGCGGCCGGTTTGGCGCTGTCTGCGGCGGCGTCCGGTGTGGGGGTTGGCTGGGTCATCACGCGTTTTCCTGGTCGTCAAGTTCGTCGGCCAGCTCGGCCATGTCCGCGGCCAGATCGTCCATGATGCAGGCCATCTCGACGGCCACACGGGCCGCATCGCGGCCTTTTTCGGTCTGGCGCGCGATGGCTTGTTCCAGATTTTCGGTGGTCAAGATGGCGTTGGCAATGGGCAGGTTGTAGTCGAGCGATACGCGGCTGACACCGGCGCCGGATTCGTTGGCCACCAATTCAAAGTGGTAAGTCTCACCACGGATGATGCAGCCTAAAGCGATCAGCGCGTCGTATTCGGCGCGCTCGGCCATGGCTTGCAGGGCCACGGGCACTTCCAGGGCACCGGGCACCATGACATGGTCGATGCTGGTGACGCCCAGGGCTTGCAGCTCGGCGATGCAGGCTTGGGCCAGGGCGTTGGTGATGTCTTCGTTGAAGCGGGCTTGCACGATGCCGATGTGCAGAAATTGCCCGTCGAGTTCTTGTTCTTGACCTTTGTTCGCTTCGAGCATGTTCATTCCTTGGGGATGTAACCGGTGATTTCGAGGCCGTAGCCGGTCATGCTGGGCATGCGACGGGGTTGGCCCATGAGTTTCATTTTGTGTACGCCGCATTCGCGCAAGATTTGTGCGCCGACACCGTAGGTGCGCAGATCCATCTTGCCGCGTTCGGGCGCTTGGGCAGCGCGGGCGCGGCCTTCAAACTGGGCCAGCAACTGATCGGCCGATTCGCCGCAGTTGAGCAGCACGGCCACGCCACAGCCTTGGTCGTTGATGTAGCGCAGGCTTGTGTCCAGGCTCCAGGAGTGCATGGCGCGGTTGACTTCCAGGGCGTCGAGCACCGACAGCGGCTCGTGCACGCGCACGGGCACTTCGGTGTCCACAGGCCATTGGCCTTTGACCAGGGCCAGGTGCACCGTTTGGCTGGGTTGGTCGCGAAAAGCATGGGCTGTGAATTCGCCGTGTGCGGTTTGGAGGGTGCGGCTGCCCATGCGCTCGACCAGCGTTTCGTGCCGGCTGCGGTACTGGATCAGGTCGGCAATCGTGCCGATCTTCAGGCCGTGTTCGGCCGCAAACAACTGCAAATCGGGCAGGCGGGCCATGGTGCCGTCGTCCTTCATGATTTCGCAGATCACGGACGATGCACTGCAACCGGCCATGGCGGCCAGGTCGCAACCGGCTTCGGTGTGACCGGCGCGCATCAGCACGCCGCCGTCCACCGCTTGCAGCGGGAAGATGTGACCCGGCTGCACCAGGTCGGTGGGCTGCGTGTTGCGCGCCACGGCCACTTGCACGGTCTTGGCGCGGTCGGCAGCCGAGATGCCGGTGGTCACGCCTTCGGCCGCTTCAATGGACACGGTGAACGCGGTGCTGTACACCGTGCCGTTGCGCGCGGCCATGGGCGGCAGTTTCAGAAATTCGCAGCGCTCGCGCGTCAACGTCAAGCAGATCAGGCCGCGACCAAAGCGGGCCATGAAATTGATGGCTTCGGGCGTGACATGGTCAGACGCCAGCACCAGGTCGCCTTCGTTTTCGCGGTCCTCTTCGTCGACCAGGATCACGATGCGACCGGCTTTCATCTCGGCCACGATCTCTTCGACTGGTGAAATGGCCACGGGTTTCAGTTGCGCAGGGGCGTTCATGGTTGGTCCTGTTGTGTCGCTTCAAGGCTGAGCATGCGCTCAACATAGCGGGCCACAGTGTCGATTTCGAGATTGACCCGGCTGCCTGCTTTCAGGCCGCCAAGGGCGGTGTTGTCCACGGTGTGCGGGATCAGGTTGATGCTGATTTCGCAGCCTTGCGGGACATCGCTCACGCGGTTGACGGTGAGGCTGACCCCGTTGACGGTGATGGAGCCTTTGTAGGCCAGGTATTTGGCCAGGGCGTGCGGTGCCAGGATGCGCAATTCCCAGCTTTCGCCGATCTGCTCAAAAAGGCTGATTTGCCCCACGCCATCGACGTGGCCCGACACGATGTGCCCACCCAGACGGTCGTTGGCGCGCAGTGCTTTTTCGAGGTTGACCGCACCTTCTTGGTCCAGACCGCTGGTCTTGTCCAGCGATTCGGCCGAAATGTCGATGGTGAACTGGCGGTTTTCGGGGTTGAAGGTGGTGACGGTCATGCAAGCGCCGTTGAGGGCGATGCTGTCGCCCAGGCCCACATCGTCAAGGTACCCGGCGGGGGCCTCGATGGTGAGGCGCTTGCCGTGGTGTAAAGAGCGACCCAGGTCGTGGATGGCGACGATTCGCCCCACGCCGGTGATGATTCCGGTGAACATAGCCGTCTATTTTCGCAGGTAATGAGGGTTAATCGGGAGGCAGTCAACAAAAAAACGCCCGGGATGCAAGCGGTGTCCATGCCCCATCAGGGTTAACCAAGGCTTGGGCCGTCGGAGCGTGTGCCTAAAATGGTGCATTGCAGCAGATTTGCAATTCACAGCAAGCCACCAGGAGTTTCCATTGTCGGTTAAGCCCTCAGCCAAGTCGATCAAGGCTGCCCCAACAGCCGATGCGCCCACCCCGGGCACACTTCGGACCATCAAGAAATATCCCAATCGCCGCCTGTATGACACGACCACCTCGACTTATGTGACGCTGGCCGAAATCAAGAAGCTGGTCATGGAGGCTGCACCGGTGTTGGTGCTGGATGCCAAAACAGGTGAGGACCTGACTCGGTCCATTTTGTTGCAGATCATTCTGGAAGCGGAATCCGCGGGCGTGCCCATGTTCAGCGAGGCGGTGCTGTCCAACATCATTCGGTTTTATGGCCATGCCATGCAGGGACACATGGGCTCTTATTTAGAGTGTCATGTCCAGTCCTTCATGGATTGGCAAAGCAAACTGGGTGAATCCAGTCCGGCGCTGAGCCCTGAAGTCTGGACACAGTTCATGCAATGGCAGACCCCGCTGATGCAAAACATGTTTTCGGGCTTGTCCAGTCCTTCCAAAAATGTCATGGCGCAGATGCAAGAGCAGATGCAAAAACAGATTCAAAAGAACACGGAGCAGATGCTGGGCGTCTTGGGTTTGAAAGCCTGATGGGCGCGTCATGCCCTTTTGTCACATTCGGGTCGTTTTTGCGGGGACAATGCGGGCATGAGTGAAACGACTGCAACTGCGCCCCTTCCAACCCCCAAAGTGGGTTTTGTCAGCCTGGGCTGCCCCAAAGCGCTGACCGATTCCGAGCTGATCCTGACCCAACTGAGCGCCGAGGGCTACCAGACTTCCAAAACCTTTGAGGGTGCTGACCTGGTCATTGTCAACACCTGCGGCTTCATTGATGAGGCCATCCAGGAAAGCCTGGACACGATTGCTGAGGCACTGAATGACAACGGCAAGGTGATTGTGACGGGCTGTCTGGGTGCCAAAACCGGGGAGGGTGGCGGCAACATGGTCCTGGAAATGCATCCCAGCGTGCTGGCCGTGACCGGGCCGCACGCCACGCAAGAGGTGATGGACGCGGTGCACACCTATTTGCCCAAGCCCCATGACCCGTTTTTGGACCTGGTGCCCGGCGGTTTTGGCGAGGCGGGCCTCAAGCTCACCCCGCGTCACTATGCGTATTTGAAGATCAGTGAAGGCTGCAACCACCGTTGCACGTTCTGCATCATCCCCTCCATGCGGGGAGATCTGGTGTCGCGCCCGGTTGGCGATGTGCTGAAAGAAGCCAAGGCCTTGTTTGAAGGCGGTGTGAAAGAGCTGTTGGTCATCAGCCAGGACACCTCGGCCTATGGCGTGGATGTGAAATACCGCACGGGTTTTTGGGACGGCAAGCCGGTCAAGACCCGGATGCTGGAGCTGGTGCAGACGCTGGGCGAAATGGCCCGCGCACACGACGCCTGGGTCCGATTGCATTACGTTTACCCCTATCCCAGCGTGGATGACATCATCCCCCTGATGGCGCAGGGTTTGGTATTGCCTTACCTGGACGTGCCTTTTCAGCACAGCCATCCGGATGTGCTCAAACGCATGAAGCGCCCAGCCAGCGGCGAGAAAAACCTGGAGCGCATTCAGCGCTGGCGCGAACTGTGTCCTGAACTGGTCATTCGCAGCACCTTTATTGCCGGGTTTCCAGGTGAGACCGAGGAAGAGTTTGAGCACCTGCTGGGCTTTTTGCGTGAAGCGCAAATTGACCGAGCCGGCTGCTTTGCCTACAGCCCCGTGCAGGGGGCGACGGCCAACGAATTGCCGGGCATGCTGCCCGAAGCCTTGCGCGAAGAGCGCCGCGCCCGTTTCATGGCCGTGGCCGAAGAGGTGTCGATTGCCCGTTTGCACCAGCGCGTGGGTTCGACCATGCAGGTGCTGGTGGACTCTGCACCGGCCATGGGGCGCCGCGGGGGCGTGGGGCGCAGTTTTGGCGATGCGCCCGAAATCGACGGCGTGGTGCGTTTGCTGCCACCCGAGAAGCTGAGCAAAACACTCAAAGTGGGTGAATTCACCCGGGCCCGCATTGTCAGCGTGGAAGGCCACGATTTGGTGGGAGTGCCGGTTTGATGTGGCGCGGCGATCCGCTGTTCAGCCTGGGGGCTGTCGGCTTGCGCCGCGTTGCATGGGGTTTTCAAAGCGTGCGCTTTGCTGCCGCTGTGGACTTTGCAAAACGTGGGTTGGGTTTGGGCAACAAAAAAGCCGTTGATCAGAAATCAACGGCTTGTAGTGTTTTTAACTTATCTGATTCGATAAGATTGGTGCCCAGAAGAGGACTCGAACCTCCACGATGTTACTCGCTAGTACCTGAAACTAGTGCGTCTACCAATTCCGCCATCTGGGCGCCTCAGGAATAAAAGGATTGTATATCAAAAAAATAGCTCCACCCAGCGGATTGCTGGAAGAAATTGAAGGCAGTGTTCAAGGCCACCGGGATGGCCACGGATTTTTGATCCGTGACACCGGTGAATCGGACATTTATCTGTCACCGAATGAGATGCGTGCGGTGCTGCACCGGGACCGTGTCAAGGTGCGCATCGTGCGCCAAGACCGCAAAGGTCGGCCTGAGGGCCGTATCGTTGAAATCGTCGAGCGGCCGGAGCAGCCCATCATTGGCCGCTTGCTGCATGAAGGCGGTTTGTGGCTGGTCGCACCAGAAGACAAGCGCTATGGCCAGGATGTGATGATTCCCAAAGGCGCGACCGGTATGGCCAAGCCAGGCCAGGTGGTGGTGGTCGAGTTGACCGAGCCGCCTGCCCTGTTTGGGCAGCCTGTGGGCCGCGTCAAGGAAGTGCTGGGCGAAATCGATGACCCTGGCATGGAGATCGAGATCGCCGTGCGCAAATACAGCGTGCCGCACGTGTTTTCCGAGGGCTGTCTTGATCAGGCCAAGGGCTTGCCCGACAAGGTGTTGGCCAAGGACCGCAGGGACCGCATTGATTTGCGTGATGTGCCTTTGGTCACGATCGATGGCGAGGATGCCCGCGACTTTGACGACGCCGTGTATTGCGAACCGGCCAAAGTGGGCCGTGGCAAGGGCTGGCGTTTGCTGGTGGCCATCGCCGATGTGAGTCACTATGTGCAAACCGGCAGCGCGATTGACATCGATGCCTACGATCGGGCGACCAGTGTGTACTTTCCGCGCCGGGTCATTCCCATGCTGCCGGAAAAGCTCTCCAATGGTTTGTGTTCGTTGAATCCGGATGTGGACCGTTTGTGCATGGTGTGCGACATGCTGGTCAACGCCAAGGGCGATGTGCATGCCTACCAGTTTTACCCGGCGGTGATGCACAGCCATGCGCGCTTTACTTACACCGAGGTGGCGGCGATTTTGGCCAATACCCGTGGGCCTGAAGCCAGCAAACGCAAAGAACGTGTGACCGACCTGATGAACCTGCAGGACGTGTACAAGGCTTTGCTGGCATCGCGTGCGGTGCGCGGTGCGGTGGATTTTGAGACCACCGAAACACAAATTGTGTGCGACGAAAGCGGTCGGATTGAAAAGATTGTGCCGCGCGTACGCAATGAAGCGCACCGCCTGATCGAAGAGGCCATGCTGGCTGCCAACGTCTGCAGCGCCGACTTCATTCAGCAAGGCAAGCATCCCGGTTTGTTCCGTGTGCACGAAGGCCCGACCGCCGAGAAAAAAGACATTCTGCGCAATTACCTCAAGGCCTTGGGCCTGGGCATGGGCCTGAGCGACGATCCGCACACC
>ERZ1292630.587-Hain-H41-02um-R3-587-length-37273-cov-10_pt1 | contig 37273 bp, 26 predicted proteins | sample MGYA00564408_ERZ1292630 | MGnify/ENA primary metagenome ERZ1292630 (study PRJEB36523, sample SAMEA6512641) | groundwater metagenome | collected 2019-01-08 | study: AquaDiva: Metagenomics assemblies of 32 groundwater samples
AATTAATCCCCGTCTTACTTAATGATCCGATATCTGACCAATTGATTCCTGACGTCGATAATGTTCCGATGTTCGACCAATTGATACCCGTCTTGCTCAGCACCCCGAAATCATTCCAGTTAATTCCAGTTTTACTCAATACTCCTATGTCACTCCAATTGATTCCAGATGTCGAGAGTGCTCCGATGTTTAACCAATTCACCCCAGCTTTACTTAAGGTATTAAAATCTGACCAGTTGATTCCTGCCGTCGATAACGTTCCAATATTCGACCAATTGATCCCGGCCTTGCTCAGCGTATTGATGTCATTCCAATTAACACCCGACGTCGATAAGGTTCCAATATTCGACCAGTTGATCCCCGCCTTACTCAACGTATTAATGTCACTCCAATTGACACCCGACGTCGATAAGGTTCCAATATTCGACCAATTGATTCCGGTCTTGCTCAACGTATTAATATCTGACCAATTGATCCCTGCTGTCGACAATGTCCCGATATTTGACCAATTGATTCCGGTCTTGCTCAACGTATTAATATCTGACCAATTAATCCCTGCCGTCGATAATGTACCGATATTAGACCAATTGACTCCGGATTTGCTTAAGACATTTAAATCGGACCAATTAATACCTGACGTTGATAATGTTGCGACACTTGACCAATTGATTCCTGTCTTGCTTAAAACTCCAAAATCATTCCAGTTGATTCCTGCCGTCGATAACGTCCCGATATTCGACCAATTAATTCCCGCCTTGCTTAGGGTATTGATATCTGTCCAATTAACTCCTGATGTTGATAGCGTACCAATACTTGCCCAGTTAATCCCTGCTTTGCTTAGCGTATTAATATCTGACCAATTAACTCCTGATGTTGATAACGTGCCAATGTTTGACCAGTTAATCCCTGTTTTACTTAACGAACTAATATCTGCCCAATTGATGCTAGAAGACGATAAAGTTCCAATATTGGACCAATTGATCCCTGCCTTGCTTAGTGAATTAAAATCTGCCCAATTGATACCACTCTTAGTTAATGTTCCAAAATCATTCCAATTAATTCCCGCCTTAGTGAGGATACCAAAATCATTCCAATTAATTCCCGTCTTGCTTAAAGCTCCGATATCGTTCCAATTAATACCAGTCTTACTTAAAACCCCGAAATCATTCCAGTTAATACCCGTCTTACTTAATGCTCCAATATCGCTCCAATTGACTGCTGCCTTGCTTAGAATATTTAAATCCGACCAGTTCACTCCCGCTTTGCTCATATTAGCGATGTCTGACCAATTGACTCCTGCCGTACTCTTGGCGGCAATGTCAGACCAATTTATACCGGCCTTACTTAAAGTATTGATGTCGCTCCAATTGACACCCGACGTCGATAACGTTCCGATATTCGACCAATTAATTCCGGTCTTGCTTAACACTCCAATGTCTGTCCAGTTAATACTGGATGTCGATAACGTCCCAAAATTTGACCAATTGATTCCGGCCTTGCTCAATGTTCCGATGTCATTCCAGTTGATTCCTGACGAGGAAAGGGTCCCGATGTTTGACCAGTTGATCCCGGTCTTACTTAACGATCCGATATCTGTCCAGTTAATACTTGATGTCGATAACGTCCCAAAATTTGACCAGTTGATCCCGGTCTTGCTTAACACTCCAATGTCTGTCCAATTAATACTTGATGTCGATAACGTCCCAAAATTTGACCAGTTGATCCCCGACTTGCTCAATGTTCCAATGTCATTCCAATTGATCCCTGATGTTGACAGCGTTCCAATATTCGACCAGTTGATTCCGGTCTTGCTTAACGATCCAATATCGTTCCAGTTGATTCCTGACGACGACAACGTTCCGATGTTTGACCAATTGATCCCGGTCTTACTTAACGATCCGATATCTGTCCAATTAATCCCTGCGGTCGATAACGTTCCGATATTAGACCAATTGACCCCAGCCTTGCTTAACGTATTTAAATCCGACCAATTGATTCCCGAAACCGACAAGGTACCGATGTTCGACCAATTGATCCCAGCCTTGCTCAATGTGTTAATGTCGCTCCAATTCACACCGGCTGTCGATAGAGTTCCAATGCTTGACCAATTGATCCCGGATTTACTTAATACATTTAAGTCCGACCAATTAATTCCTGCTGTAGACAATGTTCCGATGTTTGACCAGTTGATTCCGGCTTTGCTTAATGTATTGATATCGGACCAATTGATCCCGGATGTCGATAACGTTCCAATACTTGACCAATTGATCCCTGCCTTACTCAACGTATTAATGTCGCTCCAATTGACCCCCGCCGTAGACAATGTCCCGATGTTCGACCAATTAATCCCTGATTTACTCAACGCGTTGATATCAGTCCAATTGATTCCCGACGTTGATAACGTTCCAATATTCGACCAGTTGATCCCTGCCTTGCTTAACGTATTAAAATCTGTCCAATTGATTCCCGACACCGATAAGGTACCGATATTCGACCAATTGATTCCTGCCTTGCTTAACGTATTAAAATCCGACCAATTAATTCCCGACGCCGACAATGTTCCGATATTCGACCAATTGATTCCTGTTTTACTTAATACCCCAATATCATTCCAGTTAACGCCTGTTTTGCTCAACACCCCAAAATCGGCCCAGTTGACACCAGTAACCGACAAAATATTTAAATCTGACCAATTAATCCCTGCTTTACTTAATGCACTGATATCCGACCAATTCACCGCTGATGTTGAGAGCGAACCAATGTTCGACCAATTGATCCCCGACTTGCTTAACGTATTTAGGTCTGACCAATTAATTCCAGAAACGGACAACGTTCCGATATTCGACCAATTAATCCCTGATTTACTCAATGCACTAATATCCGACCAATTGACACTTGCGGTCGACAAAGTACCAATATTCGACCAATTGACGCCTGCCTTGCTTAAGGTATTTAAATCTAACCAATTAATGCCGGATACCGATAATGTACCAATATTCGACCAGTTCACACCTGCTTTGCTTAACACCCCGATATCTGTCCAGTTAACCCCACTTGAAGATAACGATCCGATACTCAACCAATTAACCCCTGATTTACTTAATACATTGATATCCGACCAATTAATACCTGACGTGGACAATGATCCTATATTCGACCAGTTCACGCCCGCTTTGCTTAAGACATTAATATCCGACCAATTAATATTTGATGTTGATAACGTTCCGATATTCGACCAATTGACCCCGGCCTTACTTAAAGTATTTAAATCTGACCAATTAATCCCTGACACCGACAGCGTCCCGATGTTAGACCAATTAATCCCTGCCTTGCTAAGCGAATTGATATCAGTCCAATTGATCGCTGACGTCGATAATGTCCCGATGTTCGACCAATTCACTCCGGCTTTGCTGAGTGTATTAATATCACTCCAATTGATTGCTGACGTCGATAATGTTCCAATGTTCGACCAATTAATACCGGCCTTACTGAGTGTATTAATATCGTTCCAGTTAATTCCCGCCGAGGATAATGTTCCGATATTTGACCAATTGATTCCGGCCTTACTTAATGTATTTAAGTCTGACCAATTAATTCCTGACACCGACAATGTTCCGATGTTAGACCAGTTGATCCCCGACTTGCTCAGTGTATTAATATCAATCCAGTTGACGCCCGCTTTACTGAAAGTTCCGATATCTGACCAATTGATACCGGCCTTACTTAATATATTTAAGTCTGACCAATTAATCCCTGCCAGCGACAATGTTCCAATGTCCGTCCAATTGATCCCTGATTTACTTAGTGTGTTTAAATCAGACCAATTGATTCCCGCCCCAGACATAGTACCGATGTTCAACCAATTCACACCTGTCTTACTTAAAGTTCCAATGTCAGACCAATTAATCCCCGACACCGACATCGTCCCAATGTTGGACCAATTGACCCCGGCCTTGCTTAAAGTAGTAATATCCGTCCAGTTGATATTCGCTGTTGTTAAACTGCTGATGTTAGACCAATTGATTCCTGCCTTGCTTAGTGAATTAATATCGGTCCAGTTAATTCCCGCCGAGGATAATGTTCCGATATTCGACCAATTGATTCCAGATTTGCTTAATGAATTTAAATCCGACCAATTAATCCCCGCTGTGGACAATGTTCCGATATTCGACCAGTTGATGCCGGACTTACTTAATGAATTTAAATCAGACCAATTGACCCCGGCCGTTGATAACGTTCCGATATTCGCCCAATTCACTCCTGTTTTACTTAAGACTCCAATATCCGTCCAATTAATCCCTGATGAGGACAGTGTTCCAATATTTGCCCAATTCACTCCCGCCTTACCCAAAGTTCCTATATCAGACCAATTAATCCCTGCCGTCGATAACGTCCCGATATTCGACCAATTGATTCCTGCTTTGCTCAATGTATTAATATCACTCCAATTAACCCCTGAAGTCGATAGCGATCCAATATTCACCCAATTAATCCCGGATTTGCTAAGCGTATTAATGTCTGACCAATTGATTGCGGATGTTGAAAGAGTTCCAATGTTGGACCAATTGATTCCTGCTTTACTTAAGGAATTTAAATCACTCCAGTTGATCCCGGCGGCAGATAATGTTCCGATATTCAACCAATTAATTCCCGCCTTGCTCAACGAATTTAAATCAATCCAATTGACGCCCGCCTTGCTTAAAGTCCCGATATCACTCCAGTTGATTCCGCTCTTGCTCCAGACAGAAAAATCAGACCAGTTGATACCCGTTTTACTTAAAACACTTAAGTCTGACCAATTAATGCCGGATTTGCTTAGCGTGTTGATGTCTGTCCAATTAACTCCAGCCGTCGACAATGTACCAATATTGAGCCAATTGATGCCGGATTTGCTTAAAAGATTTAAATCAGACCAGTTAATGCCTGCTGTTGATAATGTTCCTATATTCGCCCAATTGATTCCTGATTTACTTAATGCATTTAGATCGTTCCAGTTGATGCCGGCGGTGGACAACGTTCCAATATTTGACCAATTGACACCCGCCTTGCTTAAAGTATTCAAGTCTGACCAATTAATTCCCGCTTTGCTTAAACTGTTGATGTCCGACCAATTAATTCCAGACTTGCTCCAAACGCCAAAGTCAGCCCAATTAATTCCCGTTTTGCTAAGTACATTAAGATCAGACCAGTTGATGCCAGCCGTACTCAAGGCATTGATATCCGTCCAATTAACTCCGGCCGTCGACAAAGTGCCGATATTTGCCCAGTTGACACCGGCTTTACTTAACACATTAAAATCAGCCCAATTAATCGACGCTGTCGATAATGTTCCGATGCTCGCCCAATTGATGCCCGCCTTGCTTAATGTATTGATGTCCACCCAATTAATTGCCGACGTCGACAAAGAACCTAAGTTCAGCCAATTAACACCAGCCTTACTTAACACATTCAAATCTGTCCAGTTGATGCCGGCTTTGCTTAACGTGCCAACATCCGTCCAATTAATACCAGCTGAAGACAACGAACCGATATTGGCCCAGTTGACACCAGCCTTGCTGACTACACTAATATCTATCCAATTGATGGAAGCTAAGGAAGAAGTTGCAATATTGGCCCAATTGATGCCGGCGGTGCTCAGGGCATTAATGTCTGCCCAATTAATTGAAGAAGTTGAGAATGTCCCAATGTTGGACCAATTGACTCCAGCTTTACTCAAAACATTTAGATCAGACCAATTGATACCGGAAACAGATAATGTTCCAATATTTGACCAATTAATCCCCGACTTGCTCCACACGCCAATGTCCGTCCAGTTAATCCCTGCCTTGGTTAATGTGGTTAAATTATCCCAATTGACACCTGCGTCGCTGAGCGCATTAATATTCGCCCAGTTGATTCCTGTTTTACTTAAAACGCCAAGGTCAGACCAATTGATGCCCGCTTTACTCAAAACTCCGAAATCTAACCAATTAATTCCAGCCTTTGTAAATGTTTGAATGTCCGACCAATTAACATTTGCCTTCGAGAGCGTGCTTAAATCTGCCCAATTGATCGCGGCACCGGATAAAACATTAAAGTCCGACCAATTGATACCTGACTTGGAAAGAACAGTGATATCGTTCCAATTCAAACCCGCCTTACTTAAAGTTCCAATGTCACTCCAATTGATCCCTGAACTCGACAAGACACCAATACTGCTCCAGTTAATCCCTGCCTTGCTCAAGGCATTGATATCGTTCCAATTAACACCAGCCACAGATAACGAATTCAATGCCGACCAGTTGATTCCCGCTTTGGTCAGCGTCGTCAGATCAGACCAATTAATTCCAGCCTTACTTAAGGAACCGATGTCGGCCCAATTGATATTGGATGTTGAAAGCGTATTAAAATTGGACCAATTAATTCCGGCTTTGCTCAAAGAATTCAGATCAGACCAATTAATTCCAGAAACAGATAATGTACCTATGTTCGCCCAGTTGATGCCGGCTTTACTTAAAGTATTAAAGTCTGACCAATTAATTCCCGCGACAGATAATGTACCGATATTTGACCAATTGATTCCGGCTTTACTTAATACATTTAAATCAGACCAATTAACGCCTGAGACAGATAACGTGCCGATGTTCGACCAATTGATACCGGCTTTGCTCAAAACATTAATGTCGGACCAATTTACTCCAGAAACAGTCAATGTCCCGATGTTCAACCAATTGATGCCGGCTTTGCTGAGTGTTCCGAAATCGGTCCAGTTGATGCCGGTCTTGCTTAAGGTATTTAAATCTGACCAATTGATGCCAGCCTTGCTTAAAGTTCCAATGTCCGACCAGTTGACTCCTGCTTTCGTCAAACTATTGACATCGCTCCAATTAATCGCAGCCGTACTCAAGCGGCCAATATCAGACCAATTAATACCTGTCGTCGACAAAGCATGAAGATCATACCAATTGATCCCGGTTTTACTTAATGAGCTGATATCAGACCAATTGATTCCTGCCTTACTCCACGTGCCAAAGTCATTCCAATTAATGCCGGCCTTACTGAGCGTTGATAAATCATTCCAGTTAATGCCGGCCTTACTTAATGATGTAAAATCCGTCCAATTAATTCCTGACGTCGATAAAGTACCAATACTTGACCAATTGATTCCTGATTTGCTTAAGACATTTAAATCTGTCCAATTAATCCCTGCCGTTGACAACGTTCCGATGTTTGACCAATTGATTCCAGTTTTGCTCAAAACATTTAAATCCGACCAATTGACCCCTGCCGTCGACAAGGTTCCAATGTTCGACCAATTGATACCTGACTTGCTCAACGTGTTGATGTCACTCCAATTAATTCCCGAGGTTGACAATGTGCCGATGTTCGACCAGTTAATGCCGGTCTTGCTCAAAACATTGAAGTCTGACCAATTAATCCCCGACGTTGACAATGTTCCAATGTTCGACCAATTGACTCCAGCTTTAGTAAGGACGCTAATATCGCTCCAATTAATTCCGTTAGTTGACAAGGTGCCAATATTCGCCCAATTAATTCCTGCCTTACTTAACGTATTTATATCCGTCCAATTAACCCCGGCCTTACTTAAAGTATTAATTCCATCCCAATTGATTCCAGATGTACTCCAAACACCAAAGTCAGTCCAGTTGATACCCGTCTTGCTAAGGACATTTAAATCTGTCCAATTAATTCCTGATGTCGATAACGTACCAATATTCGACCAGTTGATACCTGCTTTGCTTAATGTATTTAAATCAGACCAATTGACCCCTGCCGTCGACAATGTTCCGATGTTCGACCAATTGATTCCTGCCTTGCTTAAGGTCGTCAAATCAATCCAATTGATCCCGGCCTTACTCAACGTCGTGATATTTCCCCAATTAATTCCAGCGACGGAAATGGCATTGATATCTGTCCAATTGATACCAGCTTTAGAAAAGCTTCCGATGTCGGCCCAATTGACTCCGGCTTTGCTTAAGACATCAAAATCCGACCAATTAATCCCCGCCTTTGTTAAAGTACTAATATCCGTCCAGTTAACACCAGCTGCTGTTAATGTATTTAGCGCTGCCCAATTCACACCGGTCTTGCTTAAAGCGCTTAAGTCCGCCCAATTGATTCCAGCCTTACTCCATACACCTAAATCTGTCCAGTTGACTCCGGTCTTGGATAACGAAGCAAAATCATTCCAATTAATGCCCGTTCGGGAAAGCGAATATAAATCGGCCCAATTAACCCCAGCCTTACTAAGAGAAGAGAGATCTGACCAATTGACCCCGCTTTTACTCCACACTCCAAAATCTGTCCAATTGATGCCTGCTTTACTGACGACGCCAAAATCATTCCAATTGATGCCCGCTTTTGTTAAAGTTGTAATATCTGCCCAATTAAGACCGGACTTGCTCAACACATTCAAATCATTCCAATTGATTCCGGCTTTGCTGAGCGTTCCAAAATCGTTCCAATTGACACCCGCGCGTCCTATCGTATAAAGCTCAGCCCAATTAATTCCTGCTTTACTTAAAGCCGTAAAATCATTCCAATTGATCCCGGATTTACTTAGCGCTCCAAGATCATTCCAATTGATTCCGGTTTTTGAAAGACTTCCAAAATCATTCCAATTAATACCGGCCTTGCTCCATACACTAATATCTGTCCAATTGATTCCTGTTTTGCTTAAAGAATTTAAATCGGCCCAGTTGACTCCCGCTTTAGAAAGAACAGTAATCTCTGCCCAGTTAACGCCGGCCTTGGTTAACACGGTTATATCCGACCAGTTGATCCCCGACGTGGACAAAGATCCGATATTCGACCAATTAATGCCAGCCTTGCTTAAAGTATTAATGTCCGCCCAGTTGACCCCGGATGTACTTAAGGTTATCAGTGCATCCCAATTAACGCCAGCTACAGATAGCGAATTTATAGCAATCCAGTTAATTCCTGACTTGCTCATTGTTGAAAAATCCAACCAATTGATCCCGGCTTTGCTTAAAATCGTAAAATCATTCCAGTTCACACCCGCTTTACTGAGTGTCGTAATGTCCGCCCAATTAACGCCTGCCTTGCTGAAGATGGAAATGTCTGTCCAATTAATTCCCTTCTTGCTTAAGACATCAATGTCCGTCCAATTAATTCCCTTATTAGACATGACGGTTAAGTCGGTCCAATTGACACCGGCTGTCGTCAAATCAGCCAGACTATACCAGTTGATCTGCTGGCTCCAGTTAACGCGCGCGCCGCTCATGATCGCGATGTCATACCAATTAACATTTGCCGACGACATAAACTGAAGATCGCTCCAATTGACACGCGCCAACGAAAGTTTTCCGATATCGTTCCAATTGATCCCTGCTTTGCTTAAGACAGCAAAATCCGTCCAGTTGATGCCGGACGCCGTAACTGAATTAAGCGCCGACCAATTGACGCCGGCTTTTGACAGAGTCGTTAAATCATTCCAATTAATACCGGCTTTCGTCAATACATTGAGGTCATTCCAATTGATGCCGGCTTTACTCCACACGCCGATGTCATTCCAGTTAATGCCTCTGGTCGTCATCGTATACAAATCAGTCCAGTTGACGCCGGCTTTGCTCAACGAGGAAATATCCTCCCAGTTAATGGCGCGAGTCGACATTTGCTGAACATCCGTCCAGTTCACGTTCGCCTGGCTGTCGGTCACCGCTTTAATAGAACTGATGTTAGACCTAAGGACGGTGATGTCCAGCCAATTGATCGTGTCGGTCTGAGATTTGATCGCAGAGATGTCTGCCCAATTAATAGTATCTGTCTTGCCCTTAATGACGCCGATATCCAGCCAATTAATCGTATCTGTTTTTGCCCTGATCCCTTCAACGGTGGGTTTAATTAAATCCAACGGCGTGTAGGTTTGATAGGACGTTGGTCCTGGCATATGCCGAATGGTGACCTGGGCAAAAAAAGAATTGGCAGTGGTTGATGGCGTCCATGCGGACGACTTGCACCAGCTATTCGTCGTGTCCCTGGTCATTGTCAATATGGTTTCGTTGCTGCCGTCTACTTTATAGATATAGGTATTATCGCAAGTATCGCCGCTGGTCAAAGCCAAGCGGGTATTATCAGATTCAACCCAGGCGTAAACGGTAAAATCAGCAGTGGAATTGTTCCACTGGGCAGTTGCCACGACACCTGTGCCGGGGAACATATCGAATGTATCCGAAGTAGCGTTCTGCAATCCAGAGGCGCTTGCCCTCAATGTGTACATGTTACCGGCACTACCAAGGCCGAGATTTGTAAATTGGGCCAGACCATTGACCACTGTTAGGGTAGTAACACCTTCGAGAGTACCGGCACCAGGGTTATTCAAAATCGAGAGCGTAACTTGGGTGGTATTGTCAGCACTGACAATATTACCGTCGGCATCTTCAACAGCGACGACAGGCTGGCGCGCGAATTTCTTAAAATGTTTGGCTGAAGACGGTGAAACCGTAAAAACTAATTTACTGGCGGGCCCATGTGACAGGGATTCACTCGAAGATGACGTGGCAACGGAATTGCCGGACTGAGAACCACCTGTATAGATATCGCTACCCAACGTGTTCTCGGCAGTTCCGGTTTGATTACCACCTGAATATTGGGAGTATGCGGATTGGACAGACAATCCACCGACGAGCAGGCAAAAGAAGAAAATAGCCACCCACCGTTGGATGCTGAAATTTTTGTTTGCCGCTTTATTATTAATCATGAGATATTAACTTGAATGTGTGTCATTAAATTTTTATTTACGGAGCCGTGCGAGCAAGTCTTCCGCCTGTCACGACGCCGTAATTGGCATCATATCTTTGAAAATAACCCTGGCTGTCTGCATCTTTAACGGAATATGTTCTTGATGACAATTGAAAATGACGGATACTGCTGGAGGCATAATCGCCGCCCCGGTAACCAATCCCGATTGTTCCGTTAGCACCATAAACAACATTATTGTTAATCCCCGGCCAATCAGCATTCGTCGCATTGCCTTCATAACCGCTGACGGTTGATAATTCTCCATCGCCGTTGGTCCCTAAAAATTGACGGCCTTGCGATCGTCCGACGGTCACCACAGGCTCGGCAAGGTTGCCCGACAATTCGAGATTTCCGTAATACCCGGCGCCGCTCGTGTTGCGATTAGTCGAACTCTCGGCAAAAATCCCAACACGCAAAGGGCCTTTTTGATTATCCGCAGAACCACCGGAACGGCCATCCCCTGATGTCCAACCAAGACTGTTTCGATTCAAATTAGAAGATCCATCGACAACGGCCTCTGTGCCATCTTCATCGGCACTTGCTGGAGTAATTTCACCGACAGCAGGAACGCGATAACTCGTATCGCCCCAGACAAACTCATCCACGACTGATGAAATATCTTTACCGCGCGCTGTTTTTTCAAATTCCAACTCAGTCATGGGCCGAAGTCCTGCCCAATCTGCATAAGCGGCAACATCGGGCCAACCAAGATAACTCATCGGACGGGAAGAACGTGAAGTCGTTGCGTTATACGTCGGATGTGAAGAATCCCAGCTGATCGTATTGCGATTCACAACGGCATCAGAATTTTTTCCGCCTAACAAAGCAGCTGTAATATCACGATTGGCTTTTTGCCCCGGAGTTAAAGTATTAAAAAATCCGACCCATTCCCCTTCTGTTAATTCATACTTCATAAGGTAAAACGGCTGATATCCTTTTGGAAATGATGCCGGAATTAAGAATGCATCGGCGGTATTATTTTCGCCACTGGCACCTGTGGATGTGTAATAAAATCCATCGGCGGCGCTGTTTGTTGTTGTAATAGGGTTTTCACTAGTAATATACCAAGGGTCATTATCCGTAGATCCTTGCTTGAAACGATATTCGGATGAGCTATTGCCGTCCCCGGCGTAAAAAGCGCCCTGAGGAATATAAATCATTTCAATGCCGAAGATTTTGTTCACCGTATTGGCCGCCTGTGCGGTGGCATCACTCAAACCGTCCTGGCCGTAATTCCAAACAAATTTAACGCCTTGGGCTGATACATTTCCTGAACCAAAACTTGTTCTTTGAAGAAAAAATCCTTTTTGATCGCTGGGGACAATAATTTCAAAATCAGCCGGTGAAGAAAAACCGACGGGGTTAGTTCCATTGGAAGCCATGCTGGCATGATGCCATGTGACTCCTCCATCAGTTGAATACTTCATGAAGATCCACGCAGCATCATGATTAGTCGTGTTGCGCCACGCATTATCCTGAGTGAGATCAAAAATGAACGACATGGTATTGGATGCCGCATCGGTTTGAACAACATTGTAATTGCTAAGCTTTAGGTTATTAGCCAAAGCCAACGACGGCAATATTACAACGCCCAACACAAACGCAAAGAAAGCGTTTGCCTGTCGACAAACAGAAAAGACCATTTGATTGTTCAATTTATTGTCCATCATATGTGCGTGCCCCTCGGCCACCATAAGTATTTACCGCTTGTGACGTTTCAAGAGCTGCTTCAAACCGGTCTGAAATGCGTAAACGATCGGCTATATCCCCCCAAGAACCTCCGCGCAATCCTGCCCCTGCGGCGCCGGTAACACCTCGTGTCGCAACCCCGTCGAGGCCAGGCCAATTAGCGGCATCGGCGTTTCCTTCATAACCTGAATCTCCGGATAAAATTCCGTTACCGTTAACACCTGAAAAATTGCGTCCCGCGGAATTTCCAAGAGTCACTACCCACTCCTTTAAGTTTCCTGACATTTCCATAACTCCGTAATACGCGGCGCCTGACGAAACACGAGTTAATGAATCGCTCGAAAAAATTCCTGAACGCAAAGGCCCTTGTTGATATTGAGCCCCAAGCGACGAGTCGCCGCCACTTAGTAAGGTATTGTTGTAATGTGCGTTACCACTACTTGTGGTGACTGTTTCCGTTCCATCCTCGTCGGTACCGGAAAGGCCTGCGACAGCAACAATGTCCGTTGTTCCCCAGGTAAATTCTCCATTGATCGGAAGAACCGGACCGCGGGCGACCTTTTCAAATTCCAATTCAGTCACAGGGCGAAGGGCTGCCCAATCTAAAAATGCCGCTACATCCATCCAGCTTAAATATCCCAATGAACGATTAGGCCGCTGCGATGAACAAACCAAAGGCGCGCCAGAACAGGCAATTGTGTTGCGATAAAGAACCGTATCTGAATTTTTATGACCACTATCTGTCAAATCATGACGCGACCTCGCCGCCGCGCTAGGTAATGAATTAATAAATTCAACCCACTGACCCTCGGTGAGTTCATACTTCATGACATAAAAAGCGCCATAACCTTTTGGGAAACCGGCAGGGATATTAAAAGAAACGCCTGTTGCATCTTCTCCAGGATTATTTGCTGAAACGTAACGAAATCCGTTGGCAGCAGGATTGGAAACAGCCAAGGCTGACTCACTATTCACATACCAAGGATCAGCATCCGCGGATCCTTGATTCAATGTCCCGGCGCTGGTATTATTGTCGCCAGCATAAAAAGCCCCTTGCGGAATATAAACCGTTTCAAGACCAAAGACACTGGCCATAATCTGATCATTCGCTGCAAAACCGCATGTTGAATAATCAATAGTCACCTGGACATTTTCAGATGCCACAGAACCCGGGGTTGTGTTTTGGGATTGACGAAGAAAGGCGCCAGCCTTATCAGAGGGAACATAAACTTCCATGCCGTTTTGCGTGCCGGCAGAAAAACCCGTCGGAGTAACGCCGGCCCCAGACATTTGACATAATCTTTTATGGACAGGAATCCCGTTGGGATCATAAAGACGAACAGTTAACCAAACGGCATCATGGTTAATTTTATTGCGCCAGGAATTTTCTTGGCTGACGTTAAATTTAACGACGACTGTGTTGGCATTGAGATCGCGCGATCCCAAAGAGACATTGCTGACAGATAAATTATTCGCCCATGAAGGAGTCAAACCAAGAGCCAATATCGCACCCAATGCCAGAGGACACACTCTTCTTGAAAATATCTTCATAAAACCTCTATTTAAAACCAATATGTTGACTTAAAAAACATTACAAGAACTTAGCGAATGACGTCTTCGAAACCTCGGTCCTTGTCTAGCGGTGAATCGATACGGGAACGGATAGCCAATTTCGCAGCGAGCATTTTTTCCTTCACCAAATCGATATCATCGGCGTCCGGTCTTAAATACAGGTACCATTGATAGTGCTTAAGAGCAGTTTCTTGATCCTTTAAAAATTCACCACTGATAAACGCCAAATTATAATGCGTATCGGCATCATACGGGCTTAAGTCCACCGCCTGGTAAAACTCGACGACAGCACGTTGATATTCACCACGCTGGAAGAAAATATTCCCCATGTTGTAATGAGCCTTGGCCAATTCTTCTTTAAAATTTTGATCATTTGGATTTAATTCGCTCCCGCGAGAAAGGATGTCATAGGTTTGTTCTTCCATCTGAGCGTTAATGACATGCGAAGAATCCTTGATTTTTTCTTTTGGAGCGGCTACCTGAGTTTTATTCAGCCTCTCCTCCAGCAAATTAACGCGCTTATTAAAATCTTCCTGCTGCTGGCCCATGGATTCCTTAACATTCTGAATTTCCTGAGTATATTTCTTATTAAGATTCTCGACACGGCGAATCTCTTTAACAAATTGCTCACGTTCAGATTGCATCTGCTGGGCATCGCTCTCTTCCTGGGCTTGCACAGGAAACGTCCAGCATGCCGTTGAGGCGCCAGCCAAGAGCACAGAAACCCCTATCGCGAGGCTCTTAAGCTTAAAAATTTTTCTGGTATTCATGAACATTGGTTTTTCTCCAGTTTAATGGTCTGGTTAATGGACTTTGCCATCTTATTTATAAGTCTTGGGAGGTTTGATCGTGCCTCGTTCCTTCAAATACGAATCACCGGAAGTAATAATGTGCGGAGTGATCAGGATAATGACTTCCGTCGATTCAATATAATCTGTAGTACGGCTGAACAATTTTTCTAAATACGGGACATTCATCAATACTGGCAATCCTTTTTTCACATGAGATTTATCCTCTTTACGAAGACCTGCCATGACAATCGTCATCCCGTCTTTAACCATGAGGGTTGTTTGCACTTCAGTTTTGTTGACCTGCGGAATACCGCCTTTGCTGGATTCCAAGCGGCCGACAACGTTTGAAATTTCCGGACGCAGGCGCATGGTGACAACGCCGTCGTCGTTAATAGTAGGCGTGACGTTCAACTTAAGACCGACGTCAATAAACCGGACATCTTCGCTGGTGATCGCATTGTCTCCGGTTCCGTTCACCGTCGATATAATGTAGGGAACAGTGTCGCCGATATGAATCTTGGCCTCTTCGTTGTTGGTCACAAGAATTTGAGGATTGGAAAGGATTTTCGTATCGCTGACCTGTTGAAGAGCCCTAATGGCCGCTGAAAATTCATCCGCTGAAAAATCCCCGACACCTACTTTTCCATACAGACTCTTTAAATTATCTGAAGCAGAAATACCACTTTCATTTAAAAAAAGATTTGAGAAACTTACCTTCTTGAGCGTTGGATCATTACTGCTCTGGAAATTCAAACTCCAATCAACGCCAACGTCATAATTCGGCTTCATGACAACCTGCAAAATACGGGCCACGATCAAAACTTCTTTGGTCGGAAGATCCAAATCAGAAATAATTTTCTCAACTTCTTTGCGGCGTTCCGGAAAAACACGCACCATCAATTGATTTGTGCGTTCATCGGCAGTAATTGAACCAACGGCCTTGGCGTCAATCCTTGATCGCAATTTCTCAGCGATCACATCGGCTTTGGCATATTTAAGCGTGTACATAACCGTTTCCAAAGGCTTTTCCAATTGCAGGATCGCGGCCTTCATTTGTTCAATGGACTGCGGGGTATCAATCAAGACAACGGATCCCGTATCTTCATCGATAATGATCTTGCCGATATTGGTCTTAATGTTATCCAGCGCCGCTAAAACATAGCTGGGTTTGGAATATTGCAGATGGATAACGGCGACCGCTGTTTTATCGCTGAATTTTCTTCCATAAATTGATTCGAATTCAGCAGCAGTCATCATCTGAACAATATCGTTCTCAATGTGATAGGCCAGCTTATTGGAAATGACGACGATATCCATCGCGTCTTTAATCACTACGTTATGCAAAAGGACGGTTGTTTTGCCTTCAACGGTCGGGCTGATGACAACATTAAAATCGCCCTTGACCGCCAGAAACTTAAGTATGTCGACGATGTTCATGTCGCGCACATCCAAAGTAATTTTGCGCGCCAGGCGATCATCCAGGCTTTCTTTCGGTTCTGTCAGGATGATCGGCTGGGGTTTCTGCGCGTCCGAATCTTCTGCTCTGGCAATGCCGAGCATCAAAACAGGCACGGCAATGTAAAGAGCCGTCATCAACAAAATTTTGAGTTTGAAGGTATGTGTTCTCATAGCTTAATTGTGATCTCCTCGTTTTCGTAACCAAAAACCACTCGGTCGGTATAAATGGTTTTAATGGTTACATCATCTAATTTTTCACCTTCTCGCAAAAAGTAGGTCATGCCACTGGTTGTGTCTTCAACCATGATGGAAACTGATTCTGGTAAATCGAGCCAAGCTACACCCACCAATTTGTATTTCGACAATTTCTTGGCCAAATCAGGCTTGGCCGCAACATTAACTTTATCCAACTGCTCTTTTTCATAAGGCTTAAAAATATTCCGCGTTCCGATTTTCTGTGCGTAATACGCAATGTCGTGGACCTTTGGTTCATTGATCTCACCTGAGCGAACCCCTATTGCGCTTAAATCAAAATCAACCTGTTGATGCAGCGATTGATTTCCCGCTTGAATTTCTAAACCTAAAAGCGCTAAACCAGCCAAGACGCCGATCGTTAAAAGCCCATTGAACATCTGGACCGAAAATCGAAATTTGCGTTGCGGCGATTTAACCTGCACAGACGACCCGCCGGTTTTGGAAGCCGCTGATGACACTTTTCCCGATGTCTCTAAAATTTTTAATAATTTCTGTTCTGCCGTTTCTTTTGCCATAGCTTTAGATCCTACCCAATCAGGGATTGTCCACCCGTCAAGGATGGCTGATTCCAAACGCCTTCTAGGTCCGGAGGTCTAACCCCATACGGACGATCCAGAATGTTACGAACAAATTCACGATCAACTATCTTTTGGTTTTCAACAACAAGTTCTTTCAGAATTTGATGGCACAACATATTTATTCTTCGTGGATAACCGCCGGTCACAGCATAAATTTCCTGGATAGCCTCATCGAGAAAGATTTTGGGGGCATCATTTTCACATGCTTTTTTGAGACGAAATTCAATCATAGCTTTAGTATTCTCGAGATTCAATGGATGCAGTGTGTATTTAAAACTGATGCGGTCCATAAAGTTTGCCATAGCGGCGACCTTAGGATAAAGCTCCATCTGCCCGAGCAAAACCACTTGGATCAATTTATATTGATTGGTTTCAAAATTTAAAAGCAATCGCAATGCTTCAAGGATTTCTTCATTGAGCTTTTGGGCCTCATCAATGATCAAAACAATTGTCTTCTTTTCCTGAACGGCTTTATGGATTAAGAATCGCTCGACGGTGTCTCTTAATTCCATGATCTCACCAACTGAGTTCTTAAAACGAGGATTTTGCGGGATATTAAAGTTACGGATTAACGAAGAGAGAAGTTGTTCTTCCGTCGAGAAAGCAGGATTTAAGATCATATGAAACAACATATCATGACGCTGGCGTAACTCTTGGAGGAGTTTCCGCGATAAGGTTGTTTTGCCGGTACCGATATCTCCAAAAATAACCATTAATCCACGGCGCAGCCGCAATTCGATCAATATATTGGTCAAGGCAATCTCGTGTTCCCTGGTCAAATGCAAAAATTCCGGATCAGGGCTAGTTGAGAATGGTTCTTTGTCAAAACCTAATAATTTATGATAGGACATTTTTACCCGCGACAATCCTAAGTTGAACAATTCAATATCTTTGCAAGTGTCTACTTAATTTATTTCATGATAACATGGCAACTTTCGCTTTCAAGATTTTATTTACTTTTTTTAATACAATTTTTACTAAATATACAAGAATTCCCGTCGACAAGCCAAAGCTCCGAACAAAGGCGCGCAAAAACATCACAAAACTAAAATAAAACTTTGCATAAATAGTCTTGCAGATAACATTTGCAAAATAAAATTCAAACAGCAAAAATGAAGCCGCCATATACAAAATTATAAATTTAGACGGCATCCATTTCGCAAAAACAAGAAACAAAATCAAACATACTAAAAAAACAAAAGGTACCTCAACAATGTCTTTCCAAAACGTATAATCATCTCCTCGCGCCATATTGGGATGATCCCAGCACATCTTTGCCCTCCAAAAACCATGGCGAAATTGCTCGTGGAGATATTTTTTAATGCTGGCCGTATGGTAATGATCAACCAACGCATCTTTAACGAAAAATATACGTTGGCCGCTTTTTAAAATTTTATAACTCAAATCATTGTCCTCTCCGCTTGCCCGGCGGTAAGACTCATCAAATCCGCCCGCTTCACGAAACACAGACCGTCGGATACCGACATTGTAACTGCCAAATGACCGAGGATACACGGGCATCCGTAATTTATGACGAAACATAATCTCGTCGTGTATACATCGCGCTAAAATTTTCTGCGGGTTGGCAATACCATAACTTCCGCACACAGCGCCGATATCCTGACTAAGAAAACCAGAAATTATTTTCTCAACCCAATTTCTATGGGGTATGCAATCGGAATCGGTGAACAAAATAAAATCATCCTGAGAATGAAACGCTCCTCTATTGCGGGCTGCCGCAGGGCCGGAATTTGCTTGCCTTAAAAAATCGACCTCAGAAAAACTGCGAACAATCTTTTGTGTGTTATCCGTCGACCCGTCGTCAACCACAATAATTTTGATTTCACCCGAATATGACTGGGAAAGAAGGGATTGGATCGTGTGCGCAATCGTGCGTTGTGCGTTATACGCAGGAACAACAACACTCACCCGAGGACACTGCATGATTAACCTGTTAATCTTTCTTGGATATTTCTTTTCTTAATTCCCTTAACTCAAACTCCAATATTCCAATTTTTTTAGCCATCCTGTCATTGCGGTCATTTTGTTGACACAAAAAAACAGTCAGCAGCAATCCCAGAAAAACAAACGCGCATAAGAGGCCGAAAAAAATAAAATTACTGGGAAGTTCAAACCCGCAAAATTTTGCGATCGCGAACAAGAATTTATTAAAAATAGAAAAAAATACAGCCAAAAGAGCTGCCATTAACCATCCGGCAGCATATTTAAAAGTAAGCCTTTCCCGACGGACAAGTTCAATCACAAAAAGAAAAATGCCGAGTGAAAGAATAAATGCCAACCACTTAATCCCCATAGTCTACCGCCAATCTCCGGGTTTTGAGCATATCCAATAATATCGCCAAAGTAACCTTCATCATATAGTACATGCTTTTAAAATATCGGATGGAACTTGCCCCCCCCTGCCTTCTTCGCATCACAACCGGAAGCTCTTTTATTGTGGCCCCAAACTTACGAGCGAGAACAATGGCCTCAGGCTCAGGAAAGTCGTGCGGATAATTCTTGGCAAAAAGCTTGATCATTTTTTTGTTATAGGCGCGGAAACCTGATGTGGGGTCATAAATATGACAACCCGTCAGAAGGCCGATTAAATGCACAAAAAAACCTATGCCTAATCGACGGGTGAAGGAAGATCGATAGCCCTTTACTTGCTGCGGCATAAACCTGCTGCCGATGGACATGTCGGCGTCCTCGTTGAGTACCGGCGCAATGATTGCCTTTAAATAAGACACATCATGCTGACCGTCGCCATCGACTTGAACGGCAATATCATAACCGCGTTGGCAGGCAAACTGAAAACCTGTTTGAACAGCACCGCCTATACCGAGATTAAACGGCAAAGAAATAACATGAGCACCCGACGACCGAGCTTCCTGGGCCGTTGCATCTGTTGACCCGTCGTCGATCACAATCACATCCGGCTTTACTGATGTCAGCGCCCAAATCTCCTTAAGTGTATTGTGAATGCTGGCTTGCTCATTAAAGGCAGGAATAATAATGAGTATTCGCGATGCGGGACTGGTCATTTTTCTCTCCACAAAAAATCCAAACGATTTTTTGAACTGCAGTCAATAACGGTTGTGCCGAGTATGATCTTCATACCGCCTTTAAGCGCGCTATCCGTCGAGAACTTAAGCGCAGTCCCGTTAAATCGTTTGGCGGCAATGGCCTTGATGCGTGCTGCAACCGATTCATCCAGAGGAGCGAAACTAACGACGGCAATCTCTTTAAGCTGAGCCGAATCCTCTTGAAGCCTCAAGGTTTCAAATTGTTCCAGCGCCACGCTCATCAATTCCTTCCCTAACGAATGCCTTAAAACAACGACGATAATCAGAGCTAAAAGCGCTTGCAAAACAAGAACTACCAAAAGAATTCCCAAAGCCATAGGAAATTTCCCGCCTTACAACTTAATCTCGCCGATAGAAACCTTATAAAGATAAATCCCGGCAATCTTCATCAAATCAGGCTGATACTCAGGCGTGATTTTATTATCCGGATCAAGGCCATTGAAACTAAATGTCCGCCCGTCGGGATAATGCCCCCTGGACGTAATCAAAAGAAGCATCGCCTTATCATCTAAGTCGAACATGCTTTTGAGCATCACTTGACCGGATGTATTTTCTCCCATTAATACAGCACGTCCCTTTTGCTGCATAATACCGGCGAATAATTCTGACGCACTACCGCTTTCTTTGTTGACCAAAAGAACCATAGGCCCGTCATATTTGTATTCTGCTGGAATCTCGGGCACATCGAGTTCAGCTTTATCTTGGCCCTTTTTTTGAAAATACGCAAACTGATCATTGCCCTTGAGAAAAAAGGCTGAAATTTCACGTGCAGCTAACGGCGGACCTCCGGGATTACCGCGCAAATCCAAAATCAACCCTTTGGGATTTCTTTCTTTAACATAATTCAAAAATCGTAAAAGATCCTCTGCCGTCATGCGGTTAAATTTTGGTATCTCCAAACAGAAAACACCAGGAATTGGAACTTCTCGCAGAAAAACCGTTTGCTTATAATATTCCTTACTGACCACATCGATGAATTTTTTGTTCCGATCTTCGTGGGACAAATAAAGAATCGCGACCTTGGATCCTTTTAAAGGATTTAACTTCTCTTCAATCGCTTTCTGATCAAGACCTGCTACATCCGCAGAGTCTATCTTGATTACGATATCCTCTTCACGCAAACCCTGAGTGTACGCATCAGACCTTGGCTCGACGTGATTTACAAAGAATCCAGCATCTTTCTTCTGGCCATCAATCCCCAGGTCAACCCTTTCTCCCAAAGCTTCTTTGGCATACTCTTGAGCGGGTTTGGGCGGATAAAGCGCAGAGAAAACATCCTCCTTGGTTTTGAGAAAATCCACCAGAAAAGCAGCGCTTCGCCAACGCACATAATCACTGCTCTTCTTTTCATTTTTAAGCTGTGCATAAATTTTCGTATTAAAGGCATTCACGAACCGGTCGTAATCTTCCTGCCGCACCGTTTCGTAATAATTCTCACGCATCGTCTTGAAAACTTTTTGAAAATAGGCCATGTATTCCTGATAATCATCAGCTTCATGACTATCAGAAGAATTAACCTTGACCCTTGATTTAGCAGCCAAGCAGACCGTGGTAGAGCCAAGCAAAAAGAAAACACACAGAAGGGCAGGTAATTTTTGAGGGAATGATTTCATATAATATATATTAATTGATTATATGAGTTGATTATAAGTTGCCGAGGACTCGTGTCAACGCATTTAGAATAAAAATGCAGAGGAAAGAAAAGCGTTGTGATCAGGAAGGTTGTATATCAACTGAAATCGAAGACTTTTCAATCAACGATTGAAGAATGGCCTGCTGTTGATGGGTAACCTTGTTATTTGTCGATTCAACCGTGAATATTTTAGCTAAATCACATTTAAATTTTTGCGTATCAATAGGTATGTTAACAACAAAATCATCATGGAGCCTTCTTCGACGGTATTCAGGAATGTCTTTAGGCATCTGCAAATACCGGGCGATCAGCTTTAAATCAAAATTATATAAAATCGTCCCATGATGAAGGATAAAATTCTTTCCGCGACGCTGCGCATTACCTGAAAACTTTTTCTCAGTCGAAGCTAACGCCATATCTGATATCGGACGAAATACCACGTTTTGGCCTTGCAATTTTACCGCTTCAATCACCCGTTCAGAAATCCATTGATAAGATTTACGCAAATCACCCAGGTGTTTGTTTCTATTTTTATCAAGAATCAGGGCATAATTCAAACACCCCGGCCCCTGAACAACGGTTCCGCCGCCCGATGCCCGTCGAAGAACAGGAATCCCATCTTTTTTAACCGCTTTAATATGAATATCCTCCTGCTCTTTGCCGATACGGCCAAGAACAATAAAGGCCTTTTGGCTTTCCCAAAAACGCAGGACTTCGCCCCCGGAAAATTTCTCGGCCTGGACAAACAAAACTTCGTCCAGAAGCACATTTTCTTCAGGCAAATCCAAAGAGATATCTTTAAGGATCATATATGCTTTAGAGGATAGGATTCTGGGTGAGAGGATGGAGTTAACGGATTTTTTTTCTAACCCCTATACCCTAACCCCTAAACCCTCAAAAAATAACTGGTCTTAACGTCGCGCGCAGCTTTGACCTCGTCAGGCCGGGTGATAGGCATGGTTTTAGGAAATTCTTTGAATGATTCCGGACTCTCACGCGTCAAGCGGTCCGCTTCGATCATGATATCGATAAAAAGATCCATCACCGGCTTGGATTCGGATTCGGTAGGTTCGATCATGATGGCCTCTGGAACAATCAGAGGAAAATACACCGTCGGAGGATGAATACCTTGATCAATCAAGTACTTGGCAATATCGATGGCATGCACACCCCGATCCGCTTGTTGAGAAGCGGAAAAAACACTTTCATGCATACAGATGCGGTCATACGCCAATTTAAAATATTTTTTCAGCCGCTCTTTAATATAATTAGCGTTTAACACCGCATGATTCGTCGTATCGATCAATCCCTGTTTTCCAAGCATTAAAATATATCCATAAGCACGTAGCAGCAAAGCAAAATTTCCGTAAAACGGCGCTATATACCCTATCGAATCAGGAAAATCATAGGAAAGAGCAAATGTTCCGTCGCTATTTTTGACTACACGTGAGACGGGCAGGAATTTCTCCAATTTTTTATTAACCCCGACAGGCCCGGCCCCAGGGCCTCCGCCGCCATGTGGAGTTGTAAATGTTTTATGCGTGTTGATGTGCATCACATCAAAGCCGATATCTCCAGGACGGCAACGCCCCAAGACCGCGTTTAAATTGGCCCCGTCATAATACATAATCCCGTCGACCGCATGGATCATCTTGGCAATCTCATCAATATTATTTTCAAACAAACCTAGAGTACTGGGCACTGTCATCATTAAGCCGGCAACCTCATCCGTAATAACTTCTTTAAGTTTGACGAGATCCATATTGCCGTTCTTATCTGAAGCAACGGGAATCGTTTCATAACCGGCAATCGCGGCGCTGGCAGGGTTTGTCCCGTGCGCTGAATCAGGAATAATGATGTATCTTTTTTTATTCCCCTTAGATTTATGATACGCGGCCATGAGCATAATGCCGGTAAGTTCTCCGTGTGCCCCGGCCAAAGGCTGTAAAGTAAATGCGTCAAAACCCGTCATGGAACACATCAATTGCTCAAGATGATGCATCACTTCGAGCGCGCCCTGCGTCAACTTCTCACCGCCCGCAAGTTGAGGCAATAAAGGGTGCAAATTCATAAACGATCCGATACGGGCAAGATCCTCGGTAAATTTAGGATTATATTTCATCGTACACGAACCAAGAGGATAAAAATGCGTGTCGATGGAGAAATTCTTCTGCGAAAGGCGCGTATAATGGCGCACCGCATCAAGCTCGGAAACTTCAGGAAGTTCGGCATCATTGGCGCGGGCATACTTCGAAGGAATTTTTGCCTTAACCGGCACGTCAGAAACCGGAAGGCCAAATCCTCGACGCCCCTTTACGCTTTTTTCGAATATTAATTTCATAAGAATCCTAACATTAAACTTTGGGTTGCCCAGATACCCAGCAACCCAGCCCCCAAATGACTGGGACACAGGGACTCTGGGATCCCCCTACAAAACTTCTTCTAATGCTTTTACATAATCCAAAATTTCTTGTCTGGTCCGCTTTTCTGTGACGGCGACCAACAGATATTTTTCCATTCCCGGATAATACCGGCCCAAGGGAAACCCAGCCGCAAAACCTTTTTTAATCATTTCACCGATGACCAACGAAGCATCTTTCGGTAAAACAACGGCAAATTCATTAAACGTCGGCGAGCTGCGTTTAACTTGAACACCTTTAATTTTTTCCAATGCCTGACGCATAAACTCAGCTTTATCTAAATTTAATTGCGCTAATTCCTTCAATCCCTCTTTACCAAGCATAGACATATAGATCGCCGACTGAACGGCACACAAAGAAACGTTCGTGCATATATTAGATGTGGCCTTCTCCCGGCGGATATGTTGTTCGCGAGCCTGCAGCGTATTGACGAACGCCCGCCGACCTTGTGTGTCGAGCGTTTCCCCGACGATACGCCCCGGCATTTTACGAATATATTTTTTGCGCGTTGCCATAAATCCCAGATAAGGCCCGCCAAAATTAAGCGGCAATCCCAATGATTGGCCTTCCCCCGTCACAATATCAGCACCCATAGCGCCGGGTGTTTTTAAAAGTCCCAACGATACAGGATAAACACTGCTTAACGCTAAGGCGCCGACCTTATGCACTTTTTCTATAATATCCGCATGATCGTCGATAACTCCAAGAAAATTAGGATTCTGAATAATGACAGCGGCGGTCTTTTCATCCAGATGCTTTAATATCTCCTCACGACTGGCCTGGCCGTGAACAACTGGTGTCTCAATAAATTCGTAATGCAAATGACTTGTGTATGTTTTGAGTATTTTTCGATAAATTGGACTAACCCCGCCATCTATAATAATTTTCGACCGATCCGTAATACGGATAGCCATCATCATAGCTTCATAAAGTGCAGTTCCTCCGTCATAAAGAGACGCATTGGCCACATCCATTTCAGTTAATGTACAAATCGAACTCTGAAATTCAAATAATGACTGTAACGTTCCCTGCGCGCACTCGGGCTGATAAGGCGTGTAGGCGGTATAAAATTCTCCCCTGGAAATCAATGCATCGACGGCAGAAGGAATGTAATGATCATAATATCCGCCCCCAACAAATGGCACCAGCTGGATATTATTTTTCAAACCCATATCCGTAACGCGTCGGACGACCTCGTATTCGGAAAGGCCTTGGGGCAGGTCAAAGGATTTCGGACGAAGGCCCGGTTTAATGTCGACAAAAAGATCATCAATGCTGTTAACACCGATGACGTTTAACATTTCCTTGGTTTCTTCAGGCGTATTTGCGATGTAAGGGTTCAACGTAAAAACTTTCTAATGGCAAGATTATTGCTCAAGGCTTTCCAAATAATTTTCGTATTCCTCGGCGGACATCAAATTGGAAGTCTCTTCCATGCTGGAAATCTCGATCTTGACCATCCAGCCCTTTGTATAGCAATGCTTGTTGATAATACCGGGATTATCTTCTAACTTAGTATTAACTTCAATAACGCGGCCCGACATCGGAGCAAAGATATCACTAGCAGCCTTAACAGACTCGACGGAAACAAATTCTTCAAATTGTTCGACCTCGGTATCTTGCCCGGGCAGCTCGACAAACGTGATGTCGCCTAGTGCGGATTGCGCGTAATCTGTGATACCTATTGTTCCAACATTATCTTCAATGTTGACCCATTCATGTTCCTTCGTGTAGAGATAATGATCGATAATTTCCATAACCTGCTCCTTGACTCCTTATATAAACCTTAATTTTTTAATGAGCCCATTTTATAAAAAGGCCTTGTTGCAACGACGGCAACATTCCTGTTTTTTTCATCACCAAAGATAATTTCATCACCAGCTTTAAGAGGTTGGCGTATGAGCCCGATTCCTATACCGCAACCAAGCGCAGGGGAAAATGTACCGCTTGTGACGACGCCCAGTTCGTAGCCGTCGGATGAAAATAATTTATGGTGCGCCCTCGGCGCCCGACGGTTCCTGGAAACAAAACAGACTGTATTTCGCTTAAGCCCGCCTTCTTCCTTTTTTAAAAGAGCCTCTTTACCGATAAAATCTTTGGAAAAATCAACAAACTTTTTTAAACCCGCATCCAAAGGCGAAATGGTCTCATCAAGTTCGTGGCCGTATAACGGATAACACATCTCAATTCTCAACACATCACGAACCCCTAAACCAGTGGGTTTCACATTATCATTTTTGAGAATCTCTTTCCATAAATCTTTTGCTTTTGTCCAAGAAATATAAATTTCATACCCTAATTCACCGGTATACCCAGTGCGACTGATGATCGCCTCTTCACCCAATAGATTAAATGAATCAAAAGTATAATATTCCAACGCCTGGATGCCAGGCGCAAGCCCGCTTAAAACCTTGCGCGACAACGGTCCCTGAATATCCAGCTTGGCTGTATCCATAGAGACATCTTTGAAAGAAGCGGATTTTGTTAAATGCGCCAAGAAATGCCGACGGTCTTTGTCAATATTCGCAGCGTTGACGACAATCATCCATTTCGCATCCGAGATTTTATAAACAATAAGATCATCAATGGTGCCGCCGTTCTCATTGAGCATCGTCCCATAACGACAAGTCTTAACAGGCATATCGCTCAACGTTTGAGTCACAATACGATTCAGGCCGCTCGTCTTAAGATCTCCTTCCAATAAAAATTCGCCCATATGGGAGCAGTCAAAAATAGACGCTGTCTTTCGATTATATTCAAACTCCTGCAATATGCCTTCATACTGCACAGGCATATTCCAACCGGCAAAATCAACCATTTTAGCGCCGAGAGCAATGTGTTCCTGGACTAGGGGAGTATTTTTTAATACCGCATCAGTGGCCATAACATTCCTTCTTAAACTTTCAAAAACACGTTATCTTAGCCAAATCTTTTTTCAATGTAAAGGCAAATTCGGATTGTTTTGTTTAAACAAAGGGACCTTTGATGGTTTTCTAAAACCAACGATTAACTAAAACGCTTCTTTGAAAATGTCCTTTGCAAAAGATGGAAAAAATGGTACAAAGGGTGGTCTTTAAAACGTTACTGCATTGTGTTATGTGTCAGGTGTTACGTGTTAAGCATTGAAAAACTTTTGAAAACTTATTCTTTACATAACATTTAACACGTAAAACCTAACACAAAGCGCTTCCTGATACTGCGCCTGTAGCTCAATTGGATAGAGCATCTGGCTTCGAACCAGAGGGTCGGGGGTTCGAGTCCCTCCAGGCGCGCTCTTCCCTTGCCTTTCTATAACAAAGAACGCGACTGTCCTGATTACCACAACATCATTACAAAAAAATCAGGGCAGGCGCGTTTCTCTGCATTTTAAAAACCATTTCATAACTCTAGTAAGCCTGAAGGCGTTCCCCAGCTCAAACAACGACTGCGCTTCCCTGGCCTGTCTTTCAAGCAGTCCAGGACAGGCGCTCCGTTGTAAACTCGCTTGGGGAACGCCTTCAAGCTTACCGTTCAAAATAATAATGAATTACTAAGTTCAACGCTCTCTTCTTCTAATTCAAACAAGCAACAATTTTTTCTTCCAACAATTTCATGTTGACCGGCTTGACCAGATAACCCCGCACACCCTCCATGAAAAATACATCCTGCATCGTTTCATTGGCAGTGAGCATAATGACAGGAATCTTTCCATCGGGAGTTTCCCGCAGCTCATTCATGAATTCAAAACCATTCATGTTCGGCATCTGTATGTCCAGAATGATCAAGTTCGGTTTCTCTTGAACCACCACTTTAAGGGCCTCACGGCCGTCGTTAGCCAGGCAAATCTCATAGCCCTTATCACGCAAACCAAATTGAAGAAGCGTTATATTTAACCGGTCGTCATCAACAATCAATATTTTATTTTTCATAGCTCCCTTAAGATAGGCCGTGGATTTTAAAAACAATATCTATTGCGAGGGTAAGAAATCTGTGTAGAATGACTTCATAAGGAGAAGGTTATGAGTTTTATCGATGTCATGAACAAGATACGCCAGTGGGACAATCGGTCCGCACAATGGATGATGAAGCATTTCTATATGCTCTTTTTTGAATTTATCCTTGTTGGCGTTTTCGTTTTATTCTTCATGAACACCTTCAAAGTGATTGATGCCAGCGACCATATATCCAAGTTTGATTCAATGGGATCCCTCCTTCTGGCCCAGACCACAAACACTTCCCTGATTGTTATTCTTCTCTTATTTAATTCGTTCTGGATGCTCTATATTTTTAACAGCATCCTCAGGTTACGCGGGGTACTAAAGAATATTGAGTACAATCTTTCCCGCAGGCGCACCGACCGCCGCGACGACACTAATTAAAAATACTCCTGATAAAGCTCTTTAAATGAATTGCTCAAACGGGCCGTCCAATTTTTAGATACCTGGGCATTCATAGTAAGGTTTATGGAATTAATGGAGCTCATCTGCGCCAAACCAATGACCCCGGCGTAAACAACAGAATTATTCAACCCATTTGTCGGAACACCCGTCGTCACTTTCAAATTCGTAGCCTCTTCAATTCGCTCAATCAAACCTGGCAACAGAGATCCTCCGCCGACCATCACTATGCCGGCATTCAAGCTCTGATAAAAAGATGATCCTTTGATCACCTTTTGAACATGCTCCACAAACTTGTCCACTTCCGGACCAATCGCCTGGGAAATCCCTGCTCTTTTGATGGGCATATAACCGTTTTCTCTTTTAACTAAAATCTCTTCCTCGTTATCTGTCGATGTTTTTTGCGCGATGGCGTGTGATTTCTTAATATCCTCTGCCAAATCAAGAACGAGGCTCAATTGCCCGGCAATACTTTGCGTAACATTAACCCCTCCCCAAGGGATGAGTTCAATGTGTTGCAAAAGGCCGTCTTTAAAAATCAAAACTGCCGTCGAGGTCGACCCGACATCAATGAACGCCACCCCATCCATTCTTGCCTTTTGATCCAAGGCCACTTGGGATGCCGCATAACTGCTGAAATATGCGTGCCCTAATTCAAAACCGGCCTGGTTAACAGCCTTGGCGATATTACGCAGCCGTGTCATATTTGTAATAACCAATAGAAAACTTCCGCTTAATTTACGGCCATACAATCCCGATGGATTAATAGCGGTGTTGACATCATCCACCTTAAAATACTTTGGAAAATCGTGCAGGATTTCTTCTTCCAGATGAACACCCAAAAGCCGTGCCTGCTCCTTAACTTTCTTGATGTCTTGCGCACTAATCACTTTATTGCCGTGATCGACGAGCGGAATGACCGAACTACTTTCCCTAATCGTCACCAAATCTCCACCCATGCCGATGTTCAAACTCTTAACTTTATGTCCTGTTTTTGCGACTAAACCTTGAACGGCCCTCTGGATGCAGTCGGACAACTCATTAAGGTCGCTAACCGCCGACCCTTTTAGGCCAACCGTCTTGACCTCATGCACGCCCAACAGTTCGAGATTATTGGCATCTTGCGTGCGAACCAAACTTGCTTTCAGCGTTTGTACGCCGAGATCCAAACCGTAAAATAATTTCTCACCTTTAAATTTGCGCATCATGCCTTTTCTTCTTTTGTTTAACCATCCTCATCCCCAAAGTGAGGGCGGTTTATTTCTTTCCTACAACCGGCTCTTTAAACCTCAAATCAATATACTTAACCTCGCGGAAATCGAGTTTCTTCTGAGTAATCAAAGATACCAGCAACTCTAGTTTCCGCGCACTATCCTCTTTATCCAAAATAATTTCAAGCATCGGACCTATGTTAAAGCTGACTTTCGAAAGATTATCAACATCCACGTCGGAAATTGGATACTTCGACAGCCCATTATTATTATAAAACGCCTCGATGATCCGAATGGCTGTTGTAATTTCATCCGTTGCCAACCTCGAACCTAAAACCACCCGCCGTTTCTCAAGATGGGAATTCTTAATAAGCGGTAATTGCGGCGAAAACTTGTTATCAATGAAAATCACAACACCCTCTTGATCAATCGTCAGGTAATTCTGCTTCACAAGGATCTGAGCGAAAGGGTCACGGCGTTTGGCATCAATATGAATTGAATCTGGAAACCGCCGCTCAATTTTCAAATCATAAATTTGTGGAAAAATATTTCTGATCTCTCGATGCAGACGCTTAAGGTCGATGGCAAAAATATTTTGTCCTCTTAGCCGTCCCAAAGTTTTAGATTCCAAGAACTTTACATCAGAATCGGCAGTAACTTCCTGAATACGGAAAATGGGTGCGGTATGCAGAAAATTACCGATGCTGCGCCAAATCCAGAGCATGATCAATAACAGAACAAGGACTATAATCCCGTTACGAATAACTATTGCCGGGATATCACTCTTATTTTTTCTTGCCATAAGCCAATTGAATAAGTTTTAAACACACATCACTAAAATCTATACCGGCCTGCCTGGCCGCCTTCGGAAAAAGACTAGTTTCGGTAAAACCGGGAATGGTATTAATTTCGAGAATAAACGGCTGGTTAGCATGATCCAAACGAAAATCAACGCGTGAATACCCTTCACATCCCACGGCCTGATGGGCCTTTAATGCGATCTCTCCAACACGCTGCGTTAGGCCATCAGAAAGCTGGGCAGGAATTATATAGTCGGTCAAACCTTTTTGATACTTCGCTTCAAAATCAAAGAACTGTTTCGAAGGACATATCTCAACTATAGGAAGCACTTCTTGATCCAAAATACCAACGGTCAATTCCCTGCCCGCAATAAACTTCTCAACAATGATTTCATTGCCGTAACGAAAGGCTTCATTCAAAGCAGACGGAAAATCAGCTTTGCTATGTACAACCGTTACCCCAAAACTTGAACCTTCACATGAGGGCTTAACCACCAAAGGAAATTCCTTTAATGCATCAACTATGGCATCCACATCGAGATCTACTGCGTCGGCAACAAAAAAATCGGCAACCGGCAACCCACAGGCGCGTAACGTTCGCTGAGTCGTCACTTTATTAAACGCACATGCGCTTGCTCTAATTCCAGAACCCGTATAAGGAATTTCTAAATCTTCTAAAATTGATTGAATAGTTCCATCCTCACCAAATTTTCCATGCAAGGCAACAAAGGCCAATTGAATTTCGGCCAAACGCAGATCACTAATAATCTGTTCACGCTCATGACTTTTGATTTCGATAGGCACAATGGTGCATCCGGTTTTCTTAAGAGCATCGACGACAGCCAATCCGGAACGCAAAGAAACATCTCTCTCGGAAGAAACTCCGCCCATCAAAACCCCAATCGTTCCAAGCCGTGGCATTACATCTTTAGTCTTTAGTGTCATGATACCCTTTGTTTCTGAACCACCGGATGATTGGCTTGCCATTTCGCGACCAACTGATCGGAAAGCTGTGTCACATCTCCCGCCCCAAGAGTCACAACCATATCTCCAGGTCTGACAGATTCCAACAAATGCGGCAATATATTTTCCCGGGGAATAAAAATAGCGCCCGCGCCGTAACGTTGCTGAATTTTTGAATACAGCTCCTGCGCATCTGCCCCATCACCAGGCTTTTCACCAGCGGCATAGACATCAGTTAAAATCAGATAATCGCTTAATTCCAAACTTTTGACGAATTCATCCATCAATAATTTGGTCCGCGAATAACGGTGAGGCTGAAAGACAACCACCAAACGTTTTTTACCGAACGATTTGGCAGCGCTCAACGTAGCAATGATTTCCGTCGGATGATGACCATAATCATCAACAACTAGGATGTCATTAAAATCTCCCTTAAGTTGAAAGCGGCGCTTAACGCCTGAGAAAGTTTTTAACGCCTGGGCTATTTTTTCAAAAGGAACATTTAACCGCAAACCCAGGGCAATGGCAGCCAAGGCATTAAGTACATTGTGCCGGCCCGGAACAACAAGCCGCACTTCACCAAGAAGCTGGCCTTTATAATGGCAATTAAATTTTGATGAATATCCCGCCACAACAACTTGGGTCGCGTACACATCAAAATCAGAATGTACTCCATAGGTCAAAGTGGGAATCTTTTCTTCACAGGCCAATTGTTTCAGGCGGGGATCTTCACCACAAACGATAAGACATCCTTCGGGATTTGTGCGCTGGATAAATTTTCGGTAAGCCGCGATGATGTTATCCCAATTTTTATAAAAATCAACATGCTCAAAATCAATATTGGTAATAATCGAGTACATCGGTTTAAAGTAAAGAAATGTGCCGTCGCTCTCATCTGCCTCAGCCACAAAATAAGTTCCTGTCCCTAAATTAGCATTGTAGGCCGTGGTTGTACTGTTGATAATCCCGCCGACCGCAGTCGTAGGTTTAAGCCCCGCCTGCAAAAGTACATGCGAAACCATCGATGTCGTGGTGGTTTTCCCGTGGGCGCCGGCGACTGTAATTCCGATTTCCTGATTAACAAGTTCGGCTAAGAGTTCTGCGCGTTTTAAAACTGGGATGTGCGAGCTCACCGCTTCGATCATCTCCGGATTAGTAAACTTGATCGCCGAGGAATACACAACGCAGTTTGCGCCGCTGATATTTTCCACGTGATGACTGCTAAAAATCTTAGCGCCCTTCTTCTTCAAAATAATCGTCAGCTCATTTTCTTTGACATCAGAACCACTGACCTTGCAGCCTTTGTCCAACAAGAGCGAGGCCAACGCGCCCATGCCAATACCGCCGATACCAATCAAATGATAATGCTTTGCCATGTCCCCAACGTGTTATTTAATTTGTTCCAGATAATTTAACCAGGCCCTGTTAAGGTCACCCAGATTGCGAAATCGCACATAAATATTTTGCAAGGCGTCCTCAAAACCCTGCCCCTCTTTTAGGGCCCGGCAAAACCTTACAAAATTAAATTCACCCAGCTCACTGATCATATAGTACACAATGCTGGCTGACTCGGCATAAAATAATTCAAGCTCGTTTGCCGGTGAATTATTATATAATCGCATATTCGTTAATTCCTTTAAAGCAATAAATTCACCATTTTCGACGGCCTTTTTAACAGCCGTGTTAGCGCCAAAACGCTTGGCCTTCTCTTGATACATCGCAACCCCTTCTTCGAACCATAGAGGAACTTCAGTCTGAAGGCCGATGAATTCACGAAAAATGATATGCCCCATTTCATGCGGAAGAGTTGAATCAAAAAAACCGTGTGCCGCCAGAAAAGTACGGATCGTTTTCTCGGCGGCAAAAGCAGCTCCGTGCGACCACTGGTACTGCTTGGCATCAGCAACATAATCTTGAGCATCCTGATAAATATAAATCTTGGCCCGGTTATCAGACACCCAGCTTTCATTGCGATTAAAACCTAACCCCTTGGCGATCTGCTGATAATGCTCTTCCGCAGCTCCTTCGACAGTCTTAATAAAATCGAGTGGGATTGATTTATAATAAATCAAGAAATGAGCGGATTTGTATTGGTTCCATTTATACTGATCTGCCTGCGCATGACAGCAAACCGTTAAGAACGCACAAAAAAATAAATTTCTACAAAGCAATCTCATGGTTTCATCGCTACAATAGCATTAACTAATTGTTCCGTCGGATTATCCACAAAAAGACCTTCCAGCCGTTTATGCACAGCCTCGGACGTTAACCCTTGGGTTACAATGCGTTTAACGGCATCAATCAATTTCTGGCGATTCATTTCCTTCTGATTAATAACAACAGCAACCCCTGCGTTCTCAAGGATACGCGCATTAGCCGCTTGATGGCTATGAGCAAACGGATACGGTATTAATAACGACGGTAGACCGAATGCGGCAAGTTCACAAATCGTTGCGGCCCCGGCACGTCCAATGACTACGTCGGCAACAGCATACGCCCGCTCAATAGGATCTAAAAACGCGCACACATGATGAGGGATTCCCAAATTTAAATATTTCTGCGCATAACTAGATTCATCTGCTTTTCCCGTCGCATGAATGACCTGAATATTTTCTAAATACGGAATCGATTCAAAGAATACATCGTTTAAATAACGGCTCCCCTGGCTTCCGCCGAGCACAAGGATGGTACGACGATTGTCGCGCAACCCAAACGATTTCAAAATATTTTCTTTCGACACATTTGGACGATCACCATGACATGGGCAGCCTGTAAAAATCACTTTTCGATTTGGAAACGCCTTTCGCGTCTCATCAAATGAAACTGCGATCTGATTAACAAACCGAGCTGAAAGCCTATTGGCTTTTCCAGGAATCACATTCTGCTCATGAATCATCGTCGGTATCCCTGCCGTACTTGCCGCGAATAAAACCGGAAAAGAACTATAACTTCCAAATCCAACGACGATATCAGGATTTAGAGAACGTATTATTTTTTTGCTTTTGAAAAGAGCCTTGGTCAATAACCCAATAAAACGTAAAAAAGATTTTAAACTATATCCTTGGACTTCTAATATAAAACACTTAAATCCGGAATGACGCAACCGCATTTCAACCGACGAAAGCGCACCAACAAAGAAAACCTCATGGCCTTCTTTTTTTAATTGCTCTGCAGTCTTAAGGGCCGGAAATATATGCCCCCCACTGCCCCCTGTTGCCAATATAATCTTCATCAAATGTAGTTACAAATCTTGGATACGTGAAATGTTTAACAACAAACCGATCGCCGCCATATGAAAAATCAATGCCGATCCGCCATAACTAATAAACGGCAATGGCAACCCCTTCGTCGGCAGCGCCCCCATACTCACACCGATATTAACAGCCGCCTGCATTCCGAACATTACTAAAATACCGACACAAATATAATAACCGAAAGAATCAACTGTACGAATGGCGATCCGTGTTCCATGCCACAAAAGAAAAATAAATAGAATAATTATAAAAAGAGTTCCACGCAATCCGAACTCTTCACCAATAATCGAATAAATAAAATCGGTGTGCGCCGCCGGTAAATAAAAAAGCTTCTGCTGGCTTTTGCCCAGGCCGACCCCGAACAAACCTCCAGACCCAATGGCAATCTGTGACTGGGTCAATTGAAAACCAATCCCCTGCGCGTCCTGCCAGGGATCCAAAAATGCCATAATGCGGGCCATTCGGTAAGAAGCGCTTGTGACCAAATAAATAATGACAGGTACTGCCGCGAGCGCAATCAAACTCAAATGAGCCATCCTTGCCCCGGCGACAAACATCATGGCCAAAACAACAACAGCAATCTCAACCGTCGTCCCCAAATCAGGTTGTTTGACAACGAGCAAACACACAAGACCCATCATAAGCATCAAAGGAATGAAGCCTTGTTTTAAATCAGTGATGAGTTTTTGTTTGCGGGACAGAAAGTCTGCGGTGTAAATGATGACGGCAAGCTTAACAAGCTCGGATGGCTGAAAGCTGATCATGCCGAGCTTGAACCAACGCTGGGCGCCCGAACTTTTCTTACCGATACCGGGTATCAAAACAAAAATTAATAAAATAACGGAAAAAAGCAAAAGCGGTTTAGCATACTTCTGCAATATACGGTAATCAACGGCCATCACAGCCAATGTAAAAATGAAACCGATGGTTAAAAATATCAGGTGCCGTTTGAGGAAATAAGCGCTGTCCTTAAAATCCTGAAGCGCATAGACGCAGCTGGAGCTGTAAATCATGACGACACCGATGCAAATCAGACAAAAAACCGTCGCCGCAAGATAAATCCTGTTTTGTCGCATAAATATTAAACCAGATAATTTACAATTTGCTTAAACACATGCCCACGGTGTTCAAAATTTTTGAACATATCAAAGCTGGCGCACATCGGAGATAGGATTACACATTCTCCGGCCTTGGCCTCTTGACGGGAAAAACCAACCGCAGATTCAAGCGAAACACATTTTTCAACGGCAACAACGCTCGAGAAAGTTGAATAAACTTTGTCTTGCGCTTCTCCGATAGCCAAAATTCTTTTAACCTTTGCCTTCACCAAATTCTTGAGCACGGAGAAATCGATATTCTTATCTCTCCCTCCACAGATCAAGAATGCAGGTTTGGATAATCGTTCCAACGCCCATCGCGTTGCCTCAGCTGTTGTAGATTTTGAGTCATTGATATAATCAACCCCACCTAAAGTACGAACGAATTCCATCCGATGTTCAACACCCTTAAAATTTCTAAAAACATCTTCACATACATCTTTAGAAATGCCGAGAATACGCGCCGTTTCCAAGACCGCAAGCTCATTCGGATTTCGGCCCTTCACATCTTTATCAGGTGAATTAAAAAACGATACTCTACTTTTTAATGAAGAAGCCAAATCTTTCATATGTTGATGTTCAAAATTCAATACAGCGAAATCACTAGGCTGTTGATTACGAAAAAGCATCCATTTCGCCTGGAAATATTCCTCAAGATCTTTATGTCGATCGAGATGATTTTCACTGAAATTGAGAAGTACCCCGACATGCGGTCTAAATTGCCTTGTACTTTCCAACTGAAATGAACTAACCTCAAGCACAACTGTATCGTTCTCTGTCAAATCAAGAACGAAGCCTGTCAACGGCTGTCCGATATTGCCGCATAAACACACACCGCGGCCGGATCGCTTTAAGATTTCTGCAATCAGCGTGGACACAGTCGTTTTTCCGTTGCTGCCGGTCACAGCCACAATCACAGCGCGGCAAAACAAAAAACCCAGTTCAATCTCTGGGATGACGGGAATATTTTTCTCTCTTGCCCATCGCACAGGTTCAATATCCTGCCGGACACCGGGGCTCAAGACAATATAATCACTGTCTTCAATAAAAAAACGCGTGTGCCCGCCAAACTCTTTAAGAACTTGATCATCAAGGCCGAATAATTCATCTGCGCTAGATGCTTGAGACTTAAATTCGGAAAGTTTTGCAATTCCGCCTAAACGCACAACCAGATTAGCTGCCGCGATCCCGCTGCGTGCGGCACCGAGGATGGTTACTTTTTTATTTTTGAGATTAATACCTGTCGACATGTAGCCCCACGGGCAAGCCCGTGGTTCCTTTCTAATTAACCCCTCGCATCATCGCTTGAAGATTTCTTCGAAATCTTCT
>ERZ1292630.589-Hain-H41-02um-R3-589-length-37244-cov-57_pt1 | contig 37244 bp, 36 predicted proteins | sample MGYA00564408_ERZ1292630 | MGnify/ENA primary metagenome ERZ1292630 (study PRJEB36523, sample SAMEA6512641) | groundwater metagenome | collected 2019-01-08 | study: AquaDiva: Metagenomics assemblies of 32 groundwater samples
ATACCCGCTGTAAGCCACGAGGCGTCCCGATGCCCCGAAGGGATACGGGGCGCTCCGCTCGTGAGCATCGGAGCGCAATCCGGATGAGTTCCTCAGCCAATTCTATAGCCGGGACATTGGACAGCCCTAACATCGTAGAATGCGCCACCCTGGAGAGTTGATTCTTGATTGCTTGGTTAATCTCCTTGACCTGATGCCCGTGGACATTGCACCAAAGCGAGGAAATGCCGTCTAAGTATTTCCGGCCCTTGGTGTCATAGAGATAATTTCCTTTAGCCCGCGCAATAATCACGATATCGTCGGCCAGCCAATCCTTCATCTGGGTGAAGGGATGCCAGAGGTATCTCTTGTCTTTACTCTCTAAACTCATAGGTAAATAATATTACAATCTACACATTACAATACAAGCCACCTTCTGTGTCATTCCCGTCCCGCATCGGAATGCGGGATAAACTCCGGCTGGAATTCCTGCTTACGCAGGAATGACAGTGCGTGCGTAATTCGTATATAATAATAACCTCTATAATTGATTTCAAGTAATTAAATACTCACCACAAAATTCACAAAGAGGAAACAACCCCCTTTATCCCCCTTTAGTAAGAGGGAATTAGAATTCCCCACCACTCCCCCTTAGAAAAGGGGGCCGGGGGGTTGTCCCTACGGGAGGCCATTAGGCTCTACCTTCGTATCCTTTGTGCGCTTTGTGGTGAAAAAATATCTTGTGCTTTTCGTATCTTTGTGGTAGAAATATTATATGAAACAACTCACCATTGTCATCGGCACCAAGAATCGCCACAAGGTCAGGGAAATTATGGCCATTTACCGCCTGTCCGGCAGAAAGCCGGCTATCCGCTTTATCCCGCTGCGCCGGTTTGATAATATACCTGATGTAAAAGAGACCGGCCAGACCTATCTGGCCAACGCCGCCAAAAAAGCGATTACCTGGGCTAAATACACCGGACAACCTGTCCTGGCCGAGGATTCAGGCATAGAGATTAAGGCGCTAAACTGGCAACCGGGCCTCCGTTCCGCCCGCTTTGCGTCAGACAGCCGGCATAGAAACGCCACAGACAAGGAAAATATCCGCAAATTACTGGCCCTGCTCTCCGGACTGCCGATGTCCAAAAGAACCGCCCGATACAGGTGCTCAGCCGTGATTGCCTTGCCAAAGGGTAAGATTATTGCCCTGGCGCAGGGCATCTGCTGGGGCCGGATAGCCCTAAAGCCCAAAGGCAGGAACGGCTTCGGCTACGACCCCATATTTATTCCCGCTCACTCGGCTGCCCGCGGGAGATTGACCTTCGGCCAACCCCCGGCCCGCTTGAAGCATTGCATCAGCCACCGGGGCATTGCCCTGAGAAAGATATTCAGGAAAATATCCTAATTTCTTGACATACCATAACAACCCTGCTATATAGTATTTATGGATAGCAAGTTTTTCACTGACAGATTCGGTTCACTCACTGCAAGTGGATTTACCTTTAACGACGTTCTGCTGGTGCCCCAGAAATCCGAGGTCATTCCCGCTGAAATCAATACCCAGACCTTCTTCTCGCGCCATATTCCGCTCAATACCCCGATTGTTTCTTCGCCTATGGATACGGTCACCGAGGCGCATCTGGCTATCGCCTTGGCCCAGGAAGGCGGCATCGGCATCATCCATCGCAACCTATCCGTTGAAGAACAGGTCCGGGAGGTCACCAAGGTAAAACGTTCGGCCAGCGGCGTTATCGCCGACCCGGTCTGCCTGACGCCGGACGAGACCATCAAGACCGCCAAGCAGATTATGGCCGACCACCACATCTCCGGCATCCCCATCGTTGTGGGAAACAAGAAACTGGTCGGCATTCTGACCATCCGCGACCTGCGCTTCCAGAAATCAGATGACAAGAAAATATCCGAGGTCATGACCAAGGAACATCTGATTACCGCTGCGCCTCATACCACCCTGGAACAAGCCAAGCAGATTCTCCACAAGAACAAGGTGGAAAAACTCCTGCTGGTGGACAAGGACTATCTGCTCCAGGGCCTGATTACGATTAAGGACATCAACAAGACCCTGCAATTCCCCAATGCCTGCCGTGACAAACAGGGCCGGCTGGTGGTCGGCGCGGCCGTCGGCGTCAACGATATGGCTCGGGTGGAAAAACTCATCGCGGCCAATGTGGATGTCCTGGTGGTTGACACGGCCCACGGCCATTCGGCTAACGTGATTAATACCGTCAAGAACATCAAGAAGCATTTTAAGATAGACGTGGTGGCCGGCAACGTGGCCACGGCTGAAGGAACCATTGACCTGATAAAAGCCGGCGCTGACGGCGTCAAGGTTGGCATCGGACCCGGCTCCATCTGTACTACCCGCATTATTGCCGGTGTGGGCGTGCCCCAAGGCACTGCGGTTTATGAATGCGCCAAGGCCGCATCTAAATACAAGGTGCCGGTAATCGCGGACGGCGGCATCAGTCATTCCGGCGACATCACCAAGGCCCTGGCCCTGGGCGCCTCGTCCGTAATGATTGGCGGACTCTTCGCCGCAGTCAACGAAAGCCCGGGCGAGGTATTCATCTTCAAAGGCAGACCGTATAAGTCCTATCGGGGTATGGGCTCTGAAGGCGCCATGATTAAAGGCAGCAAGGAACGTTACGGCCAGTCCGACGTCACCGAAAAATCCAAACTGGTTCCCGAAGGCATTGAAGGCCAGACCCCGTCCCGCGGCTCTTTGAGTGACCTGGTCTATCAATTAGTCGGCGGCTTGAAATCAGGCATGGGCTACTGCGGCGCCAAGGATGTGGCCGCCCTTCGCGCCAAAGCCAGATTCATCAGGATTTCACCGGCCTCGCTCAAGGAAAGCCACCCACACGACATCGTCATCACCAAGGAAGCCCCGAATTATTGGGTAGAATAAACGGTTTAATCCGGTATGCTTTCTTTGGCCTTAAACCACCAATCCTCCCATTCCTTTTGGCAGTCCTGACGCGCGTCCTTGCCTATCATTTGACTGACCTTTTGGGTATCATCTCTGTTTCGCTTGGTCATCTTCAGGAGTATTTCATAAGCAAACATTGCCGCCCAGTCATCAGCGCCGCCAATCGCTTCAATCAAAACGGGTATGGCCTTTTTGCCCTTGGCCATAATCTTTTCCCTGCTCGGCCCGATATCCTTCTGGTTGCGCATATCCTTGAGAATCGGCTCTATTTCCGTCTTGACTGCCTCGTCAATATCATCCTTGAGTTTGGGCTTGGATGATTTCTTGGCCTCCGGGGCTGTCTTTCTTATCTCTAGGGCCGGTTTTTCCTCAGCCGGTTTTTCCTCGGCGGTCTTCTTGTCCGCCTCGGACTTCTTATCCGCTTCCTTGGACGCCTCGGCTTTCTCTTTCTCCCTGGCGTCCTTGAGCGCAGCATCTTCCTTCTCGCCGCCTGAAGCCAAAACAATTATCACCACTATCAATACAACAGCGCCGACAGCAATACCGATAAAGAGCGGCGTCTGGCTCTTCTTCTTTATCTCCAGGCCGTTCATGCCTTCTTCATCAGAATCACCGATTGGTTTTCTGCCCGGCAAGCCCTTCCTTAATCCTGAGGTCTTTATCCCCATCCCTTTAGCCAGCGGCATCAATCTGGTCGGCGGCTTGGCACCCCTAACCATAGGTCTGGGCGCGGCCGGAACCGGCAGAGCATTGCCTCCCGTAGGCACAACATTAATATTGCCGCACTTCTGGCACTTGAACTTAGCCCCGGGCTGTAAGGTGGCCACGTTATATTGGGTGGCGCAGGCCGAACAGGCAACAATAACTTTTTCTGGCATATATTTATTTCCTTTAGAACCGGTTAGGGCTTTTGGTCCCGATAATGTCGGGAACAAAAGACCTTTACCGGTTCTTATCCCGATTATTTATCGGGGCCGGATAAGCCAGCGGGCTTATCACGCTATCGTCTTTGTTATTTCTTTCACCGGTCTTGATAATAAAAATCGGGCAGAAGGGACAGATTTCCGGGCTGCAGCGCGCATGATTCTTCACCACCTGCCAGCATTGCTTCTTAATATTGCCGTAGGCCGGGCATTTGGGCCGGCGGCACCGTTTTATCTCCCAGCATCCGGACCTAAAATAGAATTCCTTGAGCCCGCTGATGGTCATCCTTCTTTCGGTCAGGTAATACCTGATATCCCTGACAAAGCCCACTTCACAGCCCGTGTACATCCGGCGGTTATTGATTTTCTTGGGCCGGATTAATCCCTGTTTTTCGTATTCCCGGAGCATGCGAATAGGCGTGTCGGTTAACTGGGAAGCCACCGCAATAGTGAAAGCCGGTATGTTATCAGCCACTTTCATACTACCTATACAGCCATATTTTTGTAATAATGTCAAGAAAACTTCGTAACTTCTGCCACACATTCGCTACGCTCAGTGTAAACTCCAGTACAAAGAATTCGCAGTTTACCCTGAGGCATAAGCCGAAGGGTGACTTAGTGTCTTAGTGGCTAATTTTTCTTGACCCCGTTGAGAAATAAGGTATACACGCCTTTTATGGACAAATGTAGTATTGATACGGCAATGTCGTCCACCATCAGGATTGACAAACTGGCTATGCTCCTGCAGGTCAGCAGCGCCCTGATGCGGGAAAAGGATGTGGACCGCCTCCTCAAGTTAATCATAGAAAATTCCACGGTCATCCTGGGCGCCGAACGCAGTTCCATCTTCCTGATGGATTACGATACCAACGAACTCTTCACCCGGGTGGCCCAGTTAAAAGAGGTCTCGGAAATCAGGTTCCCGGCCGACAAAGGCGTCGCCGGATTCGCGGTAAAGAACTCCTCCCTGGTCAATATCCCGGACGCCTACCAAGACAGCCGTTTTAATCCGGCGGTGGACAAGCAGACCGGATTCAAGACCCGCAACATCCTCTGCGCCCCGATGCTCAACCACAAGAACGAGACCGTCGGGGTCCTCCAGGTCCTGAATAAAAGAAAAGGTATTTTCCTGATGGAAGACGAGGCGCTGATAATGGCCCTGGCCGCCCAGGCCGCCGTGGCTGTGGAAAACGCCCAGTTATACCAGGAACAGGAACTCACCCTCAAAAGTTTCCTCAAGACCATGGGCTCGGCCATTGATGCCCGCGACCCGACCACGGCCGGCCATTCGGAACGGGTGGCCCGCTTTGCCATTAATATGGGCGAGGCCCTCGGCTTCGACGAGACCGAATTAAAGATGCTGGATTATTCAGCGGCCCTGCACGACGTGGGCAAAATCGGCGTGCCGGACCGGGTCCTGCTCAAACCCGATAAACTCACGCCCGAGGAATTTGATGAGATGAAGCGCCACGCCAGCCGGACCAAGGAAATACTGGACAATATGTTCTTTGCCCGGGAACTCCGCGAGATTCCCCATATCGCTTCAACCCACCACGAAAAATTAGACGGCTCCGGTTATCCCTCGGGCCTGAAATCGGAACAGATGACCGTCTCGGCCAAGATTCTGGCCATTGCCGATGTCTATGACGCCCTGGTGGCCCAGGACCGGCCATATAAAAAAGCCATGACCCACGAACAGGCCATCGCCATACTGGAGCAGGGGCGCGATACCAAGTTCGACGGCAAACTCCTGGACCTATTCAAGGAAAAGAAACTCTACCTGATTGAACGGCGCCGGCTCCCCAGATTCGCCCTGAAACTTCCCTTTGAATACAAGCAGATAAAAATCCCCGGCCACGACAAACTCATTGCCGAGACCGTTAACGTCAGCGCCATCGGCCTGTTACTGGACAGTAAAAGATTATTGCCGCTCGGCACCGAACTGGAGATGTTTATGCGACTGGATAGCAAGGATTACCATTTCGTAGGCAAGGTGGTCCGGTCTGAAAAGAAATTCGCTCTGCAGACATATTATTTAGGAGTGGCATTCTTAGGTATCACCGAACCCGAACAAAAGGATTTATCAACTGTCTTAGCGCAGTATAAGAGGATATAATTCAGCCACCAAGGCACTAATACAACCCCCTCGCCCCCTTTAATAAGGGGGAATTAGTGGCCCCCGAATTAGTCCCCCTTAACAAAGGGGGAATAAAAGGGGGTTGTTTCCTAAGTGGCAATGAATTCTCTTGATAGGTAATGTATGCATAATATCGTCGCGATTGTCGGCCGGCCCAATGTCGGCAAATCCACCCTGTTCAACGCCCTGGCCCGGCGCCGGATGGCCATCGTGGATGCCATTGCCGGCACCACCCGGGACCGCATCTCCACCCAGGTCACCCGGGATAATCTCACCGTGGAATTGATTGACACGGGCGGATTCGAGCCCAAATCGCAGCAGCAATTCTGGGCCGAGATTCACCAGCAGATAAACGCCGCCCTGGCTGAAGCCGACCTGATTATCTTCCTGGCCGACATCCGCACCGGCGTCACTAACCTGGAATTGGAAATCAGCAAGGCACTGCACCATCAAACCAAACCCGTAATCCTGTGCATCAACAAAGCCGATACCCTGCAATTGGAAAAGGGCTTAAGTGAGTTCCGCAAACTCGGCTGGGGCGAGCCCCTGGCTGTCTCCGCCCTGCAGAAAAGGGGATTGGACGAACTCTGGGAAAAACTAAAGCGCTTTGAGCCCGCAACGCAACGCCCACTCCCTCCTCCCGCTGAAGCGGGATACGGGATAAGAGCCGGTAATCCCTCCGGAAAACCGGCTCTAATATCCATTGCCATTGCCGGCAAGCGCAACGTGGGCAAATCCACCCTGGTCAATAATCTGGCCCATGAGGAACGCACCATCGTCAGCGAGATACCCGGCACCACCCGGGATGCTATTGACGTCCTGTTTGAGAAAGACGGCCGGAAATTTATCGCTATTGACACGGCCGGCGTGCTCAGGAAAAGTAAACTAAAAGACGCCGTGGAAATCTACAGCCAGCAGAGAACCGAATCAGCCATCCGGCGGGCCGATGTGGTGCTCTTTATGCTGGATGCCCGGGATAAAATCTCCGAGGTGGACAAGAAAATCGCCAATTCCATTACGGAAAACTACAAACCCTGCGTCATTGCGGTCAATAAATGGGACCTGGTGGCCAAAAACACCTTGTCCGGCGAATACCAGGCCTATCTGAATACGGCGCTGACGTCCCTGAATTTTGCGCCCATTGTCTTCATCTCGGCCAAGACCGGGTTTAATGTTGACTCCATCGTCCAGATGAGCCAGGAACTCTATAGGCAGGTCGGCGTAACCATCCCCACTCCGATTCTGAACAAGGTGGCCGAAAAACTAAAGACATCCTTGCCGGTGGCGCATCGGGGCGCGCCGATTCCCAAGATATACTACGTGGCCCAGACCGGCTCGTTCCCGCCCACCATCACCCTGATGACAAACAGCCGCGCCCTGTTCAGCGACCAGGCCCTGCGCTATATCCAACAACAGTTGCGCAAACTCCTGCCCATTTACGGCGTAAATATCAGCGAAGTGCCTATCAATATCCTGCTCAAAAGCAAGAGCCCGAAGAAAACCAAACGGGGACTCCAAAAAGACCCTAAAGCGGCCATCTCGGCCGGTAGGCACGGCAGGCCGTAAAAATCCCGGCGGGTAGCAACTGCGCAATTCCCATTTTTCTTACCCATCTAAATCAGCGGTGTTATAATCCCTGGCATTATGACAACGCCAGCATCTGTAACCTGTAGGATTTGCGGCAACGCCGGCCCAAACAAGGCCTATCTGGTAAAGGAAATGCTCCTGGGCACCAGAGATGAATTCGAATACTTTGAGTGCACGAACTGCGGCTGTCTCCAGTTATATAATACGACAGAACTAACTGGTGTGCGGGCTGCTGTCGGAGGTTAATTTTTTGACTATGGTATCTCAAATTCACGCCAGTATAACTTTTCCTGTTCTGGTAAACGCTCAAACTGATTACGGGTTAACATTAAGACCTTCTCGCCATAAGGTAAAGTCCGCTCGTGATAACGAACATAAGCCGTGGCGCCCGGTCTTCCCGGAATATCCCTGAAGATAAGCCAGCCGCCGCCTTTGGGCTCTTTCTGGTGCGTGTACTTAACAGACGGTTCATTATACCTCAGGAGAATCTCCGGCTTGAAATAATATGAAACCGGATTGGCAATGGTCAGATAGTAATCCTTTACTTCCGCCACCCTGAAACGATACGTCTGGCCGACTTTATTATAAGGCAGTTCACCCCTTTTGATAATCCGGTAAAGGGTGCGTAAACTTATTCTTAACAGCATACATACCTCATCAGAGGTGAGTAATTCCTGGGGGTGTTTACTAAAGAGTTCGGTAAATTTAATGATGGTTTTCTTCTTCTTTGGCATATGACATCCTATGACAACTCCTGACAGAACTCATCCTGTTAATACCGCTTTATGCGGTTAAAATACCATTTTTTAGGCCAAAAAGTCAAGGTTTTGCGCCTTGTGACTTACCCTTGACCTAATGAATTATCTGACAAGTTAAGGTGATAAAATTCCTCTAACATCTTTAAATTACTAATGATATATCAAAAACATTTAACCTTTTATGCCAGATAAATTACTGATACAAAAATGTCCCCCCGGTGGGGGATAGGGTACCCCCTCATATCCCTTAGCCCCGAGAGTCATATCCCTTAGCGCCGGCAGTCATAGCCCTTAGGGCCAAGAGTCATACACCTTATAGCCAATAGTCATACCCATTGTCCCCGAGAGCCATACCCTCTAACCCCAAGAAGCATATCCCTTAGCGCCAAGAATCATAGCCGTTAGCCCCAAGAGTCATACGCCTCAGCCCCAAGAGTCATACCCCTTAGCCCCAAGAGTCATACTCCTTAGCCCCAAGAGTCATACTCCTTAGCCCCGAGAGTCATACGCCTCAGTCCCAAGAATCATACCCTCTATCGCCGAAAGGCATACACGTTAGAGCCGCTATGCATACCTGCGATGAATTTAATGGACAGGACTTGAAGTCCTATGTTATAATAAATTATATGATAGCCCTTATTGAATCCCTCAGGCCCAAGCAATGGCTCAAGAACCTCTTTGTCTTTGCGGCCCTGGCCTTCTCCCGAAACCTGACCAATACCCCACCGCTCATAAAAACCCTGGAGGCATTTATCATATTCTGCCTGCTGAGCAGCGCCTGCTACATCATCAACGATATCATGGATGCCAAGGCAGACCGGCTCCACCCAGTCAAGTCCAAACGCCCCATTGCCTCAGGACGGCTGCCCATCCCATTCGCACTGGTTATCGCCATTCTTTTATTAATTGCCTCGCTGGACTTGGCCTGGAGCGTATCCACTGTTTCAAAGAACCCGGTAGGTCTGCCGTTCTTCCACATCTGCCTGACCTATGCCGTATTGCAGATACTGTATTCGCTGGTCCTAAAACGGATGATTATTATGGATGCGCTGGTGATTGCGGCCGGATTCGTCCTGCGGATGGTGGCCGGGGCCGTGGCCATAGATATCGCCATCTCCAGCTGGCTCTATATCTGCACCATTTCGCTGTCACTATTCATCGCCTTCTCCAAGCGTCGGGCTGAGATGACCGTCCTGGAGACGCCTGAGAATCATCGTCCGGTCCTGGGCCGGTATTCACCCTATCTGCTGGACCAGATGATTTCAGCGCTAACTGCCTCAACCATTATGGCTTATACACTCTATACGCTGGCTGATGAAACCGTGGCCAAGGTCGGCTCACAGAATATGCTCCTGACTATTCCCTTTGTGGTCTATGGGATTTTCCGGTATCTGTATTTAGTGCACCAGAAGCAGGAAGGCGGCGAGCCGGAGAATATCATCCTGGCTGATAAGCCCTTGCTGATTAGTATATTGTTGTGGGCTACAGTAGTAATAATTATCCTGTATTAACCACAGATTTAACCGGTTGCTTTCAGATAATTCAATAGAATAGGAATTCACTTTTTAACAACGGGATTTAGCTGATTGAACTGATTTTTCCGTTAAATCCGTTTAATCCTGTTGTCTATAATTATACCAATTAATTTGTGCCTATGAAATCGAAGATAGCAGTTCTGAAGACATCCCCGGCCACGGTCCTGGCGGATTACGCCAAACTGATGCGCCTGGCGGACTACAGAAACACCCTGTCACCGGAACAAGACACGATTATCAAGCTCAATCTCTCCTGGACCCGTTATTTCCCGGCCTGTTCCTCGCAACCCTGGCAACTGGAGGGCGTAATCAAGACCCTGTTGGCGGACGGATTTGCCCGAGAGCGCCTGTTCCCGCTGGAGAATAAGACCGTGGTGACCGACCCGATTAAGGGGGCGCAGAATAACCGCTGGCTGCCGGTTTTAGATAAATACAAACTGCCCTTCACGCCCCTGACAGAGGTCAAGTGGGTCAAATACCAATTTAAAAGCAAGCTCCTGATGCTGGATAAGATATTTCCCGATGGCATTGAGATTCCGGAGATGTTTATCGGTAAAAACATTATCCATCTGCCGACGGTCAAGACGCACGGGCATACGGTCACGACCGGGGCCGTCAAGAACTCCTTCGGCGGGCTGCTGAAAGAGGCGCGCCACTACGCCCATAAGCATATCCACCAGGTGCTGGTGGACCTGATGATAATGCAGAAGGAACTGCATCCGGGTATATTCAGCGTGATGGACGGCACGGTCTGCGGAGACGGAGCCGGTCCGCGCACGATGATGCCGATAATCAAGGACTATATATTAGCCGGCGCTGATTCGGTGGCGCTGGATGCGGTAGCGGCCCGGATGATGGGCTTTGACCCCTTAAAGATAGATTACCTGCGGATATGTAACGAGATGGGACTGGGCAATGCCGAGATGAAGAATATTGAGATTGTCGGCGCGGATATATCAGGCGTGGATTTCGGATTCCGGACTAAGAAGAGTTTGGTCATCTGGGGCGACCAGATGCTCCGCCAGGGCGGACTCAAGACCATCGGCAAAATTGCTTTGCATCCCTGGCTAATGTTCTGGGCGCCCATGGCATCCAATCTCTACCACGATTTTATCTGGTATCCGCTGATAGGCAAACCAAGAATCAGTAAATTTATGGAGACCGAATGGGGGAAGCTGTTCCGGAAATACTAAACACCAGTTAGCCACCAAGTCACGAAGACACAAAGAGGAAAAATAAACCCATACGGACTTGGTGTCTTCGTGGCAGGAATTACGCTGTTTTCTTTGGACGAATCACCTCATCCATGAGATGCGGCTGGAATATCTTGGAGAATCCCAGGTATGCGCCGATGCCCAGAACCACCAAGCCGAGGACGCGGACAGTTTCCCATAATAGATTAGGCGCCGGAGGCAGATACCTGAATCCCAGATAACATATCGCGCCCATCAGTAAACTGCAGAAGAGCGGCATAATCAGGCCTTTCATAAACCCGGATAGGATGGAATCCGGCGCATCAGGAATAACCGCCTTGCTTCTTTTGCCCAGCACATAGAGCAAAATCACCAGATTCAGGACCGACGAAACAGTGGTGGCCAGGGCAAGACCACTTTCCCTGAGCGGGAAGACCAGAATTATATTCAGGATGAAGTTGGTGCCAACCATATAAATCCCGACCTTGACCGGCGTAATCATATCCTTGAGTGAATAGAAGGCCCGGTTGGTAATCTGGACCGCGCCATAAGACCAGATGCCCAGCGCGTAGAAAATCAGGACAAAGTTAGTCCGTGCCACCGCGTCCAGCGAGAATGCCTTCGCCGTGTTATGGAATATCGCGGCCGGAATTGAGTAAAATGACCAGTGGATAACCGGTTCAGCCAGGACCATCAGCCCAACCGATGCCGGCAGGCCGACGAACAGGGCGATGCGCAAGGCCTTGTTAAGTTCGCTGAACATCCCGGCGATGTCGTTCTTGGCCACATAGTCAGCCAGGAAGGGAAAAACCGCGGTGGCCAACGAGATGCCAATCAAGGCAAAGGGGAATTGCATCAGCCGGTTGCCGTAATACAGGGCGGAAACTGCTCCGGGTTCAGGAACCAACCAGAGCGCAATAACATTATCTATAAACAGATTGACCTGGAATACAGCCAGTCCGATAATGACCGGGCCCATCAGGCGCAGGACCTCCTTTAAGCCCGGATGGCTGAAACTAACGGCCGGCCGGTAGGTGATTTTGCGCTTCCATAACGCCGGGAGTTGGATAAGCACCTCCAGGACGCCGCCGATTAAGACCGACCAGGCAATGACCATGACCTTTTCCTCGTCGCTGCCGCTGATGAATTCGGCCGCAATGAATCCGCCGATCCAGCAGATGTTGAGGACCACCGAGGCCAGGGCCGGCATCAGGAAATGCTTGAGCGAATTGAGGATGGCCTGGAGCAGCGCCACCAGGCAGATCAGCGGCAGGTAGGGAATCATTACGCGCAGGAGTTTCAGGAACAGGGGCGAGAATACCTTTGAGGACTGGACAAAATCCGGCGCCGCCAGGGGCAGGACAAAGGTAAAGAGAATGACCGCCCCGGCCAGGAGCGCCAGAAACCCGAACAACATAGTGATGATTATATTAATAAAACGGAGCGCCTCTGAGAACGGTTTCTGGTTGAGATAGGCGGACAGGGTGGGGATAAAGGCGGCCGAGAGAGCGCCCTCGCCGAATAAGCGCCGGAAGAGATTAGGAATCTGAAAGGCAAAGATAAAGGCGTCCCAGACCGGGCCGAAGAATCCGGTGCACAGGATATCGCGCAGAAATCCCAGAATCCGGCTTAACAGGATGCAGGCGCTGATGACCCCGGCCGTGCTGAGAATGCTCTTTTTCATATCTTACTCGCTGTTAGACCGAAGGCCGTTACAGCGAGTTAGACCCGCCGTAGGCAGGTACTCCTTCTATAACCCCCTTTATAATTATCGGACAGGGATGACGCCAGATTAAGCGGATTTAATCTTTATGCCATCTAAAATAACTTGACCTCACGCAGACCGAATGTTACAAAATACTCAACTTCTCATAATACTTATATAAGGAGACGAAATATGAACAAAGTTATAAGAATAAGCGTTGTATTGTTTGCGGGAATATTGATAGCCGGATGCGCCATGCCGATGGGGACGGAAATGAAGGGTGGAAAACGTTCGTCATACAACCCGCCCGAACAACCGGTGTTTTATTCCAATGAGGCCAGCCAGGAATTTATTGACGGGGTCGGGGATATGGCGTTGGGCCTGCTGACATCAGACGCCATTGCCAAGGCCTCCCAACCGCCGCTAATCGTAATCAGGCCGTTAGAGACCGAAGGCGAGGTGCCTTTTTATACTGCGAAATATGCGGAAACCGAACGGAATATATTAATGGGGAAGGCCGGCGATAAGGTCCGCTTTATTGATAAAGAAACCACCGAGGAGGCGAATTATTATCTGTACGGGGTAATTTCCGAAGCCGCCGTCCCGCCATCCAATAATCCCGGCCGGAGGCGGTCATTTATTTATTCCGCCCCAAATTATTTAGAGCAAGCGGCTAAGAGCAATCCTGATACGGTTGGCAATAAATCATTTAAGTTTACCCTGATGCTGGTTGACCCGCGTTCTAATGCCACCATCTGGAAGGATGAATGCGGTTTCGCTCCGAAAGAAATACCGCAACATAAGCAACGTTCAAAATAATAAGATGTCATGCTGAACTTGGTTCAGCATCTCTATAGACCCTGAAACGAGTTCAGGGTGAGATTGTTAACTTTGTCAACAATCTCATCTTAATAATCGCAGAGAGTTGGCAATAACCAGGAGTGAGGATAGTTGGTGGGCCACGGCACCCCACATCATATTATGCTGGTGCTGGACAAACCATGTCACCACGACCATCATTACTATATTATATGCAATAGAAAAGGCAAAGTTCTGTCTGATTACGCCCAGGACCCGGCGGGACAGGGCAATGGCCTGTGGGATTTTGGACAGGTCGTCGCTCATCAGCGAGACATCAGCCGCTTCAATAGCCACATCAGAGCCGAAGGCGCCCATAGCCAGGCCCACGTCCGCGGCGGCCAGGGCCGGGGCGTCATTGACCCCGTCGCCCACCATCCCAACCTTAAAGCCCTGCGCTTTAAGTTCCTTGAGTTTATTGACCTTGTCTTCAGGCAGCATGCCGGCATAGAATTCCTCCAGCCCGGTTTGCTGGGCGATGGCTGAGGCCACGCGCCGGTTATCGCCGGTAACCAACGCTATCTTTTTTATACCGGACTGCTTTATCGCCTGAATCGCCTCAACTGCTTGCGGCTTGATGGTGTCGGTTACGCCGATAACGCCGACGATGTTTTTGTCGCGCACCACTATTAGGGTGGTCTTACCCTGGTTCTCCAGCCGGGAGATTATTTCGTTCACGGCCGGGGTAATATTAATCTGTTCGCCGGTAATCAACCAGCTGTTGCCAACTATGACGCTCTTATCTTTACAGGTTGCCTTGATACCCGAACCCTTGAATATCTCACAGGCATCCGGCTCCGGGACAGTGAGTTTGAATTCCGCTGCCTTATTCAGCACAGCCCGGGCAATCGGGTGTTCGGAGCGCCGTTCAGCCAGGCCGGCTAATAATAACACGTCTTTCTCGGTATTGTTATCCATCGGAACAATATCGGTCACCGCCAGTTTGCCGGTAGTGAGCGTGCCGGTCTTGTCTATGAGGAGCGCATCAAGTCCGCCTAATGCCTCCAGATACTGCCCGCCCTTGATAAGGATGCCCTTACGAGAGGCATTGGCCAGGCCGGTGACTACTGCGGTGGGCGTGGCCAGGACCAGGGCGCAGGGACAGGCCACGATGAGCAGGGTTATGGCTGTATAGATATTGCGGGTCAGGATAAAAACTATGACGCTGATGGCCAGGACCAGTGGAATAAAATATTTAGCGTAGCGGTCCGCCACCCGCTGGATAGGCGCTTTTTGCGACTCGGCTTCAAGAATCAGCCGCTTAATCAGGGCGAATTTGGTATCATCCCCGGTCTTAGTGGCCTTCATCTCAAAGGCATTGCCTTCGTTGATAGTGCCGCTGTAAACCGTGTCACCTTCTTTCTTGTCCACCGGCAGTGATTCGCCGGTTAGGGTGGATTCATTAATCGTGGCATTGCCCTTGACCACGACACCGTCCACCGGGATTCTGGCGCCAAGTTTAATAATAACGATATCGTCAACCTTGACGCTTTCAGAAGGGATTTCCATTTCGCTGCCGTCGCGTTTGACCAAAGCCGAGACCGGCGCCAGGTTAAGGAGTTTGGTAATGGCCTTGCGGCTCTGGCGCAGGGCGAAACGCTCCAGGGTCTCGCCGATGAGCATAATCAGGATGACCATAGCGGCTTCTTTATAGGCGCCGACAGCCACCGCGGCAATACCGGCAATGCTGACCAGCGTAAATACGGTCAGGTCATTGACCAACAACGCCTGGATGGCGCCTTTTAATATGGTGTAACCGCCGATGACGATGACGCCCAATGATAATAGGTTGGAAAGGGTCAGTCCCCAGGCCAGCGGATTAGGCGCCAGATGCAGCAAGTCCAGCAAGGTGGCAACGATGACCAGAACCGCGCAGAGCGCCATCTGGCCGAAGAAGATGCGTTCCGCCCAATAGGCCCGGGTCTTTTCCCAGACGGTTTCACGGATAATATATCCGGGCCGGGTAATGGCTTTTTTGATATGCTCAAGGTCGGTGCGATACGGGTCGTAGCGGACCGCCACCTTCTCGCCGATGAAATTGACATTGGCATCCATTACGCCGTTAACGCAGAGCAGTGATTTTTCTATATTAAGGGCGCAGGCCGGGCAGTGCATCCCGGCAATGGGAATAATTACCTGGTTGCTGTTTATTCCTTTGGGCGCTGGCTGGGTATTCTTTTCCGGCTGATGGTCACAACAAGTTGTAGACATATATTATAGAGTATCTTATCAGAACCGGTCGGTCAATCTTTATTTTAGGTAACTTACCTCAGCGCCCGATTTGATTATGCGATGGGCAATCATTTCCGTAATGATAATAATATCCTCCAGGGGCAAATAGTGGGTAATGCCGGTGTCGTAGAGCACCTTGATAGTTTCTATAGCCGGATGTCCGCTGTCGGATTCCCAGAGCACAAAAAATATGGGCACATTGGGCAGCACCAGTGATTTGAGGCGATATTGCCGCCCTTCTTTAGCCGGATTAAATCCGATTTTCTGGACGGCCTTGATAAAGTCAGACGGCGCTGCGGTGAATCTCCTAATGATCAGGTCAATACTGCGCGCCTTGTAGGTCGGATAGTAGAACGCCGCGCCCGGGATGTTCTCCAGGGTAACTTCCTGGCTGGTCAGCGGCGCACCGTCCGCCGTAACCAGATAATGCAGGAGCAGTATCTTCTCGCTGATACGCGGCTCACGCCCTGAAGAGATGGTTATATTCTTACCCCGCTCTTTAATGATGAATGTTTCACCCAGGAGTTCAATGGATAATACATCGCTATCCAATCTGGCGCTGCCGTTAAAAGCAACATCATCCAAATCCAGTTGGGCCAGCTTCTCGCAGGCAAGATTGTATGATGCTTCATAGGGATTCTGCATAACTAATTTATTAACTATTATTTACAAATTCATAATTCATAATTTATAATGCATACTTATGCCCAAATACTCTATTGTCTTTGAAGACGATTATTTACTCGTCGTGGATAAATCATCCGGATTACTGGTCATTCCCACGCCCAAGTGTGAAAAGAACACCCTGACCGACCTGTTGAATAACTATCTTCAGGCAAAAACATCCGGACCTGATTTCCCCAAGGCCCATCCCTGCCACCGCCTGGACCGGGAGACCTCAGGCCTGATATTATACGCCAAAGGCAAGACAATGCAACAAAAAGTAATGTACCAGTTCCACCAGAAACAGGTGGGCAAGAAATACCTGGCCTTTGTCCAGGGCCGTCCCAAGAAGCAGACCGGCTTCATTAATTATAAGTTGGAAGGCAGCGAAGCCGGCACCAAATACCAGGTCATAAAATATTATCCGGCCGGCTATTCACTGGTTGAAGTAGAACCGGTTACCGGCCGGACTAACCAGATTCGCCTGCATTTCAAAATGATAGGACATCCGGTGGCGGGCGAACGCAAGTTTGCCTTTGCCAAGGATTATCCGGTCAAGGCAAAACGGCTCATGCTCCATTCGTCCTTTATTTCCTTCGTTCATCCAGGCACCAATGAACCGGTGAGTTTTAGTAGCCATCTGCCTGAAGATATGCTAACATTCGACGTATGATTATTCAGAGATACGTTATCCGGGCATGGCTGATAAATCTCCTGATAGTTACCACGACCCTGTTGGCCGTGATTCTGCTTATCGTCCCGTTCTTCCAGTTCCAGAAATATACGGCCCTGGATGCGGAATTCGTCTTCAAGGTCCTGCCTTATTTTGTACCCATCTCGCTGGTCTATATTATTCCGCTGGCGGTATTACTGGCCAGTTTATTCGTCTTCGGCCGGCTTTCCGAGGACAATGAACTCCTGGCTATGAAATCATCGGGCATTTCGCTCGGACGGATAACCAGACCAATCTTGTATCTCACCGTTCTCTTGTCCATCGGGGTAATCCTGATAAATACACATCTAATCCCTTACTGCCATGCCCAAACCAGACAGTTGACCATTTCCGTATTCGAGAAACGGCTGTTCTCAGATTCCCGCGGAGCGGACGAGATAAAACTGCCGGACGGCAAGATTACCTACGTTAATTATAATAACGGCATTTTTGAGCATGTCCGCCTGCTCAAGTTCGGCCAGAAACGCGAGGATTTAGTGGAGGAACTCTCGGCCCGGCAAGGCAAGTTTGAGATTGATAAGGATAACGCCCGACTCTCGCTGGACCTGAATAAGGTCTATATCACCCGTTGGGAAACCAGCCCGAACGCCCGTTCGGTCGGGCGGGAATCCGCCGCACCGGGTAAAGAAAGAACTACGCCGCATCTGGTGAAATCAGACCGCCTGATTTACAAGATGGACGTCTCCACCCTGTTTGCCCCGTCGCGCAGGAATCTGGCCAGTTTGACCAATCGCGAACTCAATGAAATGCTCATCCAGTATAAGGATAACCCCACCAAAACCCGGCAGGTTCTGTTCAGCAAATACCAACGTTATGCCGGCGGCTTGACTCCGCTGATATTCGCCCTAATCGGCATTCCCATCGGAGTCTTAATCCGCAAGGGCTCCAAGGTAGCCGGCATCGGCATCAGCATGCTCATTGTCTTCGTGGGCTATTACCCGCTGACCATGTTCTCCAACCTGCTGGGCGTGAAAAAGACCGTCATCCCGGTAATGGCCTCGGTCTGGCTGGGCAATATTATTATCGGGCTGGCCGCCCTGGCCCTGGTTTACTACATAATTAAAAATGATAAATAAAATACTGCTGTCCGGCCCTTATTCATACATCCGAAAACTGGATTATTATGTCTTGAAGTCGTTCTTATTCGCCCTGATCATTTCCATCCTGGCCCTATTGGGTTTGTATATCGTAATTCACTTCTTCACCAATATCAGCGATTTTATCGAGATTACCCAGCAGGAAATATTTATCTTCATCCCCAGGTATTACCTGATACGGCTGCCCATTATTCTCTATAAACTCATCCCGATAATGATGCTCATTGCGGTGATGATAGCCATATCGCGACTGATGAAAACCCGGGAACTGATAGCCATGCTCTCGGCCGGCATCGGCATCCACCGGATTGTCCTGCCCATATTTATTGCCGTGCTGGTTATTATCGGCATAATGTATTTTATCAGCGAGTCAATCATGCCGTATCTGGGCAAGTATCTGACCATCACGGAAAAGATTCTCAAGTCCGAGGGCTCGGACCGCTTCCTCACCCGCTCCGCTTTTAGCGAGACCTCCCTGAATGCTTTCGGGGGGCAGACGCGCTCTGACGCAGCGTCGGAACACCGCAGTGACCGTCCGCCCTCTGGGCGAGACCTCGCCTCGGCGGGCGATAGCGAACAAATATCAGGATACCAGTTTACCATAAAGAAATACGATTATGTCAAACAGCAGATGCACTCCATCTGGATAAACCAGTATGACCGGGATAATAATCTCATCGCCCAGATTATCGCGGAAAAGGCCGAGTGGACGGAAAAGCCCAAAGGGTCCGCTGGGAAACCCGTAGCCGGCTGGATGCTTTATAACGGAACAATCTATTCGTATGACAATAAAGGCGTCCGGAAATCAGCGCCGGAGGTGTTTCGCGATAACGGATTCCTGCTGGCCTGCGACCTGACGCCGCGCTCCATAGAAAAGGTTGAAGAATCCTCGTCCTATATGAACTCAATCCAGTTGGCTAACCTTATTACCCTGGAGCCCAATAACCACACCCTCCAAGTCCAGTATTATTCCAAACTGACCGACCCGCTGATTGTCCTGATACTAATATTCCTGGGCCTGCCCTTTGCCCTGGCCAGCAAATCCCAGAACTTCTTTACCGGCATCGGCATCTGTCTTTCCAGCAGTATGGCATTCTTCCTGATAAAATTCCTGTTTGAGGGATTCGGCAACAAGGGACTCCTGCCGCCCCTTCTGGCCGTGACATTACCCTTGATAATATTCGCCGTGATTGGTATAATACTCTCAAAAAGGATAAGGACATAAACAACAGGATTAAACCGATTAAACTGATATTCTGGATGCTCTACTAAAACTATTATGATAAGTATTCCCTCTCCCCTTGTGGGAGAGGGCAGGGTGAGGGGGGACGAAGTAATCACCCTCCCCTAACCCCTCCCATCAAGGGAGGGGAATAGGTTTTGATAAAGTCCCTAAATTAAGTTATTAAGAATGAATAACAGCGAACACCGCAGTGACCGTGAGCACCCACTGGAGCGGAACGAACAATTCAGCCGGCATATCCGCCTGCCGTATTTCGGCGCCGAGGGGCAGAAGAAAATCAGCCGGGCCAAGGTGTTTGTGGTCGGGGCCGGCGGGCTGGGTTCGCCCACAGCCACTTACCTGGCCACGGCCGGAATCGGTACGCTCGGGCTGATTGATAACGACATTGTGGAAATCTCCAATCTGCCCCGCCAGATATTGCATAACCCCGGCACAGTTAACGAACTTAAGACCGCCTCGGCAGAAAAGCGGCTAAAACAACTCAATCCGGACATCAAACTGAATATCCTTTCCGAACGGCTCAAGGCGGATAATGTCGCCGGCATAATCCAGAACTACGATGTGGTGGTGGATGGCAGCGACAATTTCGCCGCCAAGTTCCTGCTGAACGATGCCTGCGTGATGTCCGCCCGGACGAGCCCCCATTCGGACGGGCAGGGTATCCCGCTGATTCACGCCGGCGTCCTGCGCTACGGCGGACAGGCAATGACTATTTTACCCTACAAAAGCGCCTGTTACCGCTGTATCTTTCCTGAACCGCCCCCGGCCAATAGCGTGCCCACCTGCCAGGAGGCCGGCATCCTCAATACCGTAGCCGGAATCATCGGCCTGATACAGGCCACGGAAGTAATCAAACTCGTTATCGGCGCGGGCCAACTCCTGACTAATAGATTACTGGTCTTTGATGCCCTGGAGATGAATTTCCGAACTATAGAAATACAGCAGAATAAGAACTGCCCGGTCTGCTCCAAAAACGCCACGATTAAAACATTAAAGGACTGCGACTCTGCGGCAACAGAATGCAGGTAGCGCGTATGCCTACTTATTTAATGTATTCCGACATCTATCTTGAACACGATACCGGTCAACACCCTGAAACTGCTATGCGGCTCTCAAATACAATGGCCTATCTCAAGAGAAAGAAATGGTTTTACCCCGTTAGAAGTATAGATGCAAACACTCTTATAAAAAGTACCACTTCTAATAACACTTCTAACGGGGCGAGCAGAGTCACTCTGCTTGAACCGCGCCAGGCATCAGTTGACGAAATTGCCTATATCCACAGCCGGGAATACATTGAATCGCTCAAAGCCGTGACTGAACAAGGCGGGGGTTATCTGGACGGCGATACGCCGGTATCGGAAAAATCCTACGAGGTGGCGCTCTATGCCGCCGGCGGCGTCCTGACTGCAGTTGATAAGGTAATTGCCACTCCAAAATCTAATGCGCTTTGTTTGGTCCGCCCGCCCGGACATCACGCTATGCCCACGCACGGAATGGGATTCTGCCTCTTTAATAATGTCGCCATTGCCGCCCGCTACGCCCAGAACCAGCACGGCCTGAAAAAGATTGCCATCATTGACTGGGACCTGCACCACGGCAACGGCACCCAGGAGGCATTCTGGAAGGATGACACGGTCCTGTTCTGCTCCCTGCATCGTTACCCGTATTACCCGGGCAGCGGCTCGGGACAGGAAAAAGGCGTCGGCCCAGGCGCCGGATTCACAATCAATATCCCGCTGGCCGGCTACGACTCAAATAAAGAATATCTGGATAAATTCGCCCGCCTAATGACCGATGTAGTCCGTCCGTATAAACCGGATTTCATATTTATCTCTGCCGGATTTGATAGTTACAAGAACGACCCGCTGGGCGGGCTGGGCATGGAAATATCCGATTATGGTGAACTGACTAAAATGGTCCGGGCGGTGGCTGATGAAACCTGCCAGGGCAGAATCGTCAGCGCCCTGGAAGGCGGTTATAATATCCAGGAATTACCCTTATGTATTGAATCGCATCTGGCGGCGCTGGTATCTTAATTGTTAAACTATTCTGGAGGAACAACCTGTCCCTACGAGAGGCCGTAGGACTCTGAAATCTGCCACAAAGACACCAAGACACGAAGGACACAACCCCCTTTTTATTCCCCCTTTGTTAAGGGGGACTAAGGGGGTTGTCTTAGTGCCTTTGTGTCTTCGTGGCTATTATTTTCCTTGACCACATTAGAGACACATTATATATTATAATTAATGTCTAACATATACAACATCGGTCGGATTACCTATCAGGAGGCCGTGCGCCAGTCCCTATTTTATATCGTGCTGGCTGTCTCAACGGTCCTGCTCCTGATATCGCCGCTGTTCTGCCTGTTTGCCTTTGGCGAGGAGGTCTCAATGATGCGCGAGGTCGGGATGGCCACCATCACCTTCGCCGGCATGCTCATCGCCATCCTAACCGCCTCGCAGGTCATCACCAACGAAATAGAAAACTTGACGGCCATTATGCTCCTGTCCAAGCCGGTCCGGCGCAGTGAATTCATCATCGGCAAATTCGCCGGCATCCTCTTTACCATCCTGATTGCCTTTCTGTTTTTAAGCATGGTCTTTATCCTGACCTACTGGTGGAAGAATGGCCTGCCGGATATTGAGGCCAATATCAAGTCCGGTAAGTATCTGACCGGTTCGGCATCTGTCCTCAAAGACACCTATAGTTTCTTCAGGACCGAAATCTGGCTCCTGGCCAAGGGCATCTACGGCTGTTTCCTCCAGGTGTCAATCCTAACCTCGTTTGCCGTGATTCTGGCCACTTATTTCTCGCTGGTCATTTCAGGCATCGGCTGTTTTGCCATTCTGATATTAGGCAATATCTCGGATTATCTTTATCACTCGCTCAGCCAGGGTTCATCCATACTCATCACCGGGCTGGCCCGGATTGTCTCCACGCTCCTGCCCCATTTCAGTTTGCTCAATACCAGTTCGCTGGTGACCACCCAGTCAACCGTTTCCATTAACTACCTTTTACTGACCTCTTTTTATACGCTGATTTATGTTGCTTTTGTATTATATATAACCATACTGATATTCTCCAAGCGGGAAATAAAATAGGAAGATATAAAGGTTACATAAGGTTACACCGGGTTACAGGAGGTTACAAGATGTTACTGCACCCTCATGTACCTTCAAGTAACTTTCTGTAACTTCTTGTAACTGTCAGGATTTCCTGACAATCTAACCTCTATGCGTTATGTAGCGTTCGGCGATATCCACGGCAACTTAGAGGCGCTTGAAGCCGTGATGGAAAAGATGGCCAATGAAAAGCCGGATAAATACATCTGCATCGGCGACATCGTCGGCTACGGCGCCAACCCCAATGAATGCATTGACAAGGTCCTGTCCCTGAATCCCATCCTGGTGGCCGGCAACCACGATTATGCCGCAGCCGGCCTGCTCAACATTGATTTCTTCAACACCTATGCCTATAGAGCCATCGAATGGACCAAGCAGCAATTAACCCCTGAACATAAGGAATTCCTCCGGAATATGAAATTAGTCCAGCGGGTCAATAATCTCACCGTGGTCCACGCCACGCCCTACAACCCTGAGATGTTTGAGTATATGGAGAACAATTACGACGTCCAGTTGGCCCTGACCTCGCTGCCCAGCCCGGTTTGCTTTATCGGGCATTCCCATATCCCCATAGCGTTCACTATCAATCGGGGCAGCATCTCGTTTTCCACCGAACCCTATACGCCGGTAAAAGGCAACAACAAGGTCATTGTCAATATCGGCAGTGTCGGCCAGCCCAGGGATGAGAACCCCGAAGCGGCCTATGCGGTCTATGATACGGACGAAGCCGTGGTCTGGATAAAACGGGTGGAATACAATATCCAGAAGGCAGCGGATAAAATACTCAAGGCCAAGTTACCCGAAATACTGGCCGAACGGATTAAATGCGGGCGGTAGAAGATGCAACCACAGCCCTTCCCGATGGATATCGGGATGGTCGGTAGCATTTAGCCAGTGGCTAAAGCGCACCGGGTACTTGCACAGATTACACAGATGTACAATTCCCCCTTAATAAAGGGGGTAAGGGGGTTGTCGAAATCCCCTCTAATAAGAGGGGTGCAGGGGTGTGTTGTTATATATGAATTTATCAACTATCGTGGGTCCTTTTCGATTCAAGAACCCCATCCTGCTGGCCTCCGGCACATACGGCTATGGCAAATCATCCAAAACACTGTCCGTTGATTCGCGCATCAGCCAGTTAGGCGGATTCATCACCAAGACCATTACCATCAAAGAACGGCTGGGCAACAATCCGCCGCGCATTGTGGAAACCGCATCCGGTATTATCAATTCAGTCGGCCTGGAAAACCCAGGTATGGCCCGGTTCTGCCATGAATACCTGCCGGACATGGAACGGATAAAGACCGTCCGGATTATCAGTATCGGCGGCGCATCCGCAGACGAGATTATCCAGGCCATCAAGGTATTGCAAAAGCACAAATACCGGGTCTTTGACGGCATAGAACTCAACATCTCCTGCCCCAACGTGGAGATGGGTGGAAAGTGCATCGCCCAATCGCCGGTTGAGGTCCGGAAGACCGTGCACCAGGTATTGAAGGTAGCCCGTCTGCCTATCATTGTCAAACTCTCGCCCAATGTCACGGACATAGTCGAGATTGCCCGGGCGGCGCTAGGCGCCGGGGCAGAGGTCCTGTCGCTGATTAATACCGTCTCGGCCCTGGCAATTGATTACAGAACAGGGAAACCCATGCTGGGTGGTGTGACCGGCGGCCTGTCCGGCCCGGCTATAAAACCCATTGCCCTGAAGATGGTCTCTGATGTGGTCAGCAAGACCAAAGCCGAGGTCATCGGCATCGGCGGGATAATGAATGCCCGGGACGTGCTGGAATTCCTGAGTGTCGGGGCCAAGGCCGTCCAGGTCGGCACGCTCAATCTGATTGACCCCTTTGCGGTCTTTGACCTGCCTGCCGCGCTGAAGAAATGCCTGACAAAATAAATCCCCCTTTCGTCCCCCTTTGCACATTCGTTACCCTCAGTGTAAACAAAAGAGGGATTGCGGAGCGACATCCCGCCGAAGCGGAACCCAGCGGGGAGGGGGATTTTTGCTCCACGCCCGGAGTTTACCCTGAGCGAAGCCTAAAAGCTACACGACATACCCTATGACGTAAGGATTAAAGGTAATACTCACATTCCCGCTCGCATCGGTGAATGAATATTCAAAACTCCCGCTGACTATTGGGACGATAACACCTCCTCCATATACCTGTCCCACATTCTTGGCCTCGACGCCAATGGCGTAACATTCCTGCTGGGTTGCGTCGCGGCGAATCCGGCAGTTAATAAAACCCTGGGGCGGCGGGGCAATACTCTGTTGCACCAGTTCAACCTGCAATATTAATGCCGTGGCCTCAGCAGGTATGGACGGATTCGGCGCACTCGGCATCCAGCCCTGATTGCCGGTGACGAGCAAACTGGTCAGTTGTATCCGGGTGACCAGGAAGGTAATCTGACTCCCTCCGCCCACACCCGGGGCCAGCTTCTCGGCCGTCACCGCTCCGTTTATCAATTCGCCCGTGCCGATAGCGTTATTGGCAATCTTGCCCTGCGTTATGGTGTTGGTCGCAATCTTGGCGTTTGTAATAGACCCATCTGGTATCTTGGTTGCGGTCACCGCGCCCGGTGCAATCTTATCCGCAATGACACTGGCATCCTGTATCTTATCGCTGCTCACAGCATTGGTGGCCAGTTTGGCGTTTGTGATAGAACCATCCGGTATCTTTAAGGAAGTCACGGCCCCGGTGGCAATCTTGTCGCTGGTCACTACGCCATTGGCAATCTTTTGCGCTACCACGGCATTATCCGCAATCTTGGGCGTAGTAACCGAGTTGTCCTCTAACGGAACGATACTCACATCGCTTCCCATCTTGGCCTGGGTTACGGCGCCGTCCGCGATGTCGGCCGTCTGGACCTGTCCGGCCCCAATGTCCGCGCCGGTAATGGTCTCATCCTTAATCTTGGCGGATGTGACGGCGTTATCCGCAATCTTCTCCTCGGTCACGGCCTCAGGCGTAATCTGAGGCGTGGTAACCTGTCCACCAGTAAAATAATTTCTCCTATACATAAATAGTTTCTTTCTTACTGCCAGTTTGAGTTTAACGAATTACTGGCAGTTAGACCCCGCCGTATGGCGGGGCTACATTATTGTAAAGCGTGGTCGGTCCCGCTGCAGCGGGACACTCACGCTTTGACATTAAACTAACACGATTCTCGCGTGCAGTTTAATCTCAGGATCCGCGAACTCGTACTCTAATAAAGAGTCCGTCGCTCCGCCACCCACTACGAACGGCTTCACCGGTGCGACCGTGCTATCCCTGAAGGAATTAGCCAGAGTCACTAACCGGTCATTCTGGGCCGCGATTTCGGTCGCGTCCATATCAGCTTTCAGGATGTTCATACCGGTCGAAACCAACAAGTTGGTCACCGCGGTTCTGAACTGCTGCCTGATGCCGGCCTTGGTGAAATCGTAAGGACCTCCGGAAATAACCTCCATGTGTTTGGTCATCTTGTTGGCTAACGGGTCGCCCGTCATCCAATAAACCACCTGTGGTATTACCATACCGCGAATCTTATCGCCGGTGATTCTCAGAATGCTGTTAGCCACGCCGATTGCCCACCTATCCTTGGAGTTATTAACCCTGTCCTTGAAGAGTTTCGCGAATACGCCGTCCACTGTGGCGAATGCCCGGTTGAGCATCTCCACAAACTTGGGATAGGCGTTGGCGATTCCCTTGTAGTGCGCCCGTTGGATATTCGTCTTGGAGCGGCCTGACTGGGACACGAATCCCGGGTCAATCATACCCTTCCATTTCTGGTTGGATACTTCAGCCACTCTTGACTGGAATGTGCCTTCATCAGGCAGGACTTCCAGCATCCGGTCGTAGATGCGCTGGGCGTTAGCCGTCAGCGTCTCGGCCCATTTCTCCGGCATATCCCCGGCGGGTTCAAGACTAACCGGTAAGGTTATCTTGAGGTCAAGTTTAACTTCGTTTGCCATTGTAATCACCCCCTCTCATTGGCTCGGTTAAGGTTACGATTGGTTATTCCGTTGAGCTCTTAACGGAATTACCGATTTGGTTATTTGTGTGTATTCGTGTTTATTAGTGGTTCCAAGAATTCATAGATTTGATTGATTGGCACTATTCCAGCCATTGTGGTAACAAGTTGCCCGTTATAAAGTTTCACCCATACCGCTATTCCAATCACCTCGTATGTTCTTCCATCATAGACAGGTCCGCCAGAGTTACCGGGCAGGATTGGAGCGGTTATTTCCCAATGGTCTTTATCTATAACAGAGATAATTCCCTGGGAGGGACGAGGTAAAAGCCCCAGAGAGCACCCCACGGTGTAAATCGGGGTGAAGAGGTAGGCAGTGTAACTCTCCGGGGCAAGACGTGCGGAATATAGAACACGAATATCACGAATACCGCGAATCACACGAATAAGAGCCAAATCCTTAACGGTATCTGTGGCGACTACAGTTCCAGTAATAATTTCTGAATTATAGAATTCTATATTAACTGTGATCTGGTCCTCTACTACGTGTGCTGCCGTTAGAATATCTATTCGTGTCCATTCGTCCCCATTCGTGTAATTCGTGTTAGAAATTACTACGCCCGAACCGGTTGAATATCCTACGGTTATTCGTACTGTAGGATATAGTAGTTTCTCATATTCTTCTTGGTACGGATTCCTCGGCTCTTTACTTGGCGCCTTGATTATTACAATAGATGTTTCTTCCCTCGGCGTTCTTTGCGCCTCTGCGGTGAATCCGAATATCACGCCGACCAAAACCAATATCATCATCCTTTTCATATTCCTACCCTCTCAATTCCCCTTTCTTTCTTGCCTTGATATATGCCTTCCATTCCCGGTAGAATTTAGGCGCCCAGATGAACCGTTCCATCCCCTCAAAGGCGCGCTCCTCAAAATAAATCCGGTCATCATAGGACAGCGGTCTTTGGGAACTAATCCGGGCTGGCCCTGATGAAGGCCGGTTACTCGGCTCACCATGATTGAACCTCATCCGGTAGCAATACCGGCACAGACCCAGTAGATGGCAGGTCCAGGACTCCAAACTCCTGGTATTGGTCGGCACCCGTCTCCGGCACAGGTCTTCCTTGCATTTGTCCGCCTTATCAACTCTCTTGTCTTTCATATTTGCCCCCTTTAGAGCCAGTTAGACCCACGGTCGTTACGACCGCAGGGAGTCCCGTCAGGGACTGGCTCTTATCCCGACTACTCGTCGGGGCTCTCCCCTCAATATATACAGTCCAAAAATGGCAAAAGGTTATATGTGAAAATGAGATTTATTTGCAGATTGTTTTTAGAGACAGTTGGAGCGTAGCGACTTACTGTCTCTTATCCCGTAGTAACTCAATAGGTTATGGTAATAAACGAAGGGGATAACTTCACTTGACAGAATGGGTTAGGACGTGTAAAATCATACGATAATTATGGCTAAAAGCCGGATAGACGTATTTGCCGAAACCATGGCTGAAAGCACGCCGCTGACCGTAGAGCAGATTAGAAGGGTGGTCAATCTGCATCTTATCGGTTACTCAACCATAGAGATAGGCCGTAAAACCGGCATAGAAGCGCATATGATTCGTCGTCTTACCTGGGTATGGGAAGATGCCAATCGGCAGGAAGAGGAAGATGAGGAATCCGACCCGGACGATGGATACGAGGCATAAATCCTTGGGATGCTATATTATCTTGACAGGGTGTAAGAATGGTGTATGCTATTATTTGCAATTAACCGGTAGAAATATGATAGTAGCTAAACTAATAGAAAAGAGGTTTGAATGCCCAGTCGAGCAATAGAAATATTCAGCGATAAAAATCTTACAGCAAAGATTCAGAAGCGGTTACCACATCTATTCCAATTGGCTGAATTAGATAGTTCCCGTGCCGGTAAAGTTGGTATGGAGGTCGGCTCAGTGAGGGAAAAGGAGGTGTAAAATATGATTAGCCAGAAAGAAAACAGGAAAAAGCGGTGTAAGAATTGTGGAAGGATTTTAGATGCCATTTGGTTTACGGCACTGACAACAGAAGAGTGGTCGTGGAACGGGAGTGGTTTCAATGAATGCACTGCAAGGCACTCGTTGACTACCGATCCGGGCCGTAATGTAAGCTGTCCGCATTGTGGCAAAATAATTGGCACGGGACGCACGTTTGGTTTCGCAAAAGAGACATCAAAATTATGAGAAAGATTCTCAGTAAAATTCCCTTTAACTATAAAACCGTTACGGTAACTCAAAGTCGAATTGATAAGGGACTATTGGCTATTCCTGTATCTTTAGTTGATTATTTTCCGAAACATAAAACTAAAATTTATGTTGCGTCTGTAATAACAAATGATACTCAACAGAAGAGTTTTACGCCATATACAAGCAGCAGCAGAGAGTGTAGGATTGGAGGAATGAAAGGCTTCTATGAGAAATTTCAAATTAAAGATGGCGATGAAATAGTGATTCAGATATTAGACGAAAATAAATATCGAATCCTTCCTGAGAAACAGTTTGAAAGATTGGTCGAGAAAGTAGAAGATGAGTTAGACAATTCAAAAACCGAGAGTGAAGCAAGTGTAACTCTAAATAAGATTTCAAGAATTGCCGCCTCAGATTTTAGAGAAACTGTACTAAGCGAATATTATAGGCTTTCCACGAAAGCAATTGAAAAAAGAGGTTATGGCAATATAAGACCTGTAAGGGTAAAAGAAAGCACGCCCGCCCCTATTAGGAAACTTTTAACAGAGCTATATCATGGGAAATGTCAGATGTCAGGTTTCGGTTTCTTGATGAAAAATGGTAATCCTTATTTCGAAATACACCACATTAAACCTAATATAGGATGTCATTTTAAGAATCTTTTAGTAGTTAGTCCAAATGTTCATACGCAGTTTACTTATGCCACAGTTGAAGAGTTTTTTGATAAAGAGGGGTGGTTAAGGCGAGTACGGTTCAATGGCGAGCAATTTAGAGTTCAGCATGTTATTGATCAAGTGCCAGGAAAATTTATGAAAGAAGTTCATTTTGAATTATAATGCCGGGTGGTCGGGTCTGCATCAATATTGCCAATTTAGGTCGTAGGCCTTATATTCCTTTGCATACCTTTATTATTGAGGATATGCTTGATTTAGGATTCCTGATGCGTGGCGAGGTTATCTGGAACAAGGCATCAAGTTGTAGTCCATCCACGGCCTGGGGTAGTTGGCTCTCGGCTAAAAATCCCATCCTGCGTGATATCCACGAATATATATTAGTATTCTCTAAAGGACTATTTTCAAGAGGAAGTACCAACGGAAGCAAAAGCACTATATCTAAAGAGGAATTCCTTGAATTAACCAAGAGCATTTGGACATTCTCGGCTCAATCAGCCAGAAGTGTTGGACATCCCGCACCATTTTCGGTTGAATTACCATCACGGACGATAAAACTCTATACCTTTGAGGGCGATGTTGTCTTGGACCCGTTTATGGGAAGCGGCCAGACCGCTATTGCCGCTATCAAAAATAACCGTCATTATGTCGGCTATGACATAAGCAAAGAATATGTCAAATTGTCCGAAAGACGAATCAGGAATTTCATTAACCAAAATTCACAGCAGACAATAGAACAACACGCAACGATGGTAAAAGAACGTAAGGGGAAATATACGGCTAAGGGTAAGAAAAGAAAATAACCTGTTAATCTCGTGGACGCCAGGCCGAATTTCGGGGGACATAGTTCGGGTGACACCCTTACCGAATTCAATAATTGAGTATGCTATCCCCCGAATTAATATAAATATAGGAGCGTAATTTATGTGGAAATGTGAATCGTGTCATAAGGAATTTGAGGATAAAACTATGGCTCTGGAAGTTAAATTCGGTTATGTGAATGAAGATGATGCTAAAAAATATACCTCCTTTTACATTCGACAGAATAATGCGTTCAATTCAGTATATTGATGTGATTTGGTTTAATAAACGCAGTTTCCCTGAGAAGGTGTTTGAAATTGAGGATTCAACGGACTTCCGCAGTTCTTTAGTGAAATTTACAGAACTGCAGGATTTCAGAACAACTTTTAATTTAATTGCACCACCAGAAAGAAAAGAAAAATATCACCAAGAAGTTACTAAATCAGCATTTCAAGGCATCCTTGATAGATGCCGTTTTGTAGGGTATAATGATATTGAGAAACTATACGATGCCCGACTGAATTATCATACAATAAATCAGGAGGTATTCTTTTAGGCGCATAAATATTATAAGGTAACGATGTATGCTTGTTGAAAATTCATTCTTTGGGATAAAAGAAGTAATTAATTTAGTATGCGATAACTTCGGTGAAATAGGGAATCTCCTCATTGAGGATGATTTCGTGTCTTTTGAGGTATATCGCGGCGATTATGAGGAAGCCCCTAAAATGATTAAGTCGACATCCGGGAGAATAGGTCTCAGTTTAACAGATAAATTTGATGACCCATTTTTCCTATTAGGATATAAGATAATTAGTATTGCATCCCGGGACTTCTGAATTATTGCGCCCCTTTATGGAAAGTGGCAGATAAAAATATTGACAAATAAATACATATTTGATATAAAATAAAGGGTATAAAAATGAGTAATCAAGCTGAAATAATACAAAAAATAGAGGCACTAAGAAAATCACGGGTTATTACATATATTACATCAGATAGGAATCCCCCAGTTAATGCACAGATTCATCCTGACACAATTCCGTATTTTTATGAGCAATTAAAAGGTATAGGTAAGGTATCTAATATAGACCTTTATATCTATAGTTTAGGTGGGGATATTATGGCGCCGTGGCGGTTAGTGAATCTAATAAGAGAGTATTGCGATAAATTTAGCGTGTTGATACCATATAAGGCACATAGTGCCGCAACGCTGATTGCCTTGGGTGCGGATGAAATTGTTATGTGTCCTTTAGGAGAATTGTCTCCGATTGATCCATCTATTGGGACATCTTTTAATCCTCCCCATCCTGATAACCCAAATGAACAAAAAGTACCGATTGGCGTAGAAGATGTTTTTGGTTATATAAATCTGGCTAAAGACAAGATGGGTATAAAGAATCCGTCTGATATGGTTAGGGTATTAGACAAGTTAGTTGAGAGAATCCATCCTTTAGCAATCGGCGGTATTTATCGTTCCCATGCTTTAATCAGGCTGTTAGCCAAAAACCTGTTAAGCCTTCATATGAAAGGCAAAGAAGATGGTTCAAAGGCTGATAAAATGGCTGACTATCTGGCAGAAAAACTTTATTATCATAGTTATCTTATCAGTCGTGCAGAAGCGCCTAAATTAGGACTTAAGGTGATTAATCCAGATAGTGATTTAGAAAACTTAATGTGGGATTTATTTGTAGCATACAAACAAGAAATGAACTTAGGCGAACCATTTGACCCAATGAAGTTAATACCGCCAGATAAAGCGGAAAATACAGTAGTACAATCATTAGCATTTGTGGAGAGCACCCGTCAAAGATTTATTTGCTCCAAAGAGTTAAGGATTTTCAAAATACCTCAACCGCCTCCTAATCCACCAGGAATTGGCATTCAAGAACGAGTTTTAGGATGGCAAGAAGTTCTAAAGGAGAATAAATAATATGACAATAGAAACATATGCTAATACAATTTATCAGTGGATTTCAGAGACTGTCTATTCTGCAGGCACTCTTGCTGTAGAACCTAAACAGCAATATGTGATTTATCGGCTTAATTATCCGGGAACTCCTTTAGAAATGCCAATTGAGGATAAATTGTTTAATAGATTTCGTGATCAATTTGCCAAAGAAGACCACGAGTTGGCCGAAGCAGGTATTGAAGAGTATGCGTGCGGTCTGGCTGAAGAAGATGTCAAATGAAAAAGGGCGATATCTATTATGCCGACCTTGGCTCTGGTGTAGGGTCGGAACAAACAGGCTCACGTCCAGTCATTATATTCCAGAACCAAAAAATTAATCAATTAACCCAAACGATTATAATCATCCCTTTAACCACCAATCTCAGACGAATGCAACTACCTATTAGTCTTTTTATCCCAAAGGGTAATGGAGGATTACCGGAAGACTCGGTTGTTTTATGTCATCAGATACGAATCATAGCACTTAAGCGACTAAAAGAGTATCTTGGAACGCTTTCAGATGATATCATTAAGCAGATAGACGAGAAACTGTTGTTTACTTTAGATATTTCTAAATAGTTTAGAAATTAGTAATTTAGTAATTCTGGGGACTACGTCTTGAATTATTAGAAAGCCCCGCTATGCCCCTTGACGACTCCCGCACAGACGAACAACTTGTTGAGGCATATTATTCCGGTAACAAAGACGCCTTAGAAACACTTCTTAATCGCTATACTACCCTTATTCTCACCTGGCTGGCCGTAATAAGTTTCTTTAATCAGGACGAGCCGTATCTGGATGATATCCGCCAGAAGGCGCTGGAGACCATCTTTAACGAGTTAGGCCATCGTAAATTCGGCTCGCTGGTTGAGGACTCGTTCAGGAAATGGGCCCATAAGATTGCTTATTTCGCCTGTATGAATGCGGATAAGAAACGCCGTGCGGAAAATCCGCTTACCTCCGAGGTCTTTGCCAATGAGGAAACCAATTTAGCCGACCTGATGCTTATCCAGACCACGCCCCGGACCTCGGATTACGAGGAGGTTGAGGAGCAGTTGAATAATGCCCTGCCCAAACTCTCCACGAGCGAACAGAAATTGATGACCTTGGTCGGCCAAAAGGTGCCCTATAAGAAAATCAGGAAACTCCGGGAGTTCAAGAAATATTCACTTGACTATCTTAAACTTAAAATACATAATATCCGCAAAAGGATGCGGGAAAAATAACCACCGATAGAAATACCGGATGAAATGCCCCGCCATGCGGCGGGGTCTAAGGGACTGTCCCTAACGGGACTCCTGCGGTCGTAACGACCAAGGTCTAACAGTCCCTAAGAGAGGTCTAATATGAAAACAGTCAAGACAAAAAAGAGTCCGTGCGAGAAATACGAGTTGGCCATCACCAATTATGTCATCGGCGAGAAGATAGACGTGCCCCAAGACGAGTTATTCAGGCATTTAGCCAAGTGCCAGAGTTGCCAGGATGATTTACGCAACTGGCGGGCCACCTACGGGACGATGCGCGCCCGGGAATACGATTCCCGGCCCGATGTCAAACAGAAGAGTGAGGCATTTATCAAGGAGTTGGTCAACCGGCCGACACCCTGCACCTTCACAGAGGACGAGAAGATCTTTGATGTCAAGGACGTGGTCGGCCATCTGGCCGGCGAAATCTGGCGCTATTTAGCCGAACACGGTAAGACCTCTGATGAGGAACTGTCAAAGCAACTAAAGGCCGGCCTGTTCAGGATACACAATGCCATCGGCTGGTTAGGCCGTGAAAACCAGATAATCCAGAGCGAACTAAAAGGCATAACATTCGTCTGCCTGACCAAAGAGCAAGAGGAAAAATACCGTCGGATGCAGGGAAAAGCAGATACCAACACGACCCAGCCGGAGATATAGAAGGTCTATTTTAGACCCAAAATAGCCATTTTTGACGATTTTCGTTTATATAAGTTATTATAAATCAACCCCTTACGTAGAGGGGGGATAGTCCCCCACCCCCCTATAGATAATACCCCCTTACCATACAAAGATTAGCCATCTGCCTTTGACAGAATAGCCATACGCCCTGCAAAGATTAGCCATACGGTTTGCAGAGATTAGCCAGCCGGTTTAGAAAGATTAGCCATCCGCCTTGCATATATTAGTCGGTTGATTTGGCAAGATTGGCCGCACGCTTTGGAAAGAATAGTCGTCCGGCTTGGAAAGATTAGCCATCCGCCTTGGCAAGATTATTCAGCCGCCTTTGACAGAATATCCGGCCGGTTTGCAAAGAATAGCCAGATGGGCTGGCAAGATTATCCATACGCCGTGGCAAGATTAGCCATACGCCGTAGCAAGATTGGCCATACGCCGTAGCAAGATTGGCCATCCGCTTTTCAGAGAATAGCCATACGGCTTGTAAAGAACAGGCACGGTATGTTGAAAAATCAGGTCTGGGCGGCAAGGCAAATCAGGCAGATGTAAATCTGCGTAATCTGTGCAATCTGTGGTTTATTTCCCCGCCTTCAACCTCTCCAATATCTGCCTGACGTCGGATTTGGTGGCCTCGTCCGCCAGAGGCAATGCCTTGGCCAGCATCTCTATGGCCTGGGCCCGTTTGCCCTTCCCGGCATAGTAACGGCCCAGATTGTAATAGGCCCGGTAGTCCTGCGGATAACTTTTTATGACCGTGACATTGGTCCGCTCAAACATGACTTCCTGGTTCTGTTCCCGCAGGTCCGGCATTAACCTGACCTGTATCTTGACCGCCTCATAATAATTCTTGGCGGCATTGTCCTTGTCTCCGCCTGTGCCGCTGGGTTTGGTGGATTTCTCCAGATAGGCATCTCCTATGTGCGAATAGGTCTCGGAGAAATCAGGCGATATGGCCAGCGACTTTTCGTATTGCTTAATCGCCTCGTCTAACTTTCCCATCTCGTGATAGACCTCGCCTAATTCGTTCCGCAGCGCCGGATGCTGGGGCGAGAGTTCGCAGGCGTTCTCGTAATATTTGATGGCCAGATTAAACTGCTCAGCCCGCCGGGACGGGTCTTTGGATTCCCGGCCTTGCACCCGATAGAACCGGCCCAGGTTGGCATTGCGGGTCGGGTCCATAGGATTATATTCAATGGACCTGGCCAGATAATTCAGGCACCGGTCATACCAGTCCTTTTTCTTCGCCGGGTCCGGCTCAGCATAGTATTTTTCCAGGCAGACCCGGGCTAAGGCGCCGCAATAAATGTTCTTGTTGGGCGAAAGGGCCAATGCCTGCTCGTAATAGAGCAGGGCGCCCACCAAATTCTTTTCCCCCTCCTGGCCTGAGCCAATCTTATAGATGAGGTCGCTTCTAATCAGGTTGATGTTGGTCAGCCAGATAATAACCAGGGTAATTACGGCTATCAGGAGAGACGAGAATACCTTAAAGGGGGAAACAGAACCGGGCGATTCAGGATTCAGCCCGCCCTCCGGCCGGGTCAGCGCCCAAGCCAACACCAGGATATTGATAAACAGCCAGCCATATAAAACCGTAATGGCCACGGTCGGGCTATACGCGGGCGGCAGGCAGGGAACCAGGATAATAAAGAATATAAACGTGACCCCGGCCGCCAGCAGGGAGGATAAAATTAACCCAGCCCCTGCGGGCGCAGTCGCAACTGAGCCACGATCGCACCCAGCCCATCGGGGATGGGCTGGTTCAGCCCCCAGCGGGGGCTGGACACGGTTATTTTTGGGCTGGGGCTGGGCAAGTAAATAAAACAAGACAACTGAAGCCAGCCACGAGATAACCAGCATTACAAATATGCGCATCGCCTTTTCGGGGCTGTCCTCTTTTATCTGGGTGACGATGAAGTCAAAGACCAGGGTGGTCAGAATGAGGATGACGATGAGCGCCCAGCTTAGAGTAGAAAACGGCTGAGCCGCCGCCTCTGGCGAGCCTCGCCCTGAGGGGCGGGAATCCGGATGGGCGGGTGGCTGCTCACCTAACAAACCTCTGGATATAATCACAATAAATATGGCCAGATAGATATAGAAATAGGTCCGCGAGGCGGTCAGGTCTATGCCGAACTGGATTTCCACAAAGTGGCCGATAAGGGCGGAGAACAGGGCGATGATGAGGAGCGTGGAAGAATCGTGAAGCGTGGAGCGTGAAGCGTGCAGAGTATTGTCTTCAGACTCAGGACGCACGACGCATGACGCACGACGCAGGACGCACAAGAACAAATAAACCACTGCGCCTGTGACAATGCCTAATGGCACGCCAACGGCTATGAAGATGGTCTGGTTCAATAGTATCGGAATGACCAGGCCGGCCAAGCCAAAGAGCAACAGGAGCGCGATAAGAATAAACTTATTATTTATAAGCCCCAGCGCCCTGAAGGCATAGAAGATAATGGCGGAAAACAGCAATAGATAGAGCAAGGCGCCAATCAGCCCGTTGGTGATGACCGTGTCAAAGAATTCGTTATGCGAGCGGTCCGGGAAGGTAATCTTATTCTCGCTGGTGACCAATTCAGCCGGGCAGTATTTAAAGTAAGGCACGGACATGGTCTCCGGCCCGTAGCCGACCACGGCCCGGTAGGAATCGGATTGGACCATCTTGACCACGCCCTGCCAGATAAGGAGCCGGACAGTCGCCGCGCCTTCCCGGGCCTCCAGCATCTGGCCTAAGCGTCCCATCCTGGATTTCAGGCCCTGAAACGGCGTATTGGGCAGGGCCAGCAACAGGAAGAATCCCAGCACCAGGGCCACCGCTATATAACTGCCCAATGACAGGTAGCGCTTACGGAATACCAGGCCGGACAATACCAGGAAGAAGAACGCCGCGGTAATCAGGCCCAGAAGCGGACCCCGGCTCTCGGTCAGTATAAGACAAACTACCTGGGCCAGTAATATTATAATATAGAAGATGGATTTGGGGCTTCTTAATGATGATTCTCCGGCCCCTACGG
>ERZ1292630.591-Hain-H41-02um-R3-591-length-37118-cov-29_pt1 | contig 37118 bp, 32 predicted proteins | sample MGYA00564408_ERZ1292630 | MGnify/ENA primary metagenome ERZ1292630 (study PRJEB36523, sample SAMEA6512641) | groundwater metagenome | collected 2019-01-08 | study: AquaDiva: Metagenomics assemblies of 32 groundwater samples
GCTCGATGAGAATGATGACCCGTTTAATTTCTAAGCTGCCTGTGCGGCAGCGAACAAAGAGCCAATGAAATAAAGTCAGCAATAAAATTTCTAAGCTGCCTGTGCGGCAGCGAACCAGATTTGCATGCAGATTTGCATGCAGATATGTTTCTAAGCTGCCTGTGCGGCAGCGAACACTTCAGATAGAGCTTATGGCAAACATGTCGATTTCTAAGCTGCCTGTGCGGCAGCGAACGTGCTAAAAAATGCCTATTCATGACTTCTGACTTTCTAAGCTGCCTGTGCGGCAGCGAACCTTTGGGGCCATTGGTGCAAGTCAATATATCATTTCTAAGCTGCCTGTGCGGCAGCGAACTTTCAACAGTATTCGCGTGTTGCCGGGTAATATTTCTAAGCTGCCTGTGCGGCAGCGAACTGGCAACTCGGTACAATAGCCATCCCGCCTTTTTTCTAAGCTGCCTGTGCGGCAGCGAACTCTCTGGTTGCCGATTAGAGTTAGGTCGTACTTTTCTAAGCTGCCTGTGCGGCAGCGAACTGGAACTGTAACTGAAAAAGAGTCACTATCGATTTCTAAGCTGCCTGTGCGGCAGCGAACAAATAGTCCCGTCCTTCAATTCAACTTCTTCATTTCTAAGCTGCCTGTGCGGCAGCGAACAAAATAATATAAACAGACAACGAACAGAAAAATTTCTAAGCTGCCTGTGCGGCAGCGAACCTGATGTTTTCTATGCGCACATGGTTGAATTTTTTCTAAGCTGCCTGTGCGGCAGCGAACCTATATCAATTCTCAGATCACTTTCATCGATATTTCTAAGCTGCCTGTGCGGCAGCGAACTGACCATAAAAAAACTTAAGGCCAGCCACATAGCAGTTTACAAGGGATTGGGCTTAATTTACCCATCCCAAAACACAAATATGCAACTGGCTGATTTAATATTGAATTTTTAAAGAGCGTAATAAATTGGTCAAAACTCGGGAACAGTGGATGTAGCGCTTAAGCCATAACTACTAAAAGTATTACTCGAAGGTTCTGTAACTGCTGTTTTCCTAATCCACAGACAGAATGTGTTATCGCTACTTAGGCTTTTGAGGCGAATAAACGGTGTAGGGATCAATTTATGCGCCATTTCACTATAACGTAGCAAAGCCGAGTCATAATCGATACCATGTCGACTGGCATAGCGCCTGGCTAAGCGTTCTTTGCTGGTTTTAGGTTGTTCGCGCTGAAAAATAGCATAGCCCTTGAGTTTTTCAGGCACAGAGCGAATACCGGTACAGTGCACATAGTCACTCAAACGAATCAGCCATTTTGTGGCATCAAACCTGGCAAGCGTGGTTTCATCCTGAGCAAACAATCGTAGCTTACCGCCAAGCACGCTGTATTTGTCTCCAATTACGTATTCAGGAAATGAAACGCCAATCGGTACTCGCTTCTGATTGTCTTGCATTTCAACCAAGCCTAGATGGATTTGTTGGAAGACTTTTGACCAGAGGGTAAGCAGGTTAATGTCTGGATTGGGCAATAAGGTTATTTCAAGGTAATATTTCATGATTTTCCCCTATATCCTAAGACTATCAACATACGCCAACCCTTTTTTGCCCAGATGAAAGCTTGAAACGCCAGCAGCTTCGATCATATCCTTAAGTTGCTGTGCTTTTTCTTGGGAAATATCCAAATGGATTTCGAGTACGCCATTGGCTTTAGTTAGCAATGAAGTTACTTCACCTTCACCTTTGCGCTTTTCTTTTAACAGATAGGGATTACCCCAAATTGGTTTTTTACTGCCAGTGGTAAAACGATCCATGAAATCTTTGGGCGTAAATCCCCGTTTTGAAATACCGCTGATTCCGCCACTTTTTGTCAATGCATTGGATAAATCAAAGTTCTGACTTAATCTTGAAATTTGTAAATACAAAGCGGAACAATAAAACATGATTGGCTTAATCATGCCCTTGTTGTCTATGTATTCAGCATCAGGGAACTTGGCTTGTAGCTCTGCAAAGGCGTCCTCAACAATTCCATGTACTTCCATTGCTTTCAGTTTGTTTAGTTGCTCCAACTGATCAAGGACACTTAAAGGGTCAAACGTTCTTGTGTTTTCAACTACAAAATCAGGCGTTACGATGAATTGACATACATCTTTAAAATTCAAGGTTAGTAAACCCCAAAAGGCATCCGAATAATTAGAGCTAAAAATAGGGTCGTTGCCTTTAATCATGCCTGTAAAAGAATTTTGATCTGTACTTCCCGTTATGTTGCGAATGTAGATAATCTCCTTATTGATGGGTTTGGATCGATCATGAATATTTTCAAAGATAATGCTGTTCTCTAATTCTGCGAAAAAATAATTTGGGCATTGTTTGGCCTGATACAGTTTCCGTTGGTCACCGATCAGTCTATTTAAAACCCCCATCACCGTGTCATGACTAATTTCTCGTTGAATGAAGTTGGTATATTTTCCATCATTATTTCGCTTAGATAGATTTGTCATTGAACCAATAAATCCACGTCCACCCTTGGGTAAGGGTTCATTATTAGAGCCATCCAAGAAGGAATTTTGCCAAGCCGCTTCATATTTAATCGTAATACGCATATATCCACCTCTATTTAGCGTAGAAATAAACGGCATAGTTAGTTTCTGGTGTTTCTGATATTTCGCTTTCCGAGCGTTTAATGCGCATCATTTTATGGCTGTCGTTATAGTCCACGAGCACACTATCCACATACATATAGCCTTTGGCTTGGCGAATGCTTAATTCGCTAATCATACGGATGGTTTCTTGAATCAAAATATCAATGGCTTCGTTATCCAATAAAATGCCGACTTCGCCCTCTTCAAATATAGTGCCACCGCGAACATAGTTTTGATGAAACGTGGCTTTTGGATTTCGAGAAGAGTCAAGACTCTTGATAAAGTTTTGCACAGCTTCGGCGATTTTTTCACCTTCACCCTCTTTAATAATCATGGAAGCGCGATCAAACTTTTTATCCAACGAAATAAACTGTAGTTGCTCAATACTGATCGAACCGTAAGCCAAATATTCGGTTTCACCAAAAGTAGTTTTGGAAAAAAAGGAGTTGCTGGCTACATCATCGCCTTTATCATCTTTACCTTTTTCTTTTGAGCCGGAACGCCCCATTTGCTCAAAATTGCCATTGCCCAACTGGTCAACAAAATCTTCCAGCAGTAGTGGGCTTGTGCGTTTGCACTGGCTTGAAGGTACAACATAGCCGCGTATCAGACCAGTAATTGAAGTCAACACGTTTTGCAGGTTCTTATCTTTGGCATAGTGCAAATCAAATGCTTGGTCTCTAAATAAATGATGTCGGATGCAATTTTGGCTGATATACATGGGGGTTTCTTTAAAATCTATATCAGCGGCCTGCTTTTTGTATTTATAGCCCGTTTCCTCTTTTATCTTGCCGGTTAAATTGCTATACCCCCTTAATTTTGGCAGCGTATGGTTATCCACTGTTTTGCCATCATCGCCTGCAAGTGTTGTCGGTCCATTCCAGTTGACTACCCCATGACCCAGCGCAACCACTTTAAAATCCACGCTTTTAATGCCGGTTATTTTTTGCATACATCATTCCTCACTTGAATTAAGTTGCTTGATTGAAATTGCGCCGATTGGCTGTTTGTCGCACACGGCATAGTAAATAGCATGACTATGCCGCGCGCTTTCTCCCCCAACCTGAATTAAATCGTTAGGCGTATAACTCAGGTAAATAGGAAATTCCGGGTCTCTTGCTTCATTGAGCAAAATAAAATCTTTATAGGCTTTGGTGCCACCCATAATGTTGTGGTGTTTAGTTTTCATGTAGGCCAGCAAGTTTTTATCGCTGTCACCATAACCTTCGATTTCATCCTTAGAAGCTGTTAAATTATCAAAATCATCTCGCTCATTGATTGGTGCTTGGTAAGCGTATTGATCGAGAAATTTTGGTTGATTGGGTTCATTAACATCGCATACCGCCATTTGCACAAAGCGGTTTTCTCCGCGCAAGGAATTCTTACTGATTTTGGCTCTGCCTTTCAGTAACACTTTTTTGGGTGGAATAGTGATAGGATCAATCACTTTCTGATTAATTAAATTCACACTCGCCTTAAGCGATGAGGTTAGGTCGGATGCTATGAATTTTTGACCGCTATCAGACTGATAGAACCGTTCATATAACTTGTATAACTGCGGCAATGTAAAAGATTGATCATTCAACTCGGCTTTTATAAATTGATACCAAGCTTTTGTAGAACCAAAAGTGTACATGCGCGATAAAAACCGGGCAGCAGCTCCAGTTCCTTTGCCTTGGTCAATAGTTTCTGGAACCGCGATACAGTAAACGTTGATCTCCTTATTTACACCAAAACGATCCTGTCGGCCTAAACGCTGCAAACAATCTTCGGCATTGGTAATTTCAGCGACCATATAGTCACAGGTAATATTTAGGGAAGCTTGAACAATTGGGCCGCTGCGTAAAACATTAAATTTGAGTGTGCCGTCTTTTTTGAACGACTCATAGACTTCTTCAAACCATTTTTGTTTGTCGCTTTTTTTAAACTTGGAATGCAATAACACGGCGTTTTCATAGTGTTGGTTGTGAATAAAGCTTTTTTGCGCGGTTATAGCTGTGTTGCTAATAACAATGGTGTTGGATTGACGTGGTTGATACAGTGGATTAGTGTCGTCTTGCTTAGTTTCATCAAATACCTTGAACTCAATACGGTAGCGACTAGGATTAAATGAAGGCATAGCAACAATATCTTCTGGATCGATTTGCAATACTTGTTTCAGATAAAAATAATGTGGTGTGGCCGAAACCAATAAGGTGTTAGCTAATTGCTCCTGCTGTTGTTTACAGGCTATCAATTCAGCAAATAGCAAATTGAAAGCGGGCATATTGATATATTCATGAAACTCATCAAACACCACATGTGCGTTCAAAAAATTAATTAAGGTATTTACTTTGCTGTGGGTGATGATGGCGCTAAATATCTGATCAATCGTGGTAATAACGATATTGCCTGAGAAATATTCATCTTCAGGGGTTAGTTTTCCCCACTGGTTTGTAAATTTAAATTCTCCGGTATTAATTTCTATCTGCACACTTGGAAGCAGCTCTTCAAAATAATCTTTAGATATTAAGTCATCAAATATGCCTTGGCAGACTTGCACCCTCGGACAAATCCAAATAAGTTGCTGGGCATTTTTCAATTTAGCCCATTCCAGTGCGATTTTGGTTTTGCCGCAACCCGCTGGGCCTGCAAGCACAGCAACGGCTCTTGCGGTGGTTAGCTTATTTGCAACTTCATTTTGTTTCTTGCTGCGTTCGCCGTCTGGGAATTTCGTTAAACAGATTTCAATATGTGAGTAAAGCGTCGATTCCAATAATAGAAGTTCATCTATTAACGTATTGAACGTGTTATTTTTAATATGCGCGTGTAAATCTGATGGGGTAAGTGCTGATACCCAGCGATCTGCCGAAATAACACAGGCCCGCATGACGTTGTTGTCAGCATTATGTTGAATTTGTGAGGGGTATTTCTCAATACTGTCCTGAGCATCATATTTCTTGTAATATGGTAACAGTGACCCATCTAATGTTTCGATGATGTCTAAATCAATTTCTTCATTGAAGATTTTTGAAATTACTGATTCTTCAACTGTCCGATACTTTGCATCGAGCGTGCATAAGCTTTTCAATAATTGAATTACTTTTGCTAAAAATTCAGTAAATTTTAGGTCTTTTAGGTTGCCATTCAATTTTTTGTGAATGTCGCCATAATTTACAAAATCTTTTTCTTTACGAAACGGTTTGGCATGATGCCAATAAATAACATGTTTAATGGATTTCTTGTTATCTGAATTGATCTGTTTTAGCGCAATGTGATCGAGTAAATGGTAAAGCAGTACTGAAACTTCATTGTGCCGGGGATGCTTGTCAAAACTAAATCTTGTATCATCAATATGCTGCCCATCTTCTGCTACAAAGTCTTTTTTCTTTGGGTCTCTCACCCAATCTTGAAAGCACGGGTCAGTTTTTCCTAGATCATGCAAACACCCTGCTACAAAAGTAGCGGTTGATTGCTTTGCATGATTCGGCATCAACCGCTTGTACAGTTGTTCCGCAACATAGCCGACAGCAAATAAATGTTCAGCTAATGGTTGTAAATGAGTATTGGCATACAAGAAATTGGGATTTGGTTTATCGCTTGATATATCCATGATTAATTCTTTCAAAGTAGTGTTTACGGGTACGATGCCTTGCGGATTGAATTGATCTCGATTTCCCACAATCCAAACCAACTCGCTCCGACTTCTGGAACGTATCCAGTGACAAGCAACAGCGGTATTTTTGGTGGCTGTTTTTCTTAATAAAGTTTTGACAGCGATCAAGCCGTCTTCAGTAATCACCGTTTGCCAGGTGCGGCTACCAATGCGGTTGGCAAAAGCGTCGAGTACCCGTCGGGTTCTGGCCAATGCTTTTTTCTCGCATTCGGATACAAAAGTGACCATCATATTGCACCGCCTTGCAAACTGACTTGCTTGACGGTATCAAACATAAAATCCAATGCCTTATGGTCGGTAAATTTCTGCAAGCATTGTTGCCGGAATTCCTGTTCAGTCATTTTTTCTTTCGCACAAATAAACGCCCATGGCAGAATCAAGGCGTCTTTGACCAGATCTGCCACATCAAATACCAAAGCACCGCGCCGGGTTTTTCCATGCATCACGGCAAAACCATGGGGTATGCCTAATACCCAGAGTGTGCTGGCTGCCAAACCGTAGGCCAGGTAATTACCATGATTCAGGAAAGTATTGGCATTGTCGGTATTGTCATAATTACGAACAAAGTCTTTTTGCTGGGTTCGGTTAACCGCGACTTTATAAAGCTTCTTGGTAAGCTGGGCTTCGATCAACAATAATTCAGTGACATTACTCGCTTGCTCCACTTTGCTTGAGAAACCCGAGAATGCTTGCATAACATCTTGATCATCGATGAAGAAGCCTTCATTCTTCAGATCCTTGTCTTTGTTCCATGCGCTTTTCAGGAAATTAATACGCACGAGCTGGAAGTGTTTGGCAACCTGTAATCGTTTTGCTTCATCAAACCAGAATGATAGCCATCCCTGCACATATTCGGTAGGTCTGTATTCACTTTGCGGCGTGAGCCATTCGATTTCACTGCCTGCTAGCAGTGGCGTACCACCGCCGCCGCTAAAGCCGATTAAAACACCTGCTGATGCGAGCATGCGTACTGCCGCTTGGGTGATAGAAGTACCGGTGCCTAATAAAATAACGGTGGTATTGGCTATCGGGATGTTCCAGTAAAGCTGCTCGTCTTTGGCTTCTGTCAAATAGAGAACGCGACCATCCTTTTGCATTACCCGGCATTTCTCCAGGTAGTAAATATTGGCTCGCTTGGAATGTAATATTGCTTTTAAATCTGTAAGCTGCTCCATTTGGAACACTCCTGGTCGTAAAACAATGCTATTGATTCAATTGACTTATGCTCCTACCAACTTCCGAATGCCCATAAATGTACAGCAACTAATGCACGCCAAGGAGAAAATTGTTCCAGCCATTGCTGTACTTGTTTCTCACTCATTTTGTTAGGGCTGGCAAGGAGTTTCTGTAAACCACGGCGCACGGCGATATCATCGTGCAATGAAGCATCGAGCCATCCGAAGCCACGCAATAAGACGATTGCCCAGCTGATTGCTTCAAAAACGGAAAAAGTAGTAGGGATTCGTAAACCGGTTTGTTTATGCAGTATAGGGCCTAGCTCGGGATGGTTCTGGAAACGTTGCTCAAATTCCTCGATTGCTTGGGTTAATCCCAATAATCGGTGCAAATACTTGCTTAATAAAGCAGAGTCACCAGTGGTCGCAGTTCCATCAAGGATTAGCTGAGCTTGTGCAGCGCCCGATCGAAAATGGATGGTCAAACAAGCTGGTTGGTTATTCCAAAGCAATCCTTTTGCTAGCGAATGCTCATTAACATGCTCTGCAATTGCTTGAGAATCACGCTGATGAAACGCTAGAATTGTGTTGACGTGGTAGCGTTTCGGCAGTTTAATCTTGCAGGTCAATCGTGTCTTAATCACCGGGTTTGATTCCATGTTAATCTCTGCATGAATACATGCTTGCACTATAAAGAATCACGATGATGGATACAAATCCGTTGCTCGGCATTTTCCGTTTAGCGTATCATTAGGCCACTCTAAAAACAGGTGTTAGTGGTAGATATTTGTATATTGTTGATCTTTTTGATTTGATAGGGTTTTCCTGGCAACGATTATGAAGATTACACGTGCGACTGAATATTTTTTGATTGGGCTGATTTTATCGGTGATAGGGGTAATGCCAGTTTCTGGTCAGATGGAGAGAAATTTTCCACCCGATAGCAAATTGGGGAATTTGAATGGTGCATCTTTTCCTCAATTCAATATTGATGGAAGGCTCATGATTATGGGCGTAGCCGGGCAAGTGCGCGATATCGATAACCAAATTGTGTTGCCCAATACCGCTTATAAACCCGGTGCTGTACGCTATCAGATTGATCTGATGGGTCATTTGCACCGTATCTGGTATTTAACACCGGAAGAAGCCAAAGGCGCAAGAAAAGAAAAATAAGCTTAGGCCTGTAGCTAAGGGCATAACAATTCACTTTATTTCATGGTCAATATTAATCTGTGAGTAACAAACTATATATCAAAACCTTCGGTTGCCAGATGAATGAATACGATTCGGAAAAAATGGCCGATGTGCTGCACGCCGCGTATGGCATGGAAGCAACCGATGATCCCGCTCAAGCCGATATGATCTTGTTTAATACTTGTTCTGTGCGCGAGAAAGCGCAGGAAAAAGTGTTTCATGATCTGGGTCGTGTGCGTCATTTGAAAGAAAAGAATCCTAATTTATTGATTGGCGTGGGGGGGTGTGTCGCAAGTCAAGAAGGCAAGGCGATTGTGACTCGCGCACCCTTTGTTGATGTGGTTTTTGGCCCTCAAACGTTGCATCGATTGCCGCAGTTGATTGAAACACGTAAAGCAACTGGACGGCCACAAGTGGATATTTCCTTTCCTGAAATCGAAAAATTCGACCATTTACCGCCGGCGCGTACTGAGGGTGTCACAGCATTTGTATCAATCATGGAAGGCTGTAGCAAATATTGCAGCTTTTGCGTAGTGCCTTATACGCGGGGAGAAGAAGTATCTCGTCCACTTGGCGATGTGCTGACGGAAATTGCTGTACTGGCAGATCAAGGTATCAAGGAAATCAACCTACTTGGACAAAATGTCAACGCCTATCTGGGTGTCATGGATGATGGCGAGATCGCCGATTTTGCGTTGTTATTGGAATATTTGCACGAAATCCCCGGTATTGAGCGCATTCGCTATACCACCTCACATCCTAAAGAATTTACTACACGCTTAATTGAAGCGTATCGTAATTTGCCGAAACTGGTCAATCATTTGCATTTGCCTGTGCAATCCGGTTCCGACCGGGTGCTTGCAGCGATGAAACGTGGCTACAGCGTGCTGGAATATAAATCAATCATCCGAAAATTACGCGCTATTCGCCCAGATATTTCACTGTCTTCGGATTTTATTGTGGGATTTCCTGGAGAAACCGAGGCCGATTTTGCGGCCACAATGAAATTAATTGAAGAATTAAATTTTGATGAATCGTATAGTTTTGTTTATAGTCCGCGCCCCGGCACACCTGCTGCAGATTTACCTGATGAAACACCGCAGGAAGTAAAACTAGAAAGATTGCATCGCTTGCAAGCACAAATCAACCAGCAAGCTCGCAAAATCAGCCAAAGCATGGTGAATTCGGTACAACGCGTGTTACTGGAAGGTACTTCTAAAAAGAATGCCGGTGAATTTTGCGGCCGGACTGATAATAACCGGGTCGTCAACCTAACGAGCAATCCTGAACATGTCGGCAGTTTCATCAATGTTCGCATTACTGAAGCGCGCGCTCATTCTCTGCGTGGTGAAATGCTACCGGAATAATTGAGATGCGTTACGTGGTTTTTTGCTTGCAAAGTATCACAACCGCTGCGACAATCGCGTTATCGTAACAGTATCGTTTAACATTGAAACCAGCACCTCTCGAAATTTCCTTCACGCCCGCCGACAATCAGCGATTGGCCAACTTGTGCGGTTCTTTGGACGAAAATCTCAAACAAGTTGAAAACGTATTGGATGTGGAAATCTCCCGACGTGGTGAGCATTTCAGCTTGTCGGGTCGTTCCGATCAGACCAAATTGGCTGCAAAAGTTTTGCGCGATTTTTATAACCAATCGAAGCAGCACTTGAGCTTGGAACAAATTCAGTTGGGCTTGGTTGAGGCGCTCAATTCAGGAAAATCAGCAACTGTAGGAGCTGGCGATACCAGTATATCCTTGGTAAATTCGCCGGTGCCAGCGTCGCTGATGACGCGCCGTAGCAATCTTCATGGCCGGACACCGCGTCAAATTCAATACTTGCAACAAATTCAAGATCACGATATTACATTCGCCATCGGCCCTGCCGGTACCGGAAAAACCTATCTTGCAGTAGCCAGCGCGGTCGATGCTTTGGAGCGCGGCTTAGTGTCGCGCTTGATCTTGGTTCGTCCAGCGGTTGAAGCGGGAGAACGTTTGGGTTTTTTACCGGGCGATATGACACAGAAAGTCGATCCCTACCTACGCCCGTTGTATGATGCGCTTTATGATTTGATGGGGTTCGATAAAACTGGCAAACAGTTTGAGCGCAGTACTATTGAAATTGCGCCACTCGCGTTTATGCGCGGACGCACTTTGAATCAATCGTTCATTATTTTGGATGAAGCGCAAAACACGACCCCGGAACAGATGAAAATGTTTTTGACACGCATCGGTATGGGTTCTAAGGCAGTGATAACGGGTGATATTACACAAATCGATTTGCCGAAACATCAAAAAAGCGGTCTGGTCGATGTTCAAGACGTATTGAATGATATTCGCGGCATTGCTTTTACCCGTTTCAAATCGGACGACGTAGTCAGACATCCTTTGGTACAACGTATCATCAATGCTTATGAGCAGCACGATCGGCGCACCACAAAACCGTGATGCGCTGCGTGCGCATCCTACTTTCAGGCTTGCAGTGCAATACGCCAGTGGCGATTCCGAAGCACTACCAACACGCCAACAATTCCGCCGCTGGGTTAAAGCCGCTTTGGCGCAACAGGCAGAGGTTGTCATTCGTATCGTTGACAGAGTGGAAGGGCAGCAATTAAACCGCCAGTTTCGTGGAAAAGATTATGCCACCAATGTGCTTACCTTTACCGATCATGATGTTCAACCGCTGATGGGCGATATTGTATTGTGCGCGCCAGTCATCCTCCAAGAAGCGCAACAACAACGCAAACAGCTACGCGCTCATTATGCGCATTTGACGATACACGGCATATTGCATCTGCAAGGCTATGATCACCTGATTGAATCGGAAGCGGCTGCAATGGAACAATTGGAGAGCCAGATATTGTCTCGTTTTGGTTATCAGAATCCTTATTTGGAGCAAGAAACGGACGTGGCTTTGCTAACCGGCTAAACCCCAGTGTTTAACCTGAAACAATCAAAATTTACATTTTATGAGTGCCAATATAATACATGGATGATCCTTCACCTAAGAGCGGCTGGTTAGAGCGACTCAGCGCTTTGCTGATTCGTGAGCCGGAAGACCGCGAACAATTAATTACTGTGTTGCACTCCGCGTTTGAGCGGAACCTGCTCGATTCGGATGCGCTCAGCATGATAGAGGGTGTCATGCAGGTTTCAGAAATGCAGGCGCGCGATATCATGGTGCCACGATCACAGATGGATTTAATCGATATCAGTAAAAAACCGGAAGAATTCATTCCGTTTGTGATTGAAGCTGCGCATTCACGTTTTCCTGTCATCGAAGGAAACGAGGACGAAATCATCGGCATTCTGCTTGCAAAAGACCTGCTACGCTATTATGCAGATCCAGATGAATTCAATTTGCGTGGCATGTTACGCCCAGCCGTGTTTATTCCAGAATCCAAGCGTTTGAATGTATTACTGAAGGATTTTCGCAGTAACCGCAATCATATGGCTATCGTAGTCAATGAATACGGCAGTGTTGCTGGACTGGTAACGATCGAAGATGTATTAGAACAAATTGTTGGTGAAATTGAAGACGAGTACGATTTCGACGAAGAGGAAGACAATATCGTAGCAGAAGCGGAAGACGTGTATCGCATCAAAGCGATCACCGGAATCGAGTGCATTAACCAGGCGCTCAATACGTATTATGATGATGCAGACTACGACACCATTGGTGGTTTGGTGTTAAATAAATTTGGCCGCTTGCCTAACCGTGGTGAATCAGTTGTCATTGATCCGTTTAAATTTACGGTACAACGCGTAGATAGCCGTCGAATTTATTTACTTAAAGCAGAAAAAATCACAGTTGCAGCGAATGCTGCGACCGATGTTTCTGGCTGAGGTTTTCAGAAGTGATGATCGACGGGCAACGTTAGAGACATGAGTAAAATTGTTACCCGGTCATTTGATGCCCAATGTTATAAGAATTTAAATGATGGTGGGCTATCTCCCGTTTTGGCACGTATTTACGCCGCACGGGGCATTAATAATATCCAGCAACTCGAAACAGAACTGGCGCAGCTGCTCCCCTTTACGCAACTCAAAAACATCACTCAAACGGCTACATTGCTGGCTGATGCGATTGCTGCTAAGAAACGCTTATTAATTATTGCGGATTACGATTCCGACGGCGCCACTGCTTGCGCGGTTGGTATTCGTATCTTGCGAAAATTTGGCGCAGTCGTTGATTACTTGGTACCGAACCGCTTTGAATTCGGTTACGGTTTAACGCCAGAAATCGTTCGGCTGGCGCATACGTTGAAAAAACCGGATGTTCTGATCACTGTTGATAATGGTATTGCGAGTATCGACGGTGTTATAGAAGCAAATGCATTGGGTATGCGCGTGTTCATTACCGATCATCATCTTCCGGGTGAAGCATTACCGGATGCGGCTGCAATCATCAATCCCAATCAACCCGGTTGTCTTTTTCCAAGCAAAAGTATCGCCGGTGTTGGCGTGATTTTTTATCTGATGCTGGCACTGCGTGCTGAACTGCGTAACCGAAGCGCTTTTTCCGCATCTATGCCGGAACCCAACTTGGCTAGCTTCCTGGATCTGGTTGCACTTGGAACAGTTGCGGACGTGGTTAAATTGGATAGTAATAATCGTATCTTAGTGCAACAAGGCTTGCAGCGTATGCGTAAAGGGCAGTGTTGCGCCGGCATTCATGCTTTATTACAAACCGCAAAACGTGATTATCGGCAAATTTCCACCTATGAATTGGGGTTCATCCTTGGGCCACGCTTGAATGCGGCGGGTCGTTTGGATGATATGTCGTTGGGCATTGAGTGCTTGATTACCGATGATGAGGCCTATGCCGAGCACATTGCGCAGCAATTGGATGCATTAAACCGGGAACGGCGCGAAATCGAATCGGTCATGCAGGAAAGCGCATTGATTAAGCTGGATAATCTGCTGACGCAACGCCAAACGGAAACACAAGATAACTACACCATCAGCTTACTTGATCAGGATTGGCATCAGGGTGTGATTGGTATTCTCGCTTCACGAATTAAAGATAAATATCACCGCCCAGTGATTATTTTTGCACCTGGTCATGACGATGAGCTGAAAGGCTCGGGACGCTCTATCCAGGGATTTCATTTGCGCGATGCATTGGATTGGGTGACTAAAAAACATCCTGGGCTCATTATTAAATTTGGTGGTCACGCAGCCGCTGCAGGATTGACCATTAAGCAGCAAGCGTTCATGCAATTCTGTCAGGCTTTTGAGCAGGCTGCACGAGCATTCTTGTCACCCCATGATTTGACGCGCGTGATTGAAACTGATGGTGATCTGACGCTATCCGAAATCAATTTGGAATTAGCCGAGTTTCTGGATCAACAAGTTTGGGGGCAAGGATTTCCGCAACCCACTTTTATGACGCGATTTGCGATAGAAAGCCAGCGTACCGTGGGCGAAAAGCATTCAAAACTGCGCTTACGAAAACTGCATGCTGCAGATCAGGACAATTATGAGTTATTGCCTGAGGCTGTCTACGACGCGATATTGTTTTTTTATCATGATCCATTGCCTGGAGTGATTGATGCCGTGTATCGTGTTCAAGTCAATGAATTTAATGGGAGAAAAACGGTACAATTGCTCTTGGAACATTGGATTCAAGTACAAGATTCATCCGATCAAGTGCCATAGCTTCGATCAATGACGCTATCAGTCAAGAGGATCGTACATTAAACTACCCTACACATCAGGAAGACAATAAGTAATTTCAGTTGATCGTAAGAAGGGGTATTGCATTATGAAGACTTTATTATTTACGGCTATGCTTATCTTAAGTACTTTGTGGACTTGCAACACATCTGCTGCAGATCCGTGTAGTGACGATCCATTTTGTACCAAAGCTGAAAATTCTCGGTTCGACAATCCTAATCACTTCGTTTTTGTTGGTGCATATCCAGGGGATGAGCTCTTGATCTATCCGCTCATGAAGGATCATTGCTCGGAAAGTATCAATTATTGCGCCATGATTATTGCCACGCAAGGTCAATCAGGTTGTAAATCGGAATCAGAGAATAGTTGCGGCGAGCTACGTACTTTGGAGTTGAAAGCATCTGCTGAATATCTGAACGCCGACGTGTGGCATTATGATTTGCCGGATAGCCAAGCAATTACACCACGCACACTAGAGCAAACCCGCGCTATTTATCAACATATTGCGCAAGCCGGCGGGTTATCTGATTTATCACATTACTTTGAAAATATCTTTAAGAAGCTGCAGTTATCCAATGGTAAATCCATTGTAATCATAAGCCTAAATCCTTTTCGTGGTGCGATCAGTTACTCCGAAGATAATGTGGCACGTGTATTGGATGAATCGGTAGAACATGCCGTGGAAAAATTACAGCGATCAGGGCATGCAATTTTGCATTTATATGCAAATCCCAAAATGCAAAAACCTTGCTGTGATGCCACCAACAAGGACAACGATGTGCTTATTTCGTGTCGAAACGGTAGTGCACACCTACTTGCAACGCATACCGATGTGACTAACTTTGAGGTATTCAAGCACGGATTTTATGGAATTTACCCATCGCAAATTTTTCATAGCGGTGCTATCGATACTAATTCAGATCACTATAAGTTTTGTTTGGATCATACCAAAAAATACTTTTTGACCAAGCCTAATGAAAAGATCGTTGGTTTTGCTTTGACCGAACCTAGTCAAATGAATGAAATTGCGAATTTCTCCAATGCATTTTCTTTTTCTCCTCAAAAATTGGAAGATGTTCCACGGTACTTGAATAAAAACTCAAATAACTTGGTACCCGTAATTGAAATTGGTCGGTTTCTTTTCGATGAAACGATCCATTCTTTCAGAGAGCTCGATATCGCCCCACTGGTTCAAGCCATAAAAACTTCGACCTACCAAGGGCCCATGCTATTTCTTGTTGATGAGCCATTATGGAGGTTGCGTTTTTCCTGCTTCAAGCAAAACCCAGCAGCTTGTGCGGAAATCGATCATAAATATACCCATACGCTGGATATATTTAGGAAAGTTGGTAAAGAATTGCGTAAGGCATTACCAGGAAGCGGTATGCTCCACATCGAAGCATTTTCTGAATTAATCTATCAGAAAAATAGCAATCCTTCGGATAACGTGATTATGCTGGATGACGTTGAATACCTGGGGTATGACTGCTACGGCCCGTTTGATCAGTGTGGTATGACGGATGTTTCTGATATTTTTGCAGATACAGGGAGTACTTCGAATCTTGAAAGTTTTAATATCGTTGATGTTTTCAGTAATGCTTATCCCGATAATCTAATACCTTATAAAATCACCGAGTCAGGCGTCATCAATTTTTTAACAGAAGAATTGGGATTGCGGAGTTTGCCTTTTATAGAGATTTTTCAAAAGCTACCTTCTCTATTCGGTTCTGATCATGAATTAAATCTGGTGTGTGATAGTTCCAACTCGGAATGCATCATCACGGGTCCCATTCTGGAAAGCACGATCATTTCGTCAATGCCACAAAGTGTCTACATTGATTGGGTCAGGAGTGCTGCGCTATCCATGGAAGCTGTTAATCCGATCGGACGGAAGATTTTTCTCATTCCAGGTGCTTTTCAAAATTTTCACAATTTTCCTTCTGAAAACAAGGCGATCGATCAAATCAACGCATTTGCGCAAGTTTTTGATTCTTCCCCTTTGTTCGGGGGAATGGGGGGCTTTATTTGGGGGGATTTGCAGGAAGGCCCAATATCATTTATTGGTGCGCGTTCGTTATTCAATGTAAGGCTTGCGATCGCCAATATTTTTCGCGAACGTATAGACAAGCAAAAAGCACTTGCCACCGATGCTGAATTCCACCCTGCTATGAGCCTAGTGGGTGCCATCGGAACACGCGGCTCATTCCAGCAGTTAGTAACGCATGGCGCAACTCAAGGGGATATTTATTTTCAAAGCGCAGGCATGGATAGCTGTTTATTGAAAATTGGAAATAATGGGCAGCAAGTACTTACAATCAATCAACTCAATTACATATCGATTCCAACCTTGACGCCACCTCTGGATGTCGAAGCCATTTGTTTAAAACAACAACAAATATTTAGCAAAAAGGTGCAGTTTGTAAATTGATTTGCTTGATTGTTGCTTCCGGGCGAGTAGACTATTAAAAATTAGATCTCTTACAGAGAGATGAATACCATGAAGAAATATCAAGTAAAAGCAGACAGTCAGGTAACGCTGTCAAAGTTTGACCCCGACGATACGGGTAATTTTAAAAAAACAGCCAATGATAAAGAAAAAGCTAAGGCACTGACAAAAAGCCACATTGAAAAAATGGGGCAGCTTCAAGAGCGCCTGTACGCTAGCGGCAAATGCTCACTGCTGATTATCCTGCAGGGAATGGATACCAGTGGCAAAGATGGCACGATAAAAAATGTCATGTCAGGCATCAATCCTCAGGGATGCCAGGTCGTGACATTTAAAACACCGTCAGAACAGGAATTGAAGCATGATTTCTTGTGGAGGGTGCATTATAGTGCGCCGGCAAAAGGTCATATTGGAATTTTTAATCGTTCGCACTATGAGGACGTACTGATTACCCGTGTTCATGGCAAGATATCTAATAAAGTAGCCAAGCAACGCTTTGATCAAATTAATGAGTTTGAGGAAATGTTGTCAGAAAACGGCACCGCTATTGTGAAATTTTTTCTGCATATCTCTAAAGATGAACAGAAGAGGCGATTGGAAGAGCGCATCCATGATCCAGAAAAGTATTGGAAATTCAATGCTGGAGACATTGAGGAGCGGAAATTCTGGCAAGATTATATGGAAGCTTTTGAAGATATGATTTCGGCAACCAGCACCGAACAATCACCTTGGTTTGTAATTCCGGCCAATCGCAACTGGTATCGTAACCTATTAGTTGCACAGATCGTGGTGAATGCCTTGGAATACATGAAATTAAAAATGCCGTCAGCACCTTCAGATATTGATTTTGCTACGCTAAAAATCGAATAAGCTGCACTTTATTTCGCTAGGTCGAATCATCATGGAAATTGAGCTTAAACTGGCATCGCATCCACGGCATATACCTCGCATCCTCGATGCACCGTTACTTCGTAAAATCAAACCGCAACAGCAGCACTTACACAGTATTTACTTCGATACCAATACCTTCCAGCTTAAACAACGCGGTATTGCGTTACGTATTCGGCGTGTCGGTAAAAAGCGGTGGATTCAGACTTTGAAAGCTGAAGCGCAATCGGCCGGAACATTGACATACCGTCCGGAATGGGAAGTGACCGTTAAAAATGATACGCATCCAGATTTTGCCGTGTTACCGAAGGAAGCGGTTGATCTATTAGCAGGGATCGAGCTTGAACAAGTTGCACCCGTTTTTGTGACAGAATTTAAACGTACGGCTTGGTTTCTAAAAAATGCTGGCAATCAAGCAGAGATTGCGCTGGATACCGGAACAATAACCGCGAACAATTTGCAGCAAGAAATTTGCGAAGTGGAATTCGAACTCAAATCAGGGCACGCCGAATTTTTATTCGATTTGGCAGAACAACTATTGCAACAAGTTCCTCTGTTCGTTGAACCGCAAAGTAAAGCCGCACGGGGTTATTTATTAGTGGGTGCGAGCACGATAAAACCGATTAAAGCCACGCCAGTTCTGTTTCATACGGATCAAAGTGTGGCTGATATTTATTGCTGTATTATCGCAACCGCATTGAAACAATTACTCGCAAATATACCGGGGTACTTCCAGCACATCGATAATCCTGAGTATTTGCACCAAATTCGTGTTGCTTTGCGACGCATGCGTTCCGGCTTATCGTTGCTTCAGTCAACGGAGCAGCCGATTGCGATCCCTTGGAATAAATCGCTGCGGAAAATAATGCAGAAACTGAATGAAGCGAGGGATTGGGATGTTTTTGAACACGAAATCCTTCCTGATATTTTAAAAAGAATAACATCTGTGTCTGAACATGAACCAATTCAACAAGCTACATTAGCCACCATTCAAGACATTGCCATAAAAACACGGCAACGCACACAAAAAAAAATACATCATATAGAATTTACCGCACTGATTCTCGCTATCGAACGACATTTGATCGCTTTGTCATCGCACACTGAGATGACGACCAAAGAACATATTCAACAGTGGGCAACAAAAATTCTTGAAGATCGATGGCAAGTGTTACATCGATGCTGTCAAGGTTTGGCAACGCAAACCGGAGCAGAACGTCATCAGGCACGTATTGCAGCAAAAAAAATGCGCTATGCCGCTGATACTTTATTTTCTCTGTTTGATCACAAAAATCCCCAGCGTTTTACTGAAATGCTGGCAAATTTGCAGGATGAATTGGGTTACACCAATGATAGGCGTGTGGCATTACAGCTTTTACAACAACTTGCTAAAAAAACAGGGTCGGTTGCCTTCGATCTCGGTCGATTCAGTGGTACGTTGGAGATTGAAGCCTTGCAGTGCGAACGTCAATCCAGTGATGCATGGCGCAGCTTATCACGTATGAAATTATTCTGGAGATAACAACATAACCGAGGAATGGGGATGTCGCTACAGTCATGAACGATCCATGAATTCAGTTCTAGGTCTTCTTTGGTTATGGTTGTTGTTGATAGTAACTGCTCGATCTTGGTATATCTAATAATTCGCAATGCCTAACGAACCGGATTCACCTCGCTAAAAAACTATCGCAGCAATTTATGGTAATAATCTAGACGTTTGCGCAAAATTTTTCCCTCTTCTTGTGCCGCTAGCACAGCGCACCCTGGCTCACTACGATGCCGACAATTACTAAACTTGCAATGTCCAATATAGGGGTGAAATTCGACGAAACCGTATGCCAGATTTTCTTCTTTGATGTGATTCAAGCCAAACTCCTGAAACCCTGGGGAATCGATGATCGCACTATTTTTATCTAACTGATAAAGTTGCGAATAGGTAGTGGTATGTGAACCGGAATCTAGCGCCAATGAAATCGCTGCTGTCGACCGATTGGCTTCTGGAATCAATGTATTGAGCAATGTCGATTTACCCATTCCTGATTGACCAACTAATACACTCAGATGGTTTGATAAGTAGGGACGTAGTGTTAATGCGTTCTGAATCGCACTCAGTTGTAGTACGGTATAGCCTAATTCTCGGTATAGCAGCAGCGTATCAAACGCAACTTGCGTGGGTTGTATCAGATCGGCTTTGTTTAATACGATCAATACATTGATATTTTCGCTCTCAGCAGCCACTAAACAGCGGCTAATTAATTCTTCACTAAAGCTTGGAACAGCTGCAACAACAAGTATGATTTGCGTAACATTTGCGGCGATGATTTTTTCCTTGAAAGCATCGCTCCGGTAAAACTGTGAATTACGTGGTTTAATGGTTTCGATGACCCCTTGCCCCTGGGTAGTCATCCGACACTCTACTTGGTCACCGCATGCAACGCCACTTTTTTTACCCCGCATGACACAAGATAAAATCCCCACTGCTGTTGTAACGGAATAATGCCTACCAAAAGCAGCAATCACTTGACCTTGTAAGCAGCCAATCCAGGATTGCGAACTTTGGGCGCGACGACTCAAACGGTAAACAGCTTATCGATTTTGGCTGCGCAAATGAAATCGTTTTCAGATAAACCACCCACAGCGTGCGTAGTATAGCTGACGATGCATTGGTTATATCCGACGACCATATCCGGATGGTGATCTTCGCGGTGCGACACCCATGCAACTGCGTTCACGAACGCCATCGTTTGATAATAATTTTTGAATGTATATGTTTTACTAATCAACTTACTCTGCAATTGCCATCCTTGAATTTGCTGAAACAGAATGTTCGCTTCAGCAGCAGTTAACGGAAGAACACCGCCTTCGCAAGATTTACATTGCTTGTTGGCTAAATCGTTAGCGGTATTCATGATTGCATCTGATCTTGTAAATGCGCTACGCGAATTGCTGCTGGCGGATGTGAATCATAAAAAGCGGAATGTAGTGGATCGGGTGTCAATGTCGCAGCATTATCTTGATAAAGTTTAACTAGAGCACGAATTAAATCTTCAGCAGAAGCGTTCTGTGCCGCATAGGCATCCGCTTCAAACTCATGTTTACGTGAATAAAGACTGGAAAGTGGATGAAACAAAAAGGTAAATACCGGCATTACTAAGAAAAACAATAACAATGCAAGCGCTGTCGATGGTACGGAAGATACCGATATCCCTAATCCTTCATAAAACCACAGTTGCTGCATCAAATACCCTAAACTCCACAAAAATATCAGGCTCATTGCAAAGGAAAAAATAATACGCTTGATGACATGGTTGTGCTTAAAGTGCCCTAACTCATGGGCTAATACTGCTTCGATCTCATTGGGATTCAGGCGAGAGAGCAGGGTATCGAAGAAAACGATGCGTTTTGTTTTACCAAAGCCCGTGAAGTAGGCATTGCCATGGTTGCTGCGGCGCGAACCATCCATGACAAACAATCCACTCGTTTTGAATCCGCATTTATTTAGCAATTGCTCAATACGGTTTTTTAAGGTCGTATCTTCCAATGGAGTGAATTTATTGAATAATGGAGCAATCCAAGTTGGGAAAATTGCAAGCACAAATAAATTAAAGCTAATCCAGCCGATCCAGGCATACACCCACCAGTATTCTCCCATTTTTTCCATCGACCATAACATCCCGAACAACAACGGCGCACCCAATAATAGACCAACGCTTGCTTTCTTAAATAAATCACCCAAAAACATCGCCGGCGTCATTTTGTTGAAACCAAACTGCTCTTCAATCACAAAAGTACGGTAGTAGCTCAATGGGATTTCAGCCACAGCTGTAATGAGAAAAACGCTGATAATAAGCACCATGCCTTGAATCAACGTATCATCAAGTTGCACGCTCCAAAATTGATTCAAAATATTTAATCCGCCACCCAGCGTTAAATATAACAATAACGCGGCATGCAGCAAGATATTCAAGTACTCCATGCGTGTTTTGGCGCACGTGTAATCTGCGGCTTTCTGGTGATCGGCTAAGCTAATTTGACTAGAAAATTTTTCCGGTATACGGGCGCGATGCTGACTAACGTGACGAATATGTCGCGCAGCAAGCCAAAACTGCGTCAGCGTTGAAATGAATAGTGTAATCAAGAAAAACAAAGTAAAGGTTTGCATAGGTAATAAATAAAAGATTTTGATTCATTGTATATCACAGGTAAACATACACAAACAACCTATTGCTCGTACCATCATTAATTAATGCGATAATGCTGAAGGCAATTTGTGCGTTGCTCAAGTGACGTCCCGATATCGATATGACACAATTGCGCTCGTTACATTCATTCATCGTGATATAAAAGATAAAAAATATGGCACAAGATAACAATAACCTCATCTGGGTTGATATGGAAATGACCGGACTAAACCCAGATCTTGATCGTATCATTGAAGTGGCGCTGGTAATCACCGATTCGCAACTAAATACTGTTGCGGAAGGGCCGGTTTTGGTGGTGCATCAAGCCGATGAAGTTTTGGATGGCATGGATAAATGGAATAAGTCAACGCATGCTAAATCAGGATTGATTGACAAAGTGAAAGCATCACGTTTAACCGAAACACAAGCTGAAACACAATTGATCGAATTTCTTCAGCAATATGTGCCTTCCGGTGTTTCCCCGATGTGCGGCAATTCTATATGCCAAGATCGGCGCTTCATGGTCCGCAGCATGCCACGATTAGAAGCTTATTTTCATTATCGTAACTTAGATGTCAGTACATTAAAAGAACTCGTCAAACGCTGGAAACCTGAAATATCCTCAGGTTTAACTAAAGAAAGTAAGCACGAAGCACTGGCGGATATTTATGACTCTATCAATGAATTGAAATACTATCGGCAACATTTTATTGGTGTCCAAATAACTTGTTGATTACAATTTTTTAACTTGTGATTCCCAGGGGTCTTGCACGGAGTTCTTTGTTGCCGTTTTTTATACCGCGTGACTTCAAGGCATAAAAAACGGCAATAAAGATAAAGCGGTCAAGAACAGGCCGCTCACTAAAAACTGAGAACTGTATGTCGACAAGCAGATGCAGGCGCAACCATGGGGGTAATCCGTCCATCTAACCCGATAATGATCGGTTTGGGGCGATTATCTCTGGAATTTTTGCGAGAAACTCACAAAAATACTTCATCACTCATGAAAAATCTGAATTAAAGGTGCTTCAAATAGAGTCATGTATTTTGTAAAGATCTCAGTAGTAATTCCGGATAGGCTGGACGGCCTGTGGCATCTGATACGGGTGCATAATGCTGAGTAATTGTTTGCTCTATATCGGCGACCAATCAATCAGGTGATCAATTTGATTGAGAAAATGTCCTTTTCGAGTGCGGCAGGTGACATCAAAATCTGAGAAGCTTATGTTGTAAGTATAATGAACTGATTGAAACCAAAATTATGCCAATCTCCAGTTATCACCAGTTTTCTATCGTGCAAAGGTCTCATTTAAGCTATTTTAGGAGCGACTTGATACTTTGCTCATTTGTTCTTGCTTGATAATATACCGTTGAATTAGCGACTCTGTTTTTGGTGGTAGATCTATAAATTCACACCCTACACGTTGATAAATATTGCCAGTTTGTGATTTGATTTCGCTGGTGTTTTTTACTTTGATGGTCGTTTTTAAAATCCCAATCTCTGGTAAAGCAATTTGACAATTGATATACACACTGCCTGGTTCTAGATTCAATGAGTTTTGTTTATCAATAGCACCGATGCCTCCACAACTGATATCCAGTAACGTAATTTCCGCATTGGTCGATCTGCTTTCCATAACTAGTGGAATGAGACATTTTATCGGCTTAGCGATAGGTGTTGAAATCCGATAATTATCTCTTCTTTGAATTCGTAACAACGATTCAGGGATATTTACAGAGAATGCATCTTTCCCATCGTATTGTGTTCTTTTTATTTGATTACAGGTGAATTCTATTTTAATTCTATTCTGCCGAGTAACGAAGAACAGCTCGTTGCTGCTAAGCACTCGTTGGTTAGTTATTGCGTCAATTCCGTAATCGATAATAATTTCATTATTATCGCCGTCTATGTGAAGGATTGATGTAAGAATGAAACTATTTTCTTGTCCGAAATAAAGAGTAACGAGTGAATCTGATTGCTTTAAGTCTTTTAAAATAAATAGAATATCTACCCTCGAATGTAATCTGAAATTTTCATTTTTATCATCTTCAGAAATCCAAACTTGTTCTGGAAGACTTGTGGTTTCATCTGTTGGATAAGTTTTCTTCATTATTAAAACTCCCTTAGACCTTTGACATTACATTTGAATTAATTGTATTTTTAATCGGCGGAATATTGCAGTTGTGTTCGAGACGATAAATCCAGGCCAATAATTCGGCGACAGCAACATATAGTTGCGGTGGAATACGATCGTCTAAGTCAACTTCCATTAGTAGTGCAACTAATTCTCGTGATTCATGCACATATATACCTGCTTCCTTGGCACGTTTAATAATTTCTTCAGCAATTGAGCCATGACCTTTAGCAACAACTCTAGGCGCTATTTGCCCTTCTTGATAGGCGAGAGCAATAGCGGACGTGGGCGGATTATGTTCCTTCATCATGACCTTGAATTTTAATTGATTGAACATTAATTCCTGAAGCATGCATATCACTAGTAAGTGGGTGCTGGTTATTTTTTAACAGACAAATTGTTTCTGGCTGCAAGGCGCCAATATTAATTTTAATATCATGATTATAAATAGAAATTTTTATTGAAATTTCCCCGAGATTAGGCAATGATAATCGTATTTGACTATCCCAGGAAACAAGGTGTTCTGACTCATTTTCTTTATTGTTCTGTTTTTCCTCATGAATATCCCAGTCCATCAATTGATTTTCCCAAACTGCTCCTCGCCAGATTATATGTCCTGTTTCCAAAGTTGATAACTGTTGAGAAACTAGAGAAATGGTCTGGCTAGGTATTGATAAATCAGTAATGGGTAATTGGGCTGTTGCTTGTGTTTTGAGCACAGATGATTCTGGTGGAATCACTGCAATTCTGCCTTGAGGCTCTTGTCGCAAATTTTCAAGTGTATTTTCTCCATTTACCCATTTTGCTTGATGTGACTCATAGAATAATCCACTTTGGGTAATTGTTTTCTGCAATAAACTGGGTAATTCTGCGCTATTTAAATTCGTATCAACTATAACTGGAGCTTGAGGTGTAATCGTTTGCGTATTATTGGGATTCTGATTCTTGAATAGACCTTGTGCAAGGCTGCCTAGAAGCCGACCAATAGTACTGAGTAATGTATGCTCATCCTGCATTTTGAATTGAGTTTCATTGACAATCGTGAATTTGAGTTGTGGTTCTACTGATGCAACCATTAATGTGAGCTTGGTACCTGGTTGAAAGATATCAGGTAACTTGATTTGTAGTTGTTTATCTGCTACGAGGATTTGCGCATTATTATTGGGTAACCGTACTTCAACAAGAGCTGGATATTTTTCACCCTGTTTGAACTCAGTTTTTGGAAGATTTAAATTGAGAGGGGTTATTGCAGATATAGAAGATCTTATCTGCAGTAAAGCGGTGACTAAGTCGGTTTTTGTTATCGATGGAATCACGATAATTTATCTTTATTCTGTTTATATTTATCGCTCAATGACATTTTGGATTTGATAGAAATTATATGTTTTCAACTGAATGGTAAGCTTGCTGGATTCTATGAGAGTGGTCGGTCGTATTCAACATATATTGTAATTTTTCCATCCAAGGTTGGGTAATTGCTTTGATTTGTGCATCATCATCCAATATTTCTTGAATTATTTTTATTTTATTTTTTAACGAATCTTCATCAAGAATAGGCTCTGGGTCATTATTTATTAGCTTATCTGTAAGATTTCTACATTCTTTTTCTAAAACGATCAATTCATCCCATTGATTGTTTCGAGCTGCGGATAGCATTTTTCTTGTGATTGCCAAAATAGCCTTGTAAGTCATAATTGTTTCTGCGCTAGTCATATATTTTGCCTTTCAAATTTCTTTGAACTAAACCGCAATCGTTTTTGCTGGTTTTGATATTAGTTCAGCATTTCCAATCTGCCTCCAGGCGTCGTGTAGCTCGAATAAAAGCTTATTTACCTCATCAACTTTCTCAAAATTATTTTGAATATTGGCAATTAACAACTGATTTGCCATATATTCGTACAAAGAATGTAATTTTATAGCTAGATCGCCCCCAACATTCATATCGAGACTTGCTTTTAATCCATGGTCAATAATCATAATTGCTTTTGAGAGCATCTGCCCTTTTTCAGCAATTTCATTATGTTTCATATGCATTCTTGCTCTGGCCAGTGCTTCTTGTGCACCTTCAAATAGCATAAGAATAAGCTTGTGGGGATCAGCCGACTCCACACCTGTTTCAACACCAACACGTTGATAAGAAGATATAGCGTTGTTTGCATGCATTTTGCTTTCCTTTGGCGAGCTAATTATTAATCTATAATTATCTAATGGTAGGTAACTTCGATAGTTGTTGCTGTAAGAAATTACTAGTTTGCGTCATACTGGAGACCATGGAATCAAGTGCTGTGAATTGTGCGCGAATACGTTCTTCGACATTAACCAGGCGCCGATTCAAGGTTTCGCGTTGAGAGTTAATGTCTTTTATGGATGAATTTATGCCATCTATGCGGCTTTCAATCAAACGATTATCAAGCATTTTATCAACGATCTTGTCTAATTTTGCTGCGAAACCGTGAGCAAAATTAATTTCTCCTCTGGCACCAACATTTCCCCCCGTTATTTTTAAAACCAGCCCACTACTGTCGCTTAGTCCAGTTAATGTTTGACCGGTGCCTGTGGCGGTAATACCATTAACCGAACCAGCTACATTCAATCCTGCAGTTTCAATAGGTGTTCCAAATAAACTTGCTTGGGCATTTCCTCCTGTTATAGAGACAGTAGATGATGAACCATATTGATCTGACGTGATTTTTAATATTCCTGAGGATTCAGTCACGGCTACTTTAATCCCAGCCGAGGTGATTTTTGATGATCCATTAATTTTAGATTGAATCTCGGAAGCTAAAGATGCTGCTGTATAAGTTCCCGCCGCAATTGTTATACTTGAACTTACACCATTGACGGAAAAATCGAGTATGTCATTCGATCCTGAGTTAATGGTTAGTGATGCTGCGCTGCTTCCTAACGCCGTGCCTTGTGTTGCTATTTGCGTGATATTCAAAGAATATTTTCCATTCATCGTGTCAGAAGTTGCACTTACGAAAGACACTTGATCGTCCGATGTTTTTCCAATCGAAGCAAACAAAGTTGAGATATCTTTAGTGGGATCGTTTAGTATTTTGGATAATTTTGTTTGATCAAGTTTAAGCGTTCCATCTGACTGGAAAGACACACCTATTTCTGTTAGTAACTCCAGTCCACCACCTGCTGTTGTAAGGGGATTCGACATTTCATTACGCAGGCTTGTTTGAATTGATCGTACCGTTGAGTCACCGGTTAAAATGGAAGCTCGCTTTGTTGTTGCGTCATATTTAGAAAGATCAACAATGGTTTTATTAAGCTCGTTAAAAGCTTTAACAAAAGAAGTGACGGCACTTTGGGTGCTTGCTGTATCGCGTGCTAAATTTAAAGTTGTTGTAGAGCCTGGATTAGCTTTTAGTAAATCTATTGTGACACCCTCGATTGCATCTGTAACTTTATTGGATGCTTTGCTGATTGAAATTCCGTCAATAATAAAGCTAGCATTGCTGGCTGCCACCGTTTCAGCTAGATTCGATACACTCCCCGTAGAAGCATCATAAACAAATTGAGACAAGCCGGTATTATCCGAGTTGTTTCCATCGGAATCTATAGTGGTAATTTTTAAAGCATTGCTCACACCGCTGTCTTTTGATGCAATTACTAAGCGATTACCGGAGCCATCATTGACAATACTTGCGGTTACTCCTGCATCAGCCTGATTGATGGCATCACGGATTCCTGCAAGAGATGAATTACTCGGTGAAATAACAATTGACTGCGCTGCTTTATCCGCATTTAGTGTGAATGTGCCACTACTGTATGTGCCAAACTGTATTGTTAATGTTCCACTTCCCACAGTAGTATTTGTAGCCGCAAAATTTGCCGATTTCAATTTCTGTGATTGCGCCAGTGTTTGAATCTCTAGCGAATGACTACCTGCTACTGCAGATGGCGTGGCGCTCACACTGGCTAAAGTTGAGTCGGAAATAGTTGCCGTTATGCCATTAAATTTTGCCGGATCGGCTAATGCTGCAACGCTACCTTGGAATGAAGAAAGAGCTCCTTTTAAGGCACCAAAAGCGGACAATCTTGTTTGTAGTTTGGCTTCTTTGGTATCAAGAGCAACCAGGGGGCGATTTTCCAGCGTCATTAACTGTTTAACAATACTGTTTACATCCAAGCCTGATCCAATTCCTGGTGATGCGAGCGTTTGCATTTTTGTTCTCTTTGTTTAGATTTTCTAATGGCTGATTAAGCTTTATCGTTAAACAGTAGTCCTTGTACTTTATCAAGGGTATGTGCTATTTCAATGGCTTCCTCGGTTGGAATTTGGCGAATAACCTCATCCGTATTGGTATCCATCACTTTAATAATGGTTCTACCGGTATCTTCATCAATAGAAAAACGCAAGTTATGTGCCAAGTTTGCTACAGTTTCTTGTATTTTTTGTACGGCTTGTTGGATGTCCTGATCTGATCCAGAAGCGCTTCCAGATTGAATATTTTTAACCTGAGAGAGTGGGAGAATCTGCGAATAAGTTGCTGCTGTTTTTTGAACACTCACAGCTAGAGGTGTTGGGTATGCATTTGTTCCATTTAATGAATTGATATTCATGGTGATTCTCCTTAAAGTTGAATTGAGCGCGGAAGCTTTTAGCTACGCTCCCGCGTCTTCAACTTTAGTGAATTCGCTATATCATTACATGTAATGATTAGCGGAGTAATGAGAGTACATTATTAGGTAGTGAATTTGCTTGTGCAAGAATCGCGACACCGGCTTGCTGCAGGATCTGTCCACGTGTCATATTAGCGGTTTCCGTTGCGAAGTCAGCATCTTGAATTCGGCTACGAGAAGCTGACAGATTTTCAGAAGTACTTTGCAAATTCGCAATGGTTGAGCTAAAGCGGTTTTGAATGGCACCTAGATCACCGCGTGTGTTGTTAACTTGGGCCAAGGCGGCATCGAGAGTTTTTAATGCTGCCTGTGAATTAGTTGCTGATAATAGATCTAGCGTAGCTACTGAATTGAAAGCACTTACCGAGGTTCCAAATACACTAGCATTTGCATTGCCCGCAGTAATCTGACCCGCAGAGCTGGCAAGTTCAATCGTGCCGGTTATGGTTGTTGAGTCAGTTGCTGCACCACCTGTTAGCGTGGTTGTAGTTGTTCCTGCTACGATATCAGCCGTTTTGGTAGCACCGCTATTGTTGAAATCTACAACGGTAATGTCTCTGCCATCAGTGGTTGATAGGGTGATGACGGATTTATTGCCTGGGGTCGCGAATGAAGCAGTAACTCCAGTGGTTGATTGCAAGCCATTAATTGAAGCGGCCAGGCTGCTTAAATCCGATTTGTCGGTAACAACAGCGGATACCGAACTGCCATTTAATGTCATAGATACTGTGCCGGCACTGCCTAAATTGCCCAATGTGGCGCTATTGGTAGCCGTTGCTGTAATGCCAATGTTGGTGGCTGCAGTATTAATGGCTGCTGCGATAGTTTTTGCGTCAGCGCCCGCCGCATAACTGATGCCAGTTGCTGCGCCTTTGTTGGTTGTAAGCGATAAATCAGCTTCGACAGCAACCCCATTTGCAGCTATTGCAGCAGCAGCAGCAGTTGTTGTCCCCATGGCAGTCCCGGTGGTATTCAAAATATTGCTGCCCAATGCGGTAGAGCGTGAGTCACCAATCGAAGAGATACTAATAGTTTGATTGGCATTGGCTCCGACCTGGAAATTCTGGTTCAGGAAAGAACCATCCAACAAGTTCGTACCGTTAAACTGGGTTTGACTGGCAACACGGGTTATTTCGGCAGTTAATTGTGCGGCTTCGGCTTGAAGCGATGCGCGATCACTGGCACTGTTAGTTGCGTTGGCTGATTGTACGGCCAGTTCGCGAATACGTTGCAAGTTGTTACCGATTTCTCCCAGAGCACCTTCAGCGGTTTGTGACAATGAAATACCGTCATTTGCATTCCGTGCCGCTTGGTTCAAGCCACGGATTTGTGAAGTCATTCGTTCTGAAATTGCTAAACCTGCCGCATCATCTTTTGCACTGTTGATACGCAAACCAGAAGAAAGACGTGTCAGAGAGGTATTCAATGATGATTGTGAAGTATTTAAATTACGCTGTGCATTCAATGAAGCAACATTTGAATTAATGATTTGTGGCATTTGGGTTCTCCTTTTACTTTATTAAGTAATATTGGCAAAATTGCCATTTCCATTGGTTTTCCCCGCAATCCAAGAGGGTTTGTAACCGCTGTTGTAGCAGTAATCGGATAGCATTTTCAAAAGTTTAGAATTTTATAGCTCAGAATTAATACTTAATTGACTGATTTATGTTGGTAATTAACGAAATAAATGGCTATGTCATTTGCGAATAATCTTGTAAGATACTTTAAAAATTCAGTTGGTTAATTGATAGGACATAATTTAGGTTGTCAGCTTCGACCAGGAAGGGATTAGATGGTCAGTGGAGATAAACTGAAAGTGCTAATGATTGAAAATTCTGTGCATGATGCAGAGCAGATAGTGTTATTGCTTGCTAGAAGCGGATTTCAAACGGAATGCTTGCAAATAACTTCAATTGAAGCATTACAAGACGCATTGTCAAATCATCACTGGGATTTAGTTTTATCCGATTACGATTTGCCGCAATTAACTGTCCATGATGTACTGCGGATCATTAATGAAAAAGAACTCGACATTCCGTTAATCATATTGTCTAGCCATGTCGGCGAAACAGCAGCAGAACATATTATGACTTTGGGCGCATATGACTTTATGATGAAACACCATTCTGCTAGATTGGTGCCTGTGATACGTCGTATTCTAAATGAAGCCGAAAACTACCGACGTTTTATCATCGCGCAGAGTGCATTACAAAAAAGTGAAACTTTATTTCAAGCAATTACAACCAATCTTCCGAGTGTCGTTTTCCAGTTTTTGTTGACAAGCAATGGAGAGACTCGTTTCTTATATGCAAGTGATGCCAGTGAAACATTGCTGGGTTTACGTCCAGAAAAACTAATTGATAACCCCGGCCTATTTCCTGAATTAATATTACCTGACGATAGAGAATCTTATCGGCAATCATTTGTGGTATCTGCGGAACAACTTTCTACTTGGGATTGGGAGGGTTGTATTCAGGTTAAGGGCGATAGCGATATCAAATGGATTAGCTTACGCGCTACGCCGAGAAGGATAGATGATGAAGCAACAGTGTGGGATGGCATTATGATTAATATAACCCGCAATAAGTTAGCCGAGCGTGAAATAGCGCGTTCACGTGAACAATTAGCCGAGCTGTCTTCTTATATGCAGAAAGTCAAAGAGCAAGAACGCACGCGTATTGCCCGAGAGATTCACGATGACATAGGAGGAACCTTAACTGCTATCAAATGTGAGCTATTTCCGTGCATTGATCGAGAATTTAGACCTCCCGAGTTTTATCAACAAAAAATGAAATCCGTTGAATCACTAGTCGATCGTGTAATTGATAGTACACGCCGTATTTCCTTAGATTTACGTCCAGGTATTTTGGACTGTGGTATCGTTGCTGCAGTGCAATGGCAAGCTAAGGAGTTTAGTGGCCGTACAGGAATCGCCTGCAAAGTTTCTTGTGATAGTGATGACATAACGTTAGACTCTGATTTGGCCATTGCAATTTTTCGTGTATTTCAGGAAGCGCTTACCAATATTTCGAAACATGCTGGAGCATCTCAAGTGCATGTCACGCTTGCTGATCTAGACCAAATAATTCTTCTTGAGATTGGCGACAATGGTCGTGGCATCACCAATGCCGATATGGAGAAACATGACTCCTTTGGAATTAGAGGGATGCGGGAACGTTGCCAACAGTTAAAAGGAAGCTTTCATATTTCTGGAGGTCCTGATGAGGGAACAAAGGTAACCATTCTTATTCCCAAAGGGGAGAATATACTGTCAACACAAGAAGCTATTGATTTTGAGATTGAAATCAATAGAGAATATTTTGCCAATCATTCAATGAGGAAGTGATCTCATGGTTTTGAATAGCAGAAGATATATATGATCAATGTCATGATTGCCGATGACCATGCAATCGTTCGTCAAGGTTTAAAGCAAATACTTAGCGAGACAGATGACATTAAAGTAACCGGAGAAGCTGAAACAGGGTTTCAAGCAGTTAAAATCGCGCGACAACAATCTTTTGATGTAATGTTGCTAGATATATCACTACCAGACAGAAACGGCATTGAAATTCTTAAGCAAGTTAAAAAAGATAGACCCACTCTTGCTGTTTTGATGTTGAGTATGCATAACGAGCATGAATTTGCAATTCGCGCATTAAAGGCAGGCGCAGCTGGCTATCTAAACAAGCAGAGTGCACCAGCACAACTGGTTGTGGCGATTCGTCAGGTCGCAACCGGGAACAAGTATGTCAGTCCAGCAGTAGCACAAGAGTTAGCAAATATTATTAATACTGATGCCGATAAACCACTCCATTCCACTTTGTCAGACAGGGAATATCAAACTTTGTGTTTTATTGCTGCAGGGAAAACGTTATCAGAAATATCTGGTGAAATGTTTCTAAGTCCCAAGACAGTAAGTGTTTATCGTGCACGTTTATTGGAAAAGCTAAAACTGACCAATAATTCTGAACTCATTCGTTATGCGATAAAAAATAAATTGGTTGATTAATGAATTGTTTTTCCCGCAATGAGGGGAGAATTTAATCGATATACTTATTTCATTTCTTTTAATGTGCAAAGTGGCTAGGCATGAATGAGGCATAAAATGCCAGCAGTCGCTTGCAATAATTTTTCCGTATCGTGGTCCTTCGAATTGAATAGCTATGAATGAATCAAAAAACGCAAATCCAACAATTGTTGCTCGTGAAACACTGAAGCAGCTTGCTACACTGAAAATTCCTCCAACACCTGATAATTATTACAAGCTTTATAATCAAATTTCCGGAGTTTCTGATAATTCAGTAGAAGCAAGTTCTCTGAGCAATGATGCTACTGCAAATCAGACTATTGATAATACTCATTCGATTTCTGGAAATCCTCTGAATTGGGGGGAAACGCTGGAAGTATTACTGAAACAACTGGAAAGCAAGCACGGTAAGCTGACGATTGCCAAAAAAAGGGAAGGCGTTACTCGAGTTTTAAGTAAATTTTCCAAGGATTCAAATCAGTTACATATCAAGCTAAAGGGATTGATCGATTCATGGGAGGCATTAGTCGTTGCCCCCCATGAATCACCGCAGGACGACTCTGAACGGCAACAAAAAGCGTCGCTCGAATTGGTACCGTCTGAGGTAGAACCTGTAATCACCGAGGTAGGAAACACACAGAAGTTATTGCTAAAGGAACAAGATGTGCAATTTTATACCGATCAGATAGTGGATATTGCTGGACAAATTCTGGATCGAATTGTGGCACGTCAGACTGAAGATATCACTTTATCAGAAGAAGCTAAAGAATTGGCGCATCAAATTCGCCAGGTAAGTAGCCAGTCAGAGTTGACATTGTTTGTAACGTGTTTCCAGCAGTTCTGCAGTAATTTTAATGCCTATGATAAAGATCAAAAAACGCTTCGTCAGGGACTATTAAAGCTGCTAGGTATGCTTATGGATAGTACAGGAGAATTATTAGCAGGCGATCAGTGGGTCAAGACCCAAATCGATAAATTGCGCGTAACGATGTCAAAACCGTTGAATCAAGCGGTAATTGAAGAAGCAGAGCAGTGTTTAGGGGTAATAACACAAAAGCAAGACCAGATTCGGCTTAGCTTAAATGAGGCCAAAACAACACTGAAACAAATGGTGACCTCAATCATTACTAACATTGAAGAGCTAACCGATGCTACTGGAGAATATCAGGAGAAACTTGGAGATTATTCAGACAAAATCAGCAAGGCAGATGATATTAGTGATATGAATCATCTGCTTAGATTGATTGTGGATGAAACTAAGCAGATGCAAAAAAATGCACATAGCTATCGTAATGATTTTCTTACAGCTCGTGCTGAAGTTTCTAAAGCACAGGAAAAAATTAATCAGCTTGAAACCGACCTCATGGAGATGGGCGAGAAGGTTCATGAAGATCACCTGACAGGCATATTGAATCGACGCGGCTTGGACAGCGCATTTATGCGAGAAACTGCTCGTTCAGTTCGTCACCATGTTCCCTTATGTTATGCCTTATTGGATATTGATAATTTTAAACAACTTAATGATACGCACGGTCATAAGGTTGGCGATGATGCGTTAATCTATCTAGTTCAATCAATCAAAGAAACAACGCGACCTGAAGACGTTGTGTCACGCTATGGTGGAGAAGAATTTGTGGTTTTACTCCCGAACACGGAAAAAGAAGAAGCTTTTGAAGTATTGTCCAGGATACGGCGCAATTTAACCAAAAAATTCTTCTTGTATGACAATAATCGATTGTTGATAACATTTAGTGCGGGTATTGCGCAATTTAATCCGGGCGAAAGTCAAGAAAGTATTTTCAAACGAGCGGATGAAGCGCTATATCGTGCCAAAAGATCCGGTAAGAATCAGATGCTTATAGCTGAGTGATTATTTGTAATCTCCTGTTATCAATGCATTTCTTTAAAACAGTTTAAATAACACCAATTCTCCTTTTTATTTCTTCAATCCAACCCTAACTTCCTCTGTTAATGTTGCTGATATGGCAGTGTATAAGCGGGATATGGGTTCTCCTTCGCAATCCAACGAAATAACCCCCTAGTCCGCAGTGCAGGCCTTCATACGCTTAATGAGGAGGTTAGTAAAATGCAAAAAGCCACAAATAATAAAAGAGGAATGTTGAGACTGGTTAAATCACCAAACTTAGTTGAAAGTGAGCAGAAGTCTATGACTGACTCAGAGAAATACTATAAGCAAGTTCAACAATATGCCGAACAGATACGTAATACGAGAAATGCCGATGAAATTGTTCGGATTCTTGATATTGTTTTGTCCGAAACGCGGGGAGTAAAATTCAGCGATGAAGCATTCGTTGCACAAGAACAAGTAAAGCGGGCGGAGCAAAAAATTGAATCTCTAAAAAATGAGGTTGAACAGTTACGCAGCCTTGTGCAGACAGATCAAATGACGGGTGCGTTTAATCGTCGAGGTTTAGACGATATTTTTAAACGTGAAGCAGCCCGTGCTGATCGGAATGCGCAATCCTTGGGGGTTGTTATGGTTGATTTGGATGATTTTAAACGAATCAACGACTGCTTAGGGCATCCCTATGGCGATAACGTTTTGATTAGTTTGGTTACCGTTGCACAGGAAACGCTACGTCCTACTGACGTGGTAGTACGCTTTGGCGGTGAGGAGTTTATCATTTTATTGCCTGATGTTGAAATGGAAGAGGCGTTGACGATTGTGCAGCGGATACAAAATAACCTTGCAAAAAGTAGCGCTCTTCCACTCGAAAATCAACTCATGCCGATCACCTTTAGTGCCGGTGTTGCACTACGCGCTTTTGGCGAAAATCAGAACTCGGTGATTAGCCGGGCTGATCAAGCGCTATATCAAGCTAAACGTATGGGGAAAAATTGTACGATTCCTTCAGTAGCCTGAAATCAGCGTATAAATGAGAATGTTATTTTGCTTTGATGAGCGTTCCTTGAAGCACTAAATTGCTGGATAAAATTATGAATCAATGTGGAGAATTAGTATGACCGGCTTTTTTCTTGGACGGCAGCCCATCTTAGATCGCGATCAGAATTTAGTGGCATTTGAATTGCTATTTCGACAAGAAGAGAATGAAGAAGGAGTGACCGTTACTAACGAGCTAGCCGCTTCTTCCAATGTTATTGTAAACGCTTACGGTCAATTTGGTATCCAAAATGTACTTGGAAATCAACGTGGGTTCATCAACGCGGATCCCGAATTGATCATGAGCGATATCATTTCTTTATTACCAAGTAAACATGTTGTTTTGGAACTAAGAGAAACTGCAGAAATTACGCCTGAATTTTTACGCCGCTGCGGTGAATTGAAAAAAAACGGATATCAATTTGCGCTCGATAATGTCATTGCCATTAACGCTCAAGTAGAGCAATTACTGACTATCGTGAGCATTGTAAAAGTAAATGTCCTTGAGCTCGATAAAGAAAATCTCACTAAACTGGTGGCTGCATTAAATCGTTGGCCTGTGTTATTGCTAGCATTAAAGGTGGAAACTTGTGAGCAGCAAGCACACTGTATGCAATTGGGTTTTCAAATGTTTCAAGGGTATTTTTTTGCTAAGCCTGAAGTACTAACGATAAAACGTGCAGATCCAGGAAAATTAGCTTTGTTGCAATTATTGGCTGTCATCACGAGTGATAACGATATAGAAGAAATCGAAAAAGAATTTAAACACCAACCCGGCTTAAGTTACAACTTGATGCGAATGGTAAATTCTGTTGCTGGCGGATTGCCACAAAAAGTTAATTCGATTAAGCATGCCATTATGGTGCTTGGCCGCAAACCACTGCAGAAATGGATTCAATTGCTACTTTATACCTCTAACCAGTCAGGGGATAGCATGTCAAGCGCTTTACTACAGACTGCAGCTACGCGTGGCAAACTCATGGAATTAATCGCGATAGCCGAACGACCTCACGACAAAAATCATCATGAAAGAGCTTTTATGGTCGGCATATTATCGCTTCTTGATGTGTTGCTCGGCATGGACATGCAACAGATAGTGGACAATCTAGCTATTTCTGAAGACATGAGCCAGGCACTCATATCGCGTGGCGGTCGTTTAGGGCAGGAATTGAAGCTAGTAGAAGCCAATGAAAATAGTGAAGTCGAGACGATGCAATCGATTCTGACTGAGTTAGGATTTTTGAGTCTAAGTGAATTAGCCAACATTGAAATGCAAGCAATGGGGTGGGCTAATCGTATGAGTGAAGCTGCAGGTTAAAAAGCTTGTAATCTAAATTGTTTGTATTCCAACAATTAATCTCTCAATTCGAAATCAGTAATAAAAATACTGTGAGTAATACTATGGTTGGAGATCAGGGGGATCAGTTTTCAAGTCCGTTAAAAACGGGAGAAAATTATGACTGAGATGCAATCCAATAGTGACAGTGACAATATTGATAATCAGTTTACTGACGAAATGATTCGTTGCCAGTTTCAATGATGTGGCAATGATGAGTCAGCCGATCCA
>ERZ1292630.592-Hain-H41-02um-R3-592-length-37116-cov-6_pt1 | contig 37116 bp, 40 predicted proteins | sample MGYA00564408_ERZ1292630 | MGnify/ENA primary metagenome ERZ1292630 (study PRJEB36523, sample SAMEA6512641) | groundwater metagenome | collected 2019-01-08 | study: AquaDiva: Metagenomics assemblies of 32 groundwater samples
CACCATTCCGCTTTCGATCGCGCTCGCGCTGCTGATGGCCGTGTGGGTAAACGGCCGCATAGCCGGCAAGCCTTTTTTGCGCATTGCTTTTTTCACCCCCACCGTGCTGCCGATGATCGCGGTGGCCAATATCTGGCTTTTTTTCTATACGCCGCAATACGGGTTGCTGGAACAGCTCACGGGCTTATTCGGATTGCCCGGCCACAACTGGCTCGGCAGTCGCGACACGGCGCTCGCCTGCCTGATTATCGTCACCATCTGGAAGGAAGCGGGCTTTTTCATGATTTTTTACCTGGCGGCGTTGCAGAGCATGCCGCCCAACCTGGCCGAGGCCGCGGCGATGGAGGGCGCGGGCCGCTGGTATTTCTTCCGCCGCGTGACTTTTCCGCTGCTCATGCCGACCACGCTGTTCGTGCTGGTGAACGCTGTCATCAACTCCTTCCGGCTGGTGGATCACATCGTGGTCATGACCCGCGGCGGACCGGACAACGTGACCTCGCTGCTCCTGTACTACATCTACGACGTCGGTTTCAAATTCTGGGACCTGGCCTATGCGTCGGCGCTGACGATGGTGCTGCTCGCGGTCCTCGGCCTGCTCGCAATCGGCCAGTTCCTGTTTCTGGAAAAGCGCACGCATTATCAATGAACGTCAATCAATGAACGGTCCGAATCAAGCCCGCGGCTTTACCCATGCGCTGGAGACGCTGGCGGCGTGGGTGCTGGCGCTGTTGTGGATCGCGCCGCTTGCCTACGCGTTCTGGACGGCGTTCCATCCTTCCGAGTTTTCCACGCATTTCACGCTGTCGGCGCCGCTCACGCTCACCAACTTCGCGAACGCCTGGAATGCGGCGCCGTTCGCGCGCTATTTCGTCAACACCATTGCGCTGGTGACCATGGTGCTAGCCGGCCAGCTGGTCATCTGCACCCTCGCCGCCTACGCATTCGCCCGCTTTGCCTTCTTCGGCCGCGACCTGGTGTTCATGCTGGTGCTGGTGCAACTGATGATCATGCCCGACGTGATGATCGTGGAGAACTATCGCACCATGAACGAGCTGGGCATACTCGATTCCATTCCGGCGATCGGCCTGCCTTACATGGCCTCGGCCTTCGGCATCTTCCTCCTGCGCCAGACCTTCAAGACCATACCCAGGGAACTGGACGAAGCGGCGCGGGTCGAAGGCGCGAATGCGCTGCAGGTGCTGTGGAAAGTGTATGTGCCGCTGGCGCGGCCGGTCTATCTCGCCTATGCGCTGGTGTCGGTGAGCTACCACTGGAATAATTTCCTCTGGCCCATCATCGTCACCAATTCGGTGAATTCGCGCCCGCTCACCGTGGGTTTGCAGATTTTCTCCTCCACCGACCAGGGCATAGACTGGTCCATCATCACCGCCGCCACGCTGATGACATCGGCGCCGCTGCTGCTCGCTTTTCTGCTGTTCCAGCGCCAGTTCGTGCAATCCTTCATGCGCGCCGGTATTCGCTAGGGCCGGTTTCAGTCATTCCGAAACGGCCTCTGGGGACGCCTTGGCGCGCCAAGGCGTAGTATGCTCCCCACCTTTTCATAGACGTGCCGGCATGAGCTATTCGGTCAACGAAATCTTCTACACGCTGCAGGGCGAAGGCGCCAATGCCGGCCGGCCGGCGGTGTTCCTGCGCTTTTCCGGCTGTAACCTCTGGTCGGGGCGCGAAGCGGACCGCGCGGACGCCGTGTGCCGCTTTTGCGACACCGACTTCGTCGGCACCGACGGTGCGCTCGGCGGCAAGTTTGAGTCGGCTGAAGCGCTTGCGGCAACAGTCGAGTCGGCGTGGCCTGCGCGTGGCGTTGCGCGCCCTGCGCCTGGCGTCGCAGGGCGCCTTGTCGTCTGTACCGGCGGCGAGCCCTTGCTGCAGCTGGACGCAGCGCTCGTTGCGGCGCTGCGCGAGCACGGATTTTCGGTCGCGGTGGAGACCAACGGCACGCTTCTACCGCCACCGGGCGAGCTGTGGCTGACGCTGAGCCCGAAGGCCGGTGCGCCGCTCAAGCTCCTCAGCGGCGATGAGCTGAAGCTGGTGTATCCGCAATCCGGCGCCGAGCCCGAACGCTACGAGCAACTGGCGTTCAGGCACTTTTTCCTGCAACCGATGGACGGACCGCAGAAGGCGCGCAATACGCAGCTGGCGATCGAGTACTGCCTGGCGCACCCCTGGTGGCGCCTGTCGCTGCAGACGCATAAACTGATAGGAATACCGTAATGGAAATCTTGAAGGCATTTACGCTGGAGTCCGCGCATCGACTGCCCAACGTGCCGCCGGGGCACAAATGCGCGCGTATCCACGGCCATTCGTTCCGCGTCGAGATCCACGTGAGCGGGGAGGTCGATGCGCGCATAGGCTGGGTGCAGGACTTCGCCGATATTTCCGCTGTGTTCCAGCCGCTGCACGAGCAACTCGACCACCGCTACCTGAACGAGGTGCCGGGCCTGGAGAACCCGACCAGCGAGCATCTGGCGCAATGGATCTGGAACCGGCTCAAACCGGCGCTGCCGCTGCTCGCGCAAATCGTGGTGCACGAAACCTGCACTTGCGGCGCGATCTACCGCGGCGACGACAAAACATGAGCGCAGCTTGGAACCGCCTGAGCATGCGCGGGCAATCGAAAGCTAGGGGAGGAAACCGATGGATCTGGGCTTGAAGGACAAGGTTGCGATCGTGACCGGCGGCTCGGCCGTGTTGTAGCCGGGACAGTCTTTAGGAGTTTGGTTCTTCAGACACTTCTGTGGGAAAAATGTGTGCTATCGGTGACTTCTGTTAAAGTATATCCATATATGCATCGGGAGACGATTATGCTGGGACGTGCCTTCAAGTCAGGAAATTCGATCGCCGTGCGCATCCCCCGCGAACTGGGTGTCATCGAGGAGGCGGGCGAGGTGGACATTCAGCGTGTCGGGGGTACTCTGGTCATTCGACCCATGGATACTGGCACGCTGGCGCATGTGATGGACAAGTTTTGCGCCTTCCCGCCCGGATTCATGGCGGAGGGGCGCGAAGCCAACGAAGAGCGGGACCGGAACTGGTAAGCCGGCCATGCGTTACATGCTGGACACCAATATCTGCATTCATCTGATTCAGCACCACCCGCCAGAGGTATTGGCGCGCTTTGGTGAGCTGCGCCATGGCGACGTTGTGATGTCGGCAATCACGCATGCGGAGTTGCGTTATGGCGTCGAGCGCTGCGACGCCGCGATTCGCGATAACGCGGACCGGGCCTTGCGCGGGTTGATTGAAGATATTCCGGTACTCCCCTTCGACGCGGATGCCGGCGATGCTTACGGCGTCCTGCGTGCGACCGTGCGCGACCGCAAGCGCGATGCGCTGGATCGTTTGATTGCGAGCCATGCGCTCAGTCGCGGCTTGATTCTCGTCACCAACAACGAAGCCGACTTCAAGGACTACCCGGGCCTCCGAATGGAGAACTGGGTGCCTGGCGCGTGAAAGGGGCCGATTGATCCGCTCGTCCTGGTTCTGGCAGTAAGTCCTCCGTCACCGTCGGCTGTTTCAAGAAGCAGCACTCGCCTCCGGCTTTGGCAACCTGCTGGCGTTGGGCTGATCGCTCCAAATATATGACGTCGCAATCAGTGTCGTCGCAGAAAATTTATGGAGAAAACTGCATGAGCAAACCATTCGATCTTGGCGGCCGGGTCGCGATCGTCACCGGCGGCAACGGCGGCATCGGCCTGGGCATGGCGCAGGGGCTGGCGCGTGCGGGGGCGGCGCTGGTGATCGCCGGGCGCAATGCGAACAAGAACGCGGCCGCCGTCAAGGCGCTGCAAGCGCTGGGTGCAAAGGTGGCCGCGATCGAAGCCGACGTGACCCAGCAGGCCGCCTGCCGGGCGCTGGTCGAGGCCGCGCTAGCTCAGTTCGGCCGCGTGGATATTCTGGTCAACAACGCCGGCATCAACATCCGCAAGCAGCCGCAGGACTACACACCGGAAGAATGGAAGTCGGTGCTCGACACCAACCTCACCAGCGCCTTCCTCTGCAGCCAGGCAGCCTACCCGGCGATGCTGAAGGCGGGCGGCGGCAAGATTATCAACATCGGCTCGATGCTGTCGATTTTCGGGGCGGCGTTCGCCGGGCCCTATGGCGCGAGCAAGGGCGGCATGGTGCAGTTGAGCAAGTCGCTGGCGTGCGCCTGGGCCAAAGACAACATTCAGGTGAACGCAGTGCTACCCGGCTGGATCGATACCGAACTCACGCGGGCTGCGCGCAAGGAGGTCACCGGCCTGCACGAGCGCGTGCTCGCGCGCACCCCGGCCGGCCGCTGGGGGGGCCCCGCGGATTTCGCCGGCATCGCGGTGTTTCTCGCGAGCAGCGCATCCGATTTCGTCACCGGAGCGGCGATCCCGGTCGACGGGGGATATTCGTCGCAGGCTTAGTGTCGTTCGCGCGAGGCGGCGAATCCGGTTGCATTTCTGCGGTGCAGAGCATAAACTTAGAACCATGGTTCAAAGTTTGAATCCAGGTTCCAATAAGCTCGCCTCGGAGCGCATGCGGCGCAGGAGCGAGACGCGGCGGCTGGAGATCCTGCGCGCGGCGGCGCGGGTATTCCGCCGCAGCGGCGTCGCGGCCGCGGGCATGCGCGAAATCGCCGAAGAAGCGGACCTGTCGCCGGGCAACCTCTATTACTATTTCGCCGGCAAGGACGAACTCCTGTTCTTCTGCCAGGACCGCACCGTCGATCGCATGCTCGAGGCGGCGGAGGCGGCGCGCGCATCCACCGTCCCGGTCGCGGACCAGTTGCGCGCCGTCATCCGCGCCCACTTGCACTACACGCTGGAAGAACTCGAGGGCGCGACCGCGCACCTCGAAATCGACATGCTCGCCGACGACTTGCGCCGGACCATCATCGAAAAACGCGACAAATACGAACACGCGGTGCGCGCGCTCATCGTCAAGGGTGTCAAGCGCGGAGAATTCGCGCCCTGCGACGCCGCGCTGGTTGCGCGCGCCATTCTCGGCGCGCTCAACTGGACCTCGCGCTGGTACCGGCCCGACGGCGCGCAGAGCGTCGCCGCGATTGCCGAGGGGCTGGCCGACTATCTGGTGCGGGGGATCGCCGCCGCGCCGCAAGCAATGACTGCGCCCATCAGGGCCATATCCGGAGGTCGAAAATGAACACCGTGCTGAAGCCGATCGACAGGCGCAAGGCCCACATCACCCTGCGCGTGAACGGAGAAGATGTCGAGGTCTCGTTCGCGCCGTACAAGACGCTGCTCGAGGTGCTGCGCGAGGACCTCGACCTCACCGGCACCAAGCACGGCTGCGAGCTGGGCGAATGCGGCGCCTGCGCCGTCCTGGTCGACGGCGAGCCGCTGCTGTCCTGCCTCAAGCTCGCGCTGGAGTGCGACGGCTGCGCGATCGAGACCATCGAAGGGCTGGCCGATGGCCCCGAATTGCACCCGCTACAGGCGGCGTTCTCCGACCTGGGGGGCTCGCAGTGCGGCTACTGCACACCGGGCGTCCTGATGACGGCGAAGGGACTGCTCGACCAGGAGCCCAATCCCAGCCGCGAGCGGATCAAGGAGGCGCTGTCGGGCAACCTGTGCCGCTGCACCGGCTATCAGCAGATCGTCGATTCGGTGGAAGAGGCCGCGCGCGCTATCAACGAACAGAGGGCATGAGCATGAGCAGCGGAAAAAAATTCGACGTCATCGGCCACGCGCGGCGCCGCGTCGACGGCCGCGCCAAGGTGACCGGCCAGTTGCGCTACGCCGACGATCTCACGCTGCCGCGCATGCTGCACGCGAAGCTGCTGCGCTCGCCGCATCCGCACGCGCTGATCGAAGCGATCGATATCGCGCGCGCTAAAGGCCATCCGGGCGTGCAACTGGTGCTGACCGGCAAGGATTTCCCCGTCCCCTTCGGCATCATGCCGGTGTCGCAGGACGAATACCCGCTCGCGCCCGAGCGCGTGCGCTACGTCGGCGATCCGGTGGCGGCGGTGATCGCGAAAGACGAACAGACGGCCTCCGAAGCGCTGGAGCTGATCGAAGTGAAATACAAGTGCCTGCCGACCATTGCGACGCCCGAGGAAGGTCTGGCGCATCCCGAGACGCGCATTCACGACTATGGCGAGTCGGGCAACATCCATCGCAACCAGGCGTTCGAGTTCGGCGATGTCGAGGAGGCGCTGGCCAAATCGGACCACGTATTCGAGGACCTGTTCTTCTACGAGGGCAACACCCATATGCCGATGGAGCAGCACGCCGCGCTCGCCGCCAGCGAGGGCGACGGCAAGTTCACGCTCTGGGCGAGCACGCAGAATCCTCACTATCTGCATCGCCAGCTGGCGCGGGTGCTGCAGATGCCTGCGGCGCATATCCGCGTGATCGCCTGCGACAACGGCGGCGGGTTCGGCGGCAAGTGCGATCCGGCGAATCATGAGATGGTGGTGTCCAAAGCGGCGTTGATGCTCGGCCGGCCGGTAAAAATCTGCCTGACGCGCGAAGAAGTGTTCTACCTGCACCGCGGCCGGCACCCGGTGCTGATGAAGTTTCGCACCGGCGTGACCAAGGAAGGCAAACTGACCGGCATGCACTTGCAGACCCTGCTCGACGGCGGCGGGTACGGTTCCCACGGCCCGGCGAGCACGTTCTACACCGGCGTGCTGACGCCGCTGACCTACGAGTTGCCGCGCTTCAAGTTCGAGGCCTGCAGGGTGTTTACGAACAAGCCCGCCTGCGGCCCCAAGCGCGGCCACGGCACGCCCCAGCCGCGCTTCGGCCAGGAAGTCCAGCTGGACAAGATCGCCGAAAAGCTGAAGCTGGATCCGGCCGATCTGCGCCTCAACATGGTCACCAAGGCCGATTCGCTCACCGCGAGCTGGCTCAAGATCGGCAGCAACGGCCTGGCCGAATGCATCCGGCAGGTGGTCGAGGGTTCCGGCTGGAAGCAAAAGCACGGCAAGCTTCCCCCGGGCCGCGGCGTCGGCATCGCCTGCAGTTCCTACATGTGCGGCGCGGGCGTGTCGATCTACTGGAACAAGATGCCGCACTCGGGCGTGCAACTGACGCTCGATCGCAGCGGCCAGGTGACGGTGTTTTGCGGCGCGACCGAGGTCGGGCAGGGCTCGGACGACGTGCTCGCCGCCGTCGTCGCGGAAACGCTGGGCATCAGCACCAAGGAAGTGCGCTGCATCACCGGCGATACCGGGATCACGCCGATCGACCTGGGCTCGTACTCGAGCCGGGTGACGATCATGATGGGCCATGCGGCGCTGCAGGCCGCCGGGCGCGCGCGCGACATGCTGGTCACGGCGGCGGCCGAACAACTCGAGGTCCTGCCCGCGAGCATCGTGCTCTCGCGCGGCCGCGTATTTGCGGCCGGCGATGCCAACAAGAGCATGAGCTTTGCCGAGGCGGTGGTCTATGCGGAAACCAAGTTCGGCACGCTGGGCACGGTGGGTTCCTACTCGCCGCCCAAGCCGCCGGGCAAGTTCAAGGGTGCGGGCGTGGGTCCGTCGCCCGCGTATTCCTTCACCGCCTGCGTGGTCGAGGTGGAAGTCGATGAGCATACCGGCTGGATCACCGTGCCCAAGATATGGATTGCGCACGACATCGGTCGCGCGCTCAATCCGGTGCTCGCGCGCGGACAGGTGATCGGCGGCGTCTACATGGGGCTGAGCGAGGCATTGATGGAAGAGCAGGTGTTCCGGCGGCTGCCGCCCAAGCTCTCCAACGCCCTGGTACACAAGTTTCCGTCGCTGCTGGAATACAAGAGCATCACCTCGCTCGACATGCCCGAGGTCGAGGTGATGCTGATCGAGGATCCCGATCCGAACTGCCCGTTCGGCGCGAAGGAGGTCGGCCAGGGGCCGCTCTTGCCGGTGATGCCGGCGGTGGCCAACGCCATTTTCGACGCGGTCGGCGTGCGCGTCGACGAAGTGCCGATCACGCCGGAAAAAATCCTGCGCGCGCTGCAGTTGAAGCGCGAAGGAAAAAATCCGCGCGTGGGTCCCGAGCATTTTCCCCGCGTGCCCTATGCCGAGCCGATCTTCGTGCTGCCGCCGGCTGAAGGCGGTGACGGCAATGAAAGCAAAAAAGCGAACAAAAAACCGGCGAACAAGCTGATGGAAAGGACAGCATCATGATGCGCCTGCCCTGGTTTCAATTTCACGCGCCGACCAGCGTGGCGGAAGCCGCGCGCATACTCGCAGGCGAAGGGCCGCGCGGCATGCTGATCGCCGGCGGCACCGATCTTCTGCCCAACATGAAGCGCCGCCAGCAGACGCCGGCAACGCTGATTTCGCTTAACCGGGTCGAGGGCCTGAAGAAAATCGCGAACGGATCCGGTCTCACGCTCGGCGCTGGGCTCACCCTGACCGAGGTCGTGAATGCGCAGGCGGTGCGCGAGCAATACCGCGGCCTGTGGCAGGCGGCGGCGCAGGTGGCCTCGCCGCATCTGCGCAACATGGGAACGCTGGGCGGCAATCTGTGCCTCGATACGCGCTGCAACTACTACAACCAGAACGAGGATTGGCGCAAGGCGATCGACTACTGCATGAAGAAGGACGGCAAGACTTGCTGGGTCGCCACCGCCAGCAAGCGCTGCCTCGCGGTGTCTTCGACCGACACGGCGCCGGCTCTGATCGCGCTTGGCGCCAAGGTGCGCCTCGTGTCGGCCGCGGGGGAACGCGAACTCGCGCTCGCCAGCCTGTACAACAACGACGGCATCGATTACCTCACGCGCAAACCGGACGAGATTCTGACCGAGGTGCTGTTGCCCAAAGCCGACGGCTGGAAGAGCACCTATTGGAAGCTGCGCCGACGGGGTTCATTCGATTTTCCGCTGCTGGGCGTTGCCGTGGCCGCGCGCGCTGCGCCCGACGGCACCCTCCTCGAGGCGCGCGTGGTGCTGGGCGCGGTTTCGTCGCAGCCGCTCGTGGCCAGCAAGGCGAGTGAGTTCCTCATCGGCAAGAAGTTGACAGACGAGGTGATCGCCGAGGCCGGCGCGATGGCGGCCTCCCGCGCGAAACCGATGGACAACACCGACCTCGGTGTCTATTGGCGCAAGGAAGTCGTGCCCAGTTTCGTCGGCTATGCGCTGCGCGAAATCCGCGGCGACGACATGCGCGCGGTGCGCGTGCGCATCGCGCGCCAGGTGTTGTGACATGGGCAGGAGTTGCTGATCCGGAGTCGGCAATCCCGACTGTACTTTGTTCTATATACGGCGTCTTAAATACCGTCGCATGCGACGAGCGGACTTGCGCGCTGCGCGCGCCAACCGCGTTTTCCGTACGGATAAAAAGCATCCGTACAGAAAACGCGGTTACGGGTTAACAACAAGGACGGCGTGGGGTTTTCATACGAGATCGTCGATTACGCACGGATAACTTTTTCATCCGTGCGCAATCGACGATCCGCGCGGACGGTTTTTCGTCCGCGCAACATCGCAACTCTGCAACAACGGGGGGCGCGATTTAAGTCGCCACGTATAGCGCCGCCCACGCAGCGGGACAGGTAGAATAAGGGATGCTCAATTCGCATCCGCGGCGGCCACTACTGGTGGCGTTCGCCGTTTTTCTGCTTGCCGCCGTTGCTGCCGCAGCACTGATCTGGCACTCCGACCGGCATGACCGCCAGACGGAGCGTGCGCGTGTCTTCAGTCTGGCGAGCGAGCATGCGGGCAATCTACAGCGCAGCATCGAGCGCAGCTTGTCGGCAACCTATGCCCTGGCCGCCATGGTGCGTCAGGGCAACGGCACCGTTCCCAACTTTGACGAAGTCGCCAGCCAGATGCTGCCGTTTTACCCTGGCGTATCCGAGCTGGCATTGGTACCCGGGGGCATCATCCGGAACGTGGTGCCGTTGGCCGGCAACGAAAAAGCCGTCGGACACGATTTGTTGAAGGATCCGGCACAAAACAAGGAAGCATTTCTCGCACGGGATACGGGAAAGCTCACCCTCGCCGGTCCGCTCAACCTGGTTCAGGGCGGAGTGGGCGCGGTCGGGCGCTTGCCGGTATTCCTTGACGACGCCGGGGGGAAGCCATTTTTCTGGGGCTTCACTTTGGTCATGATTCGTTTTCCCGAGGCACTTGAGACCGTCAATCTGCCTCAGTTGGCGGAGCAAGGTTTTGCCTGGGAACTCTGGCGCATACACCCGGACACCGGACAAAAACAGATCATCGCCGCGTCCTCGACCGCCGCCCTGATCGACCCGGTGGAACGTAAGCTGCAGGTACCCAACGCGACCTGGACCCTGAGCGCCACCCCTGTCGCAGGCTGGGGCGATGCTCAAGGGCTTTTGCTCAAGGCCGGACTGGGCCTGTTCGTCAGTCTGCTGCTGGCTTACGTGGCGAAACTGCTGCTCGAGTTGCGGGCGCACGAGAAAAGGCTCGAACAGCTGGTTAAACAGCGCACTGCCGAAATCGGCGCGCGCGAGGCGGACCTGAACCGCGCCCAGAGCGTTTCGCATGTCGGCAGTTGGGTGCTCGATCTCACCACGAAAGAGTTGCGCGGCTCGGCGGAAGCCATGCGTATCTTTGGCGTCAGTGACGGCGCGCCGTTCAATTACCGGGCTTTCCTGGAACGCGTTCATCCGGATGACCGGGACGCAGTGGATCGGGCCTCGCGGGCGTCGCTGAAAGGCGAGCCCTATGACATCGATTTCCGCATTCTGGCCGGCGCAGCGGTCCGCTGGGTGCACAGTCAGGCGGAACTCGCGTTGGACGCGGACCGAAGGCTGTGCCGGGCGCTGGGCACGGTGCAGGACATCACCGAGCGCAAGCAGGCAGATGAAGCGCTGCGCGCGAGCGAGTCGCGCTACCGGGAGCTGTTCGAGGCGAATCCGCATCCGATGTGGGTGTGGGACCTGCAAACCCTGGGCTTCCTCGCGGTCAACGACGCGGCAGTGGCGCACTACGGCTATAGCCGCGACGAGTTTCTGGCGATGATCGTCACCGAAATCCGCCCGCCCGAGGAAGTGCCGCGCCTGCTGCAGCGGGTTGCCCGGGTGCAGAAACAGAACATCCGCGATGCCGGCATCTGGCGGCATCGCAGGAAAGACGGCACGCCGATCGATGTCGAGATTGCTTCCCACACGCTCGTATTCGGTGGCCGGCGCGCGCAGATGGTGCTCGCGAACGACGTCACCGAGCGCTTGCAGGCCGAGCGCAAGCTGCGCGACAGCGAGGAACGCTATCGAGCCCTCACCGAACTGTCATCCGACTGGTACTGGGAGCAGGACGAAAATCTGCGGTTTACCCGCATGTCGAGGCCGGACGCGGGGCAACATGAAATTGAACTGAACACTTTTCTAGGCAAGACGCGGCGCGAGGCAAAGGATGTTGCGTGGGATGAATCACAGCTTGTGGCGCTCGAGGCAATCGTCGCAGCGCGGCAGCCGTTCCGCGATTTCGAGATCGGCCGAACCTATCGCAATGGCCCGAAGCATTGGGTGCAAATGAGCGGCGAGCCGATTTTCGATGCGTCCGGCCGCTTTAGCGGCTATCGCGGCGTCGGCAAGGACATCACCGAGCGCAAGGCGGCCGAAGCCAAGATCGGCCGCCTCACCAATCTCTACGCCGCCTTGAGCCAGTGCAACCAGGCGATAGTGCGCTCGGCCAGCGCGGAAGAGTTGTTTCCGCAGATATGCCGCGACGCGGTGCAATTCGGCGGCATGAAGGTCGCGTGGATCGGACTGGTGGACGAAGCGAGCCGGCGGGTCAAGCCCGTGGCCTCCTATGGCGAGGGCATCGAATATCTGGAGCGTATCGAGATTTCGGTCGATGCCGCGAGCGTGTTCGGCCGCGGCACGGTCGGAACGGCGATACGCGAGAACCGGCCGGTGTGGTCTCAGGACAACCTCAATAATCCGATGACCGCCCCGTGGCGTGAGCTTAGCGCTCGCGCCGGCTGGCGTGCGGTGGCCACGCTGCCGCTGAAGCGGAACGCCGTCGCGATCGGCGCTTTGATCTTGTTTTCCGGCGAGGTCAACGCTTTCGATGAAGCCGTACGCGATCTGCTGATCGAAATGGCGGCGGACATCAGTTTTGCGCTGGACAATTTCGAGCGCGAATCCCGGCGTCAGCGGGCGGAGGAAGCGCTGCAGGAATCCGAGGCGCGCTTTCGCAGCCTGACCGAGATGTCCTCCGATTTTTATTGGGAGAGCGACGCCGAGCACCGGCTCACGGCGCGCGACTCGGCGAACAAGAAGCTGAGCACGGTTTCGGTGTTCCAGCGCGGCGCGCAGATCGGCGAGCGCCGCTGGGACATCCCGTATCTTTCGCCCGACGAAGCCGGCTGGCAGGCGCATCGGGCGATGCTCGACGCGCATCTGCCATTTCGCAAGTTCGAGCTTTCGCGGCCCGGGGCCGATGGCAGCGAGCGCCATATTTCGATCAGCGGCGATCCGGTGTTCGATGCCTCAGGCGCATTCAAAGGCTACCGCGGTGTCGGCACCGACATCACCGAGCGCAAGGCGGCGGAGGCGAAAATCCAGCGCCTCACCAATCTCTACGCAGCATTGAGCCAGTGCAACCAGGCCATCGTGCGCTGTGCCAGCGAGGAAGAGTTGTTCCCGCAAATCTGCCGCGACGCGGTGCAGTTCGGCGGCATGAAGCTGGCGTGGATCGGACTCATCGACCCCGGCAGCGGCATGGTGCGAGCGGTCGCGAGCTTTGGCGACGGCGCCGACGAGTACCTGCAAGGACTGGAAATCTCGGTCGATGCCGCGAGCCCGCTCGGACGCGGCCCGACCGGCACTGCCATGCGCGAGAACCGGCCGTTCTGGTGTCAGGATTTTCTCAATGACCCGGCGCTGGCGCCGTGGCATGAACGCGGCGCGCGCTTGGGTTGGGGCGCCTCGGCCGCGCTGCCGCTGCTTCGCAACGGTGTCGTCGTTGGTACTTTCAACCTGAATGCCGGCGAGGCCAACGCCTTCGACGAAGCCGCGCGCCATCTGCTGGTGGAAATGGCGATGGACATCAGCTACGCGCTCGACCATTTTTTCCGCGAGACTGAGCGCAGGAAGGCAGAAGAAGCGCTGCACGAATCCGACGCGCGCTTTCGCAGCTTGACCGAGATGTCCTCCGATTTCTACTGGGAGACGGACATTGAGCACCGGTTCACGCAGCGCAGTGCGGGCCACGACGATAGTGTGCTGTCGGTGTTGGCGCATGGCGCGCCGATCGGCAAGCGCCGCTGGGAACTGCCGTATCTTTCGCCCGACGAGCCAGGCTGGCGGGCGCACCGCGCGGTGCTCGACGCGCACCTGCCATTCCGCGATTTCGAATTCTCGCGCCTGGGCACCGACGGCAGTGAGCTCCATTACTCGATTAGCGCCGATCCGGTATTCGATGCATCCGCTGCGTTCCAGGGCTACCGCGGTGTCGGCACCAATATTACCAGGCGCAAACGAGCGCAAGCCGCGGTCGCTGAGGCGAAGCAGCGACTGGAAATTGCGCTCGAAGGCTCGCAAATCAGCGTGTGGGAAATCGATCTGCGCACAAACGAGATCTGGTTCGACGCTGCTTGGGCGGCGTTTCTCGGCATGGCACGAGCGGAAACGCGCACCACTGCCGCCGAGTTACTGACGCTTGTCCATCCGGACGATCGTCACAGCGTTGCAGCCGCTGCGGTCCATGCCATAAAGGGGAAGATCGCAAGTTACGCCGTCGAACACCGGGTGAGGTCTGCGAACGGCGAATGGAAGTGGATCCTGAGCCATGGCCGGGTGATCGAGCGCGATGCCGGCGGCCAGCCGCTGCGCATGAGCGGCACCAATACCGACATCACCGGGCGCAAGCGCGAAGAGCGGCTGTTGCGGCTGGAGCATGCGGTAGCCCGCTGCCTCGCCGAAGCAAGCGACGAGTCCTCGGCATTGAAAACGGTGATACGCAGCATATGCGAAACGAACGACTGGGGGCGGGGCACCTACTGGCGCGCGGACGACGCCGCCGGCTTAACGCGTTTCGGCGAGTCCTGGAGCCTGCCGGGCGCCGAGTTCGAACGCTACACGGAAGGCTCGCGCAGCGTGGTTTTTGCTCCGGGCGTCGGATTGGTCGGTCGCGTGTGGCAATCGGGCGAGCCGTTGTGGATCTCCGATTTCTACAACGACCCGCGCGTGGTGCAAAAGACCCTGGCGCGCGAAAGCGGCATGCGCTCCGTGTTCGTGTTTCCGGTCGTGGCGGCAGGCAGGACGGTCGGGGTACTCGCCTTCTTCAGCCGCGAATCACGCCATCCCGACGAGCGCCTGATGGCGGCAACACGCATGATCGGCAGCGAGGTCGGTCAGTTTCTGCAGCGCATGCAGGCGGAAGACCATGTCCGCAAGCTCAACGCCGAACTGGAAGCGCGCGTCGCCGAGCGCACGCATGCGCTGGAAGTCGCCAACAAAGAACTGGAGGCTTTCTCCTATTCCGTGTCCCACGACTTGCGCGCGCCGCTGCGGGCGATCCACGGCTTCAGTCGTCTGGTGGAACAGCAGTACGCCAGCCGGATCGATGAACAGGGCCGGGACATGCTCAGGCGCGTGGGCGCGGGCGCCCAAAAAATGGGGCTGCTGATCGATGACCTGCTGCGGCTGTCGCGAATATCGCGCCAGCCGATGCAAATCGAGCCGGTCGATCTGTCGGTGCTGGCGTGGGAGGTGGCCGGGGAATTGCAGGCTGAAGCGCCTGAACGCAAGGTTGAATGGGTGATTGCGCCGCAAGTGTCGGCCGAGGGCGACCCGGGGTTGCTCCGGGTGGTGCTGCAGAACCTGATTGGCAATGCCTGGAAATACAGTTCCCGGCGCGATGCCGCGCGCATCGAGTTCGGCGTTGCCGAAAAAGACGGCCGGCCTGCTTATTTCGTGCGCGATAACGGCGCCGGATTCGACATGGCCTACGCGCAGAAGCTGTTCGGCGCGTTCCAGCGGCTGCATGCGGAGGCAGAGTTTCCGGGCACCGGCATTGGGCTTGCCACTGTTTCCCGCGTCATCCATCGTCACGGCGGAGAGGTCTGGGCCGAGGGCCGGGTGGGTGAGGGCGCTGCCTTCTGGTTCTCTCTGGATCGAATCGGAGGCGGCGGAGGTGGCGGCAACGGTTCTTAGTCTGCTACGGCAACGACGGGTACAAACACGCCGGCTAATCCCGGACCCTGTGTTGCGTTCCAGTGTCACGAATCGCTGATTCGCGCGCATGCGCATCGAACCGGCCGAACTTGCCTTTGACGGTGAAGGAACGCCGTATTCGCCAGCCTACGGCGACGTGTACCACAGCGCGGAGTCGGGCCCCGGGCAGGCGCGTCATGTGTTTCTCGGGGGCAACGATCTGCCGCGCAGATGGGCCCATGAGCGCAATTTCACCATCCTCGAAACCGGATTCGGGCTCGGGCTGAATTTCCTTGCCACCTGGGGCGAATGGCGCGCCGATCCCGCGCGTTGCGAACGCCTGCATTTTGTTTCGATCGAAAAGCATCCGTTCGAGCGCGACGCGCTCCGGACGCTGCATCGGCGCTACGGCGAATTCGCGCCGCTGGCCGAACAGTTGCAGGAAGCGTGGCCGCCACTCGTGGCCGGGCTGCACCGGCTCCACTTCGATGACGAACGGCTCACGCTGACGCTGGCATTCGGAGACGTCGCCCTGCTGATGCCGCGGCTGCGCTTGCGCGCCGACGCCATTTACCTGGACGGGTTCGCGCCCCGGTGCAACCCCGAAATGTGGTCAGCGCCACTGATGCAAGGCCTCACGCGGCTCGCCCGCCCCGGCACGACCGTCGCGACCTACTCGAGCGCGGGCGCCGTGCGCCAGGGACTCGAGGCTGCGGGATTCGCGCTCGAAAAGTGCCCCGGATTCGGACGCAAGCGTGAAATGCTCCGCGGCAGCTTTGCGCCGCGCTGGCCGCCGCGCCGTGCGCGCGCGGCCGTTCCCGAGCGCACCAGCCGCCACGCCATTGTCATCGGCGCAGGCCTCGCGGGGGCTGCCATCAGCGAGCGCCTGGCTTCTCGCGGATGGCAGATCGACCTCATCGAGAGCCGCCCGATGCCGGCCGCTCTGGCGCCAGCCCGGTACGCGGGGGTCTTCCATCCGCATGTTTCGCGCGACGACTGCATTCTGTCGCGCGCCGCGCGCAGCGGCTTTCTCTATGCGGTCTCCCGCTGGCTCGTGCTGGAACGAGCCGGTCAGGGACTCGCGTGGGCGCGCTGCGGCGTGCTGCAACTCTCCGGGGATGGCGAACGGGACCGGCGCATGATCGATGCAATTGCCGCGCTAAGGTTTCCGGCCGACTATGCGCAGTACCTCGATCGGGCCGAAGCCGAAACGCGATCGGGGTGCCGGTTGCCGAGCGGCGGCTGGTGGTTTTCCGGCGCCGGATGGATCCGTCCCCTGAGTCTCATTGCCGCGCAGCTCGCCGCAGCCGGCCCGGCGCTCGCGCCGCATTTCGGCACCGCGGTGCACGCCATCGCGCGCAGCGGCGAGCGCTGGCAGGCCCTTGCCGCCGACGGCACGCTCATCGCCGCGGCCCCTGTCCTCGTCCTCGCCAACTCGAACGACATGACGCGCCTCGCCTCCATCGCGCAAGCCCTCGGGCACATTCGCGGGCAGATCACCTATCTGCCGGCCGCAAGCATGGCGGCCCCGCGCGTCGTGCTCACCGGCTCAGGATACGTGCTGCCCGCCGCCGATGGGATCGTGGTGACGGGGAGCACCTACGATCGTGACAACGATGATCCCGAGCCGCAGGTGCAAGGCCACGAGGCCAATCTGCTGCGCCTCGCGCAACTGCTCCCGCATGCGCAACTTGCTCTGGATGCGTCGAAGCTCGACGGCGCGGTGGGCTTTCGCTGCGTGGCTCCGGACCGCATGCCGCTGGTCGGCGCGATGCCGGACGTGGATGCAGCCCGCACGCAGAAGGCCGCACTGTCCGGCGCGCAACTGACCGATCTGCCTCGATGCCCTGGGCTCTACTGCGCGTCGGCTTACGCCTCGCGCGGGCTGGTCTGGGCAGCACTGGCCGGGGAGATGCTGGCGAGCCTGATCGAAGGCGAGCCCTTGCCGCTCGAGGGCGATCTGGCCGATGCGCTGGATCCCGGGCGCTTCGTGCTGAAGCAGGCGCGCCGGGGAATCCTCTAACCTAATTCAGCGCCCGCCCGACAGCGTCAGGATGTTGCCTATCATGTAGGCGGCCTCGCCGGACATCAGCCACAGGATCGCTTCGGCGCATTCCTCCGCCGTGCCGAGGCGGCCCATCGGCACCATCGGAATTATTTTCTGCAGACGGTCGCCGAGTCCGGCCTCGGCGTGGATTTCGGTGTCGATCAGTCCGGGGCTGATGGCGTTGACCCGGATGCCCTCGGCCGCGACTTCCTTGGCGAGGCCGACGGTGAAACTGTTGATCGCGCCCTTGGCCGCGGCATAGGGGATCCACTGGTTGGCGCCGCCCAGGGTCGCGGCGAGCGAGGAGACGTTGACGATGCTGCCGCCTGCGCCGCCGTTCCTGGTCGACATGCGCCGCACCGCCTGCTGCGAGCAGAGCATGGCGCCGACCACGTTCACCTCGAGCACGCGGCGGATCGCGCCGGCGTCGAAGCTGTCGAGGCGCCCGGCGCGTCCGGTGATGCCGGCGTTGTTGACCAGCGCGGTGACCGGCCCGAGTTCGAGATCGACGCGCTCGAACAGTCTGACCACTTCGTCCGCGTTCGCGGTGTCCGCCTGCACCAGGATCGCGCGGCCGCCGCCGGCGCGGATCTCGGCCACGACCTCATCGGCGCGCTCCTCGTTCTTCAGGTAGTTGACGCATACGGCGTAGCCGCGCTTGGCCGCGAGCTTCGCCGTCGCCGCGCCGATGCCGCGGCCCGAGCCGGTAATCAGGGCTACACCAGACATTGAATTTTCCTCCGCTTAGTCCAGCGTCACGCCCAGTTCCTGGATGATCGGCCGGAATTGGGCAACCTGCTTGCGCAGCATCGCGTCCTGCTCCGCTGGCGAGGAGCCGACCGGCTCGGCCGCGATGTCGGCAAAGCGCTTCAGCACCTCGGGGTGGCGCACCGCCGCCGCGGTTTCGCGCGCGAGCGCGGCCGAAGCCAGCGGAAAGGTGATGTTGTGCATCAGGATGGTGTAGCCGTCGGGCGCCGCCTTGGCCACCACATCGGCGCCGATCGAGCCGCCCGCGCCGGCACGGTTCTCCACCAGCACCGGCTGCCCCATGGTTTCGCTCATGCGCTGCGCCACCAGGCGCGCGATGATGTCCGTGGTGCCGCCGGGAGGAAAGGGCACGATCATGCGGATTGACTTCGTTGGATAGGTTTGCGCCAGCGCGGTGGCAGGCAGCGCGGCTGCGAGTGCGACCACCGGCGCCACGAGCACGGCCTCGAGTAATTTTCTGCGGGTGAAGCTCATGGGGTTCTTTCCTCTTTGTGAAAGCGCGGTGCGGTGCACCCACTTGGGGTGTTGCGGCGATTATTCAAAACGGTGTTTGCTCATCGAATTCTAATCTAACATCGATCCCGCTGTACGGCTTGTGTCTCGCCTGCATTTGCCGGTCCCAATTTCCCAGCGGACGTTTGATCTACATGAAAGCGGCATTCTTACGCATATGTGCGGGGCGGGATGCGGACTTCCTCTGGAGTTTGAAGATGAAAGTGGCATTGCCCAAAGTGCAGGGGTCAAGGATACTTCGGGTCGGGCAGTCAAATGTCTATCCTTTGCATCGTTCGCCACTCGACAATCATCCCCTCCAATGACCGACCCCAACCTCTCCTCCTTCATCTGGTCCGTCGCCGATTTGCTGCGCGGCGACTACAAGCAATCCGAGTATGGCAAGGTCATCCTCCCGTTCACCGTCCTGCGCCGTCTCGACTGCGTGCTGGAGCCCAGCAAGCCCGCCGTCCTCGCCGAAAAGGAAAAGCGCGAGAAGGCCGGGCTGAACCCCGAGCCCTTCCTGCTGCGCAAGTCCGGCCAGTTCTTCTACAACACCTCGCCGCTCGACCTGAAGAAGCTCATGGGCGACCAGGACCACATCGGCGAAAACCTGCGCGCCTACATGCAGGCCTTCTCGCCCGCCGTGCGCGACATCTTCGAGAGCTTCGAGTTTCACACGCAGATCGACAAGCTGGCCAAGTCCGGGCTGCTTTACCTTGTCACGGAAAAGTTCGCCAACATCGACCTCCATCCCACCGCTGTCAGCAATGCGCAGATGGGCGCGGTGTTCGAGGAGCTGATCCGCCCGCTCGCCGAGATCGACGCCGAGCTGAAAGGCGTCACCAACCGCATCCTGACCATGATCGGGGGCCTGACGAAATGAGCCCAAATTTAGCTCACGAATTGAGCTAAAATGTATCGATGAACAAATCGTTTTACTAAAAGGCTATCGATATGAACACTGTTACCCTATCTCCCAAGTTTCAAGTCGTCATCCCCCAAGCCATCCGAGAAGCGCTCCAGCTCAAGGCGGGCGAAAAACTGCGTGTGTTGCGCTACGGCGACCGGGTGGAGTTCATCCCCGTTCGTCCCATTCAGGAAATGCGTGGCTTCTTGCGCGGCATGGATACCATTATCGAGCGGGAGGACGACCGCCTGTGAGCACGGCCAACGTCGTCGATTCGTCTGGGTGGCTGGAGTACTTCACCGACAGCGACCGCGCACCCCTCTTCGCCCCGGCCGTTGAAGATGTCGGCAACCTTTTGGTGCCTGTCATAACCATTTACGAGGTGTGCAAGAAAGTGCTGCGCGAACGTGGCGAGAATGATGCGCTCCAAATCGCCAGCATGATGCAGACGGGGCGGGTCATCGACCTGGACAGCGCCCTGGCGATGGAAGCCATGCGCCATCCGCTACCCATGGCGGACAGCCTGATCTACGCCACGGCCGTGCGCCACGGTGCGACGCTGTGGACGCAGGACGAGCATTTCAAAGCCCTCCCCCATGTGCGCTTTTTCCCCAAAAATCCGACGACCTGACACGATGACCGGAGATTGGAGGGCTGACAAAATGAGTGATCTGCATGTCCCAATGAAAAGTCGCGAATGAAAAGCCAGTTTGACAGTTAGCTGGCAAACTGGTAAGCTGGCTTCATGAAAACCACACTGGATTTGCCCGATGAGCTCATTCGGGAAGTGAAATTGCGTGCCGTCGTACAAGGGCGCACGCTCAGAGACCTTGTCGCCGATCTCCTTCGGCAGGGGCTGGGAATGGTGCCACCAGCGCGATTGGAGATGCCTCCAGCCGGTTCCATGGTGGAGATTGGGGACGGAGGTTTGCCGGTGATCCGCTGCCGTCCCGATGCCGCGGCTAGCCGAACCAGCGTTGAAGAATTGCTCAAGCTCGAACAGCAAACGCAGACCGAGGAGGACTTGCAGCATGCCGGGCTCTTTGGTTGACACCAATGTGTGGATCGCTGCGATCTTCACCACCCATCCCTTTCACCAGACAGCCCGGCAAGTCTTGCAGCAGGCAACACCCGCAGATCCTGCGGTTTTTTGCCGCTCAACGCAGCAAAGTTTTCTTCGTCTGGCGTCCACGCCGACACTATTGAAGGCCTACGGTGCCGAGGGCTTGACCAATCGCGAAGCCTTGGTGGCGCTGGATGCCCTGCAGGCACTGCCTCAAGTCTGCACACGGGACGAGCCGCCGGGCGTGCTTACGCTCTGGCGTCGGCTGGCATTACGCGACCCCGCTTCACCCAAATTGTGGATGGACGCCTACCTGGCGGCCTTCGCCATTGGCGGTGGTTTGCGCATGGTGACGCTGGATCGTGATTTCAAGGACTTCGTGCCGCAGGGGCTCGGTTTGGCCTTGATCAATCCCTGACGGTCATGCTTCAAACCCTCCACGGCATCGTCGAGGGCAAGCAACCATGAGCGACGACGGCAAGAGCTACGCCACGCAACATTACAACCTGGACGCCATCATCGCGGTGGGCTTTCGCGTGCGCGGCAGCGCGGCACGCAGTTCCGCCAGTGGGCCACGGACAGGCACTTGATAAAACTTCGTTTATCGACGAAACTTGACCATGTATGAAATTCAACACTACTTGACGCCCGACGACGGACGAGACGTGTATGCAGATTGGTTGGAAAAGTTGAGAGACATAACAGCCAAGATTGCAGTAGTGCGGCGCGTGACGCGAATTGAACAGGGCAATTTTGGCGACCACAAATTTTGTCGTGACGGTGTGTCCGAATTGCGTATTGATGTGGGCGCTGGGTATCGGGTGTATTACGCGATAGCGGACAAGCAGCTTGTCCTGCTGTTATGTGGCGGTGACAAACGGACGCAGGGTGCGAACATCAACCGCGCTTGCGAATATTGGCAGAATTGGCAAAAGGAGAATTCACCATGAAAAGCAGAGCACACGACGAAGCGATGGCCGAGCTATACCGCAAAGACCCGGAGTTTGCCCGGCAAGTCATCAACAGCATCCTTGAGGATGAGAATGGCGACCAGGGCGAACTGCTTATCGTATTACGTCAAATGGCAAAAGCATTCGGCGGTGTACAAGCCGTGGCCGAGCAGGCGCACCTGAATCCGACACAGCTTTACCGCACCTTATCGCCAGAGGGCAATCCGGCATTGAGCAGCTTTTCCGCGATCCTCAAGGCCATGGGCATGCGGCTTTCAGTGCAGCCGTTGCACGCGCCAACTGAACATGCTTGAACCCAAGGCCGTCGCATGAGCTTCCCGCGCTACCCGAACTACAAGTACACCGACCGCATATTCACCGTGATCGGATGGCTGATGCAATGAGTGCGCCTGAGCCATCGCCGCCGTCTTCCAGCCTGATCCTCTACCAGACGGAGGAGGACGGGCAGGGTCGGGCGGCGGCGGTCAATCAAGCGCTCGTCATTCGCAACTGGATGGTCGGCGGTTGGATCGTCGAGTTTGAACAGACCGGCAAGGAGCGCGCAAAGTATGGAACGCGGCTGCTGGAGTCACTGGCGAGGAATCTGGCGGAAAGGAATATGAAGGGATTGGGCGAGCCGCGTGTGTTACGTGACTGCCGGGTTCATTATCAGACGTATCCGCAGATTCGCGGGACACTGACCCGCGAATTACCCCCCTGGATTCACACAGCCTGCGTCCTGACCATGATTGGCGGCCTGTAGAAATGAGCGGCGACAACCAGTTTCTCCTCTATACCGCGCCGAACGGGGCGGTGAAGGTGGATGTGTTTCTCAAGGACGAGACGGTTTGGCTGACGCAAAAGGCGTTGGCGGAGCTTTTTGGCGTCAAGGTCCCGGCCATCAACAAGCATTTGAAGAACATCTTCGAATCGGGCGAACTGGTGGAGCCTTCAGTTATTTCCATTTTGGAAACAACTGCCGCCGACGGTAAAAACTACCCCACACGTTACTACAACCTCGATGCCATCATCGCGGTCGGCTACCGGGTGAACAGTTTCCAGGCCACGCAGTTCCGCATCTGGGCGACACAGACGCTACGCGAGTTCATCATCAAGGGATTCGTGATGGACGACGAGCGCTTGAAGCAAGGCAAGCGCGTCTTCGGCAAGGATTACTTCGATGAACTGCTGGAGCGCATCCGGGAAATCCGCGCCAGCGAGCGGCGTTTTTACCAGAAGATCACGGACATCTACGCCCTTTCACTTGACTACAGCGCGGCAGCGCCGCTGACCAAGGAGTTCTTCGCCACCGTGCAGAACAAACTGCATTGGGCGATCACGGGGCAGACGGCGGCGGAACTCATCTACACCGCCGCCGATGCCGCCTATCGCCGAGCAAACCCACATAGCCGCGTTTCTGGACCGGGAGACGGCGAAGATTGATGGGCTGGTGGGGGAGCAGCGGCGGTTGATGGAACTGCTGAAAGAAAAACGCCAGGCCGTCATCTCCCACGCCGTCACCCAAGGGCTAAACCCCCATGCCCCCATGCAGCCGTCCGGCATCGAGTGGCTCGGCGACGTGCCGGAGCATTGGAAAGTGATGCCGATTCGGCGAGTTATCGCGGCACCTTTATTGAACGGGATATTCAAGAAAAAAGAAGAGTTTGGTTCGGGTGTCCTACTGATTAATGTCTTCGATATCTATCGACCCGATTTCAAAGTCGATTTTGATTCACTTGATCGAGTGAAGTGCGATCCTGGCGAAACATCGAATTACGAAGTCTTGTCCGGCGATCTATTCTTTGTTCGATCCTCCCTCAAGCAGGAGGGCATCGCAGTAGTAGCCATGGCCGACAGTTGTTCAGAGCCGGTAGTTTACGAATGCCACTTGATTCGCGCTCGCCCAAACAGGCAAGTATTGAACGGTCGCTTCGGGAGCTACGTTTTGAACTCGGTCGTATATCGGTCTGCGATGGTCGCCAAGGCCAAGATCACCACGATGACAACTATCGACCAAGAGGCGATTCTTTCGACGGAGTTGCCGATCCCGCCCATCTCAGAACAAACCGACATCGCAGCGTTCCTCGATGCAGAAACCGCCAAGCTCGACACCCTCACCACCGAGGCCCAGCGCGCCATCGACCTGCTGCACGAACGCCGCACCGCGCTGATCTGCGCCGCCGTCACCGGCCAGATTGACGTTCGTGATGCGATTGCGGCGTGAGATGGGCCATTGCGACAGAGATCGTCATAAATCCTCATTCTAGCTATACTGTACAGGTCGGCTATTTTTAAGGAGCATACCCATGATCACTGTCACCTCCGTGGAAGCCCAGAACCGTTTCGGCCAGTTGCTGGACAAAGTACAGCGCGAGCCGGTCACCATCACCCGGCATGGACGTGTAGCGGCGTTTATGGTGTCGCCGCAAGACATGCAGGATTTGCAGGATGCCCGCCGCAAGCGGAGTAGCGCAGTCGAGGCGTTTGAAGCCTACTTTGCCAAGAGCGATGCCACGCTCAGTCCTGCTGCGCGAAATCTCACCGATGAGGACGTCGTTCGACTCGTGCATGAGTCGCGATGAGCGAGGTGCACCGGGTGGTGATGGATACCAGCACATTGATTGGTGCGGTGTTGCGCCCAAGCTCGGTGCCACGGCAGGCTTTTTTGGCAGCAGTAAGAACCCATGAACTTTGTGTGAGTCAAGCCACGCTGAATGAGCTGCGGGAAGTTTTGCAGCGGGGCAAGTTTGACCGCTATGCGCCATTGCAAGAGCGGCTGGACTTTTTGGCTTTGCTGACCGAGCGATCCCGCCTTTGGGATGTTGATGCGGTGAGTGAGCAGGCTGCATCTGGCGCTTGCCGAGACGCGAAGGACGACAAATTTCTCGCTCTGGCCTTGGCTTGCCAGGCAGTGGCGTTGCTCTCCAGTGATGCCGATTTGCTGGTCATGCACCCCTGGCAGGGCGTGCAAATCATGACGCCAGAGAGATCATTTTCCCCCGCTTCCATCAGCTCGACGTGACGCGCAAGTTCCAGTCCGCAGTGCTCACGGACGGGCCGGGCGGCAAGTATCTCGTCCAGCACTCTGCCGGCTCGGGCAAGACGAACTCCATCGCGTGGACGGCGCACTTCCTCGCCGAGCTGCACGACGCCCAGCACAAGAAGGTCTTCGATACCGTGCTGGTGGTCTCGGACCGCAACGTCATCGACGCGCAGCTCCAGGAGGCGCTCTTCGACTTCCAGCGAACGACTGGCGTGGTCGCGACGATCACGAACCAGGACGGCAGCAAGAGCGGCAAGCTCGCCGAGGCGCTCTCGGGCGACAAGAAAATCGTGGTCTGCACCATCCAGACCTTCCCCTTTGCCCTGGAAGCCGTGCGCAAGCTGGCGGCCACGCAGGGCAAGCGCTTCGCCGTGATCGCCGACGAGGCCCACAGCTCGCAGACCGGTGAGGCGGCGGCGAAGCTCAAGGCGGTGCTGAGCCCCGAAGAATTGCAGGAGCTGGCCGATGGCGGCGAAGTCAGCACGGAAGACATCCTCGTGGCGCAGATGGCGGCGCGGGCCGATGATGGCGGCATCACGTTCGTCGCGTTTACGGCAACGCCGAAGAACAAGACCATGGAGCTGTTTGGCACGCGCCCCGATCCATCGCGCAAACCGGCACCGGACAATGTGCCAACGCCGTTTCACGTCTATTCCATGCGCCAGGCGATCGAGGAGAAGTTCATCCTCGATGTGCTGCGCGACTACACGCCCTACAGCCTGGCCTTCAAGCTGGCCCACGAAGGCAAAGAGTTGGACGAAAAGGAAGTCGAGCGCAGCGCGGCGCTGAAGCGGATCATGGGCTGGGTAAAGCTCCACCCCTACAACATCGCGCAGAAGGTGCGGATCGTGGTGGAGCACTTCCGCCAATACGTGGCCCCGCTGCTCAACGGGCAGGCCAAGGCGATGGTGGTGGTCGGGAGTCGGCTGGAGGCAGTGCGCTGGCAACTGGCCATCGAGAAATACATCAAGGAACATGGCTACAAGATCGGCACGGTCGTGGCCTTCTCCGGCGAGGTGAACGACAAGGAATCCGGCCCGGATGGTTTCACGGAGAACAGCCACGCGCTGAACCCGAACCCGAAAGGCCGCGACATCCGCGAAGCATTCAAAGGCGACGAGTATCAGATCCTGCTGGTGGCGAACAAATTTCAGACCGGCTTCGATCAACCGCTGCTGTGCGGGATGTATGTGGACAAGCGGCTGGCAGGCATCCAGGCCGTGCAGACGCTCTCGCGCCTGAATCGCGCCCATCCCGGCAAGGACACGACCTACATGCTCGATTTTGTAAACGACACGGCAGAAGTCCTCGCCGCCTTCAAGGCCTACCACACCACAGCAGAACTATCGGCGACCACGGACCCGAATCTCGTCTTCAATCTCCGCGCCAAGCTGGACGCCGCCGGGCACTACGACGACTTCGAGGTGGATCGCGTGGTGGCCGTGGAGCTAAACCCGAACGCGAAGCAGAGCGAGCTGGTCGCCGCGCTGGAGCCGGTGCAGGACCGCGTGATGAAGCGCTACAAAGCCGCTCAGGAAGCGCTGAAGATGGCGCAGGAGAAGCAGTTCGCCAATTCGCCCGACCTGAAAACCGAGCTTCTGAACGCCATCATGGGTGCACTGGACGCGCACACGCTGATGAGCACGCAGGCGCTGAATTCATCCACAGTTCAGGGCGGCCTCAAAGACATCCTGCTCAACCACGCCCACCTCTACGAGACCCTGCGAGAACGGACCGCGGCCTAAATCATGGCCGTCTCATCCAAAGACCACCAAGCGTGGTGCTATGACCGCTTCTTGGTTGGGAGCTGACGATCAGCAGCCTGATTTCGTAGCGTCTCCATGGTCCGCGGTTGGCCGCGGTCGGAGACAAGGAAGAGCATGCGCTGTCAGGCTTGCTCGATCTGGTGAGTGAATTAGTGGGGGAATACGATACCAATCATTACACCATCGAAGCCTCCGAGCCGAAGGAGGTCGCAAGCACACTCAATTTCATCGACGGCCAATTCGTCGCCGCGCAGTCGGGCATCGGGCGCGAGGGCGGCGTGCATTCGCTCGGGTTCTACACCGAATTGCGCAACGTCTGCGTGAAGCTGTGGGGTCGGGTCCGAGGGGGGTGCGCTCCTTTACCATCATCACCACCGAGCCGAAGTGCCGTTGCGTGAAATCGGCCATATCCCAATGGGGATGGCAAAGGTTAGAATGGCGCCATGCCTTACTGCCACGCGCTCTCTCAACCTGCAGCCGCGCCGCGCGGGCGCGCCGTCGCTCGCCGTTGCAGACCGGCGTGGTGCAGGGCAGGGTGTCGCTGCGAAGACACGGGAACGAACAAGTAATGGACCTAGCCTGATGGATCAACCCTTCGAATTGGATCTGAGCCTGCAGATCGGCAAGTACGACATCCGCAAGCAGTTCGGCAAGGGCGCGACCGGGACGGTCTATCTCGCCGTGGACACCTTTTCCGGCAAGGAAGTCGCGCTGAAGGTAATCGAACCCGAGGTATTCAAGGACCCCGAGTTCGGCTCGGTGTACCGCTCGCAGTTTCTGAACGAGGCCTCGCTCGCGGGCAAGCTGAGGCATCCTTATATCGTGGCGATCCTCGATGCGGTGGTGCTGGAGGATTCGGGCCACATCGCGATGGAGGTGGTCAGCGGTGGCGACCTGTCGCAGCACGTCAGCGCCGACACCCTGCTTCCCGTCGCGGACGTGCTGCAGATCGGCTTCAAGTGCTGCGGCGCGCTCGCCTACGCTTTCAACGAGGGCATCGTCCACCGCGACATCAAACCGGCGAACCTCATGATCGCGCAGGGCACGGAGGTGAAGATTGCCGACTTCGGCGCCGCCCTGCTGCGCAAGGCCCAATCCGTGCAGACGGCCAGCATCGGCTCGCCTTACTACATGTCGCCGGAGCAGATCGAGGAAGCACCGCTCACTCACCACAGCGACATGTATTGTCTCGGCGTGGTGCTGTACGAACTGCTGACGGGGCAAAGGCCGTTCACGGCCGACAGCCTGGAAATGCTGGTTGAGAAAATCCTGCATCAGGAGTCCGCGCCGCCGAGCAGCCTGCGCGCCGAGCTGCCGAAGGAGATCGACCGCGTCGTATTGCTCGCGCTGGGCAAGAAGCCGCAGTTCCGCTACGACACCTGGGCCGATTTCGCGCTCGCGCTCTCCAACGTCGGCAAGCTCGTGTTGCCGTCCGATGCCATCATGGACAGCGAGAAATACGTCGCGTTGAAGCGCGTGGAGATGCTGGCGGAGCTCTCCGATGCCGAGTTGTGGGAACTCACGCATGCGGGACGCTGGACGCGCGTCGCGGCGCAGCAGGCGATCATCCGCGAGAACGAGCCCGGGCAGAGTTTCTTTTTCCTCGCCCAGGGGCAGGTCAAGGTCACGCTCGAGGGGCGGCTGCTCAACACCATCGGCGAAGGGGAATGCTTCGGCGAGATGGCCTACATCCGCGGCGGTGAGATGCCGCGGCACGCGACGGTGGAGGCCATGACGGGTATTCTGCTCGCCGAATTCGAGCCGGAGCCCCTGGCCCGAATGAGCCTGGGCGCGCAGCTTCAGCTCACCCGCGCGCTGGTGCGCAACCTCGTTGACCGCCTGGAACTGGCCAATGCGAGGCTCGCCAAGTGAAGCCGGGTAGCTAGCAAGGGAAGGGTAGAGCATGACTAAGAACGTCGGAGTCATCGGCCTGGGCGCGATGGGCCTGGGCGTTGCGAGATCGTTGCTGCGCGCGGGTTTTCGCACCCACGCCTGCGATGTACGGCGCGAAGTGCTGGATGCCTTTGTTGCCGAAGGCGGCATCGCCTGCACTACGCCCGAGCAGCTGGGGGCGGCGTGCGAGGTGGTGCTGACCCTGGTGGTGAACGCGCAGCAGACCGAGGCGGTGCTGTTGGGCGAGCACGGGGCGGCCGGGGCGATGCGGGCGGGAGCCGTGGTGATCGCGAGTTCCACCGTCGCTCCCGAGTTCGCCGAATCGCTTGCGGCGCGGCTCGCGGCGAAGGGCATCGGCATGATCGATGCCCCGGTGTCGGGCGGCGCGGCCAAGGCCGCCAGCGGGCAGATGACCGTCATGGCCGCGGGCAGCCCGGAGAACTTTGCCAAGGTCGAGGACGTGTTCAAGGCCATTGCGCAGAAGGTCTATCGTCTGGGCGATGCGCCCGGTGCCGGCTCCAAGGTCAAAATGATCAACCAGCTTCTGGCCGGCGTGCACATCGCAGCAGCGGCCGAAGCGATGGCCATGGGCATCCGCTCGGGCGCCGATCCGGCGGTGCTGTACGAAGTCATATCGAACAGCGCGGGTTCGTCGTGGATGTTTCAGAATCGCGTCCCCCACATTCTGGCGGGCGACTACACGCCGCTGTCGGCGGTCAATATTTTCGTCAAGGACCTGGGCATTGTTCTCGACACGGCGAAGAAATCGGCGTTCCCCCTGCCGCTGACGGCGACCGCGCATCAGATGTTCATGATGGCCGCGGCGGCCGGGCGCGGCGGCGAGGACGATTCGGCTGTGGTCAAGATTTTCCCCGGCATAGAGCTGCCGCAGAAAAAGGGCTGAGCCATGCTTCTTGGTTGCATCGCCGACGATTTCACCGGCGCCACGGATCTTGCGAACAACCTGGTGCGCAGCGGCATGCGCACGCTGCAGACCATAGGCGTGCCCGCGGGCGCGCTGGATGAGGACGTCGATGCGGTGGTGGTGGCCCTGAAGTCGCGCGCCACGCCCGCTGGCGAGGCGGTGGCGCAGTCGCTGGCAGCGCTGGCCTGGCTGCAGCGCGCCGGCTGCCGCCAGTTCTATTTCAAATACTGCTCGACCTTCGATTCCACGGCGCTGGGCAACATCGGGCCGGTGGCCGAGGCGCTGATGCAGGCGCTGGGGGCGAACATCGCCATTGCCTGCCCGGCGTTCCCGACCAATGCGCGCACCATCTACATGGGCAACCTGTTCGTGGGCGAGCTGCCGCTGTCCGAATCGGGCATGCGCCATCACCCGCTGACGCCGATGCAGGATGCGAACCTGGTGCGCGTGCTGCAGGCGCAGTCGCGCGGCAAGGTCGGTCTCGTCGCATGGACCGCGGTGGCCGCGGGCGAGCAGGCGATACGCGCGCGGCTGGCGGCGCTGGAAGCCGAGGGTGCGCGCCTTGCGGTGGTCGATGCGATTACCGACGCCGACCTGCATGCGATTGCGGCGGCCTGCGCCGAGCACCCTCTGATCACGGCCGGCTCGGGCGTCGCGATCGGCCTGCCGGGCAATTTCCGCCGCGCGGGCCTGTTGCCGTCGCGCGCGAACGCCGCCGAACTGCCGCACGTGCCGGGACTGGCTGCGGTAATCTCCGGTTCGTGCTCGCAGGCAACCAACGGCCAGGTCGCGCACTGGATCGAGTCCGGGCGCGTGGCGATCCGCATCGACCCGCTCGTAATCGCCGGCGGGACCGATGTTGCCGCGGACGCGCTGCGGCAAGCTGCACCGCAGTTAGGCGCGGCGCCGGTGCTGTTCTATGCCACGGCGGCACCCGAAGCAGTGAAAGCGGTGCAGGCAAAGCTTGGCGTGGCCGAGGCCGGATCTCTGGTAGAGCAGGCCCTGGCGCGCATCGCGCAGGGCCTGATCGAAGCCGGTGTGACGCGGCTGGTGGTGGCGGGCGGCGAGACGGCGGGCGCGGTGGTGCAGGCGCTGGGGGTTTCGGCGCTGAAAATTGGGCCGCAGATCGATCCCGGCGTGCCCTGGACCGCGACCTCGGGCGCGCGTCCCATCCTGCTCGCGCTCAAGTCGGGCAACTTCGGCAGCCGCGATTTCTTTGTGAAATCTCTCGCTCAGCTTGACGCATGATTATGGGTGGCGACTTGCCTCATGCCCCTCCTTGTTGCAAAGTTGCGATGTTGCGCGGACGAAAGATTGCCCGCACCTGCGCGGACGGCGCTCCGTCCGCGCGGATCGTCGATTGCACGCGGATGAAAAGCGTATCCGCGCGCAATCGACGATCGTGGATAAAGGCAACCCCAAACCGCTTTGCTTTTTTCCAGAACCGTGTTTTTGGTACGGATGTGCTTTTCATCCGTACCAAAAACACGGTTGACGCGCGGAGCGCGCAATGGCCGCACTTGGCACGCAGCGGCATTAAAGCGCCGCACCTGGAGCTTCGATGAACGAAAACGTACTGCGCGACGAAATCTGCGAACTCGGCCGCTCCATATTCGAGCGCGGCCTCACGCATGGCAGTACCGGCAACGTCAGCGCCCGCTGCGACGATGGCTGGCTGCTGACGCCCACCGGATCCAATCTGGGCAGGCTGGATCCGGCGCGCCTGGCGAAACTCGACTGGCAGGGTAAGCCTATATCGGGCGATCCGCCGTCGAAGGAAAACTTCCTCCACCTGGCGATGTACCAGGAGCGTGAACGCAACCAGGCGGTGATTCATCTGCACGCCACGCATTCGGTCGCGGTGTCGGTGCTGGAAGAGATCGATCCCGCCGACGTGCTGCCGCCGCTCACCGCCTATTACGTGATGCGCATCGGCCGCCTGCCGCTGGTGCCCTATTACGCGCCGGGCGACATGCAGCTCGCCCAGGCGGTGCGCGGTTTTGCCGGCAAGCATCACGCCATGCTGCTCGCCAATCACGGTCCGGTGGTTGCCGGGACCAGCCTTGCCGCCGCGGCCGACGCGGTGGAGGAACTCGAAGCCACGGCGCGCCTGTACCTGCTGCTGCAGGGGCGGCGCGTGCGCACGCTCACGCCCGAGCAGGTGGCCGACATCCGCAGCCGTTACCCGGCTGGCTAAGAGCGCCTAACAGAATTACCGTTAGGCGGCTGATTTAGGGGAGCACGAGGGGACGTGTCCCCTCGTATTGTTAGATACACTGAATTTATCGATTGTTGAAAGGGACCAGCGCCATGCCCAAATTCGCCGCCAACCTGTCGATGATGTATCAGGAGCACGATTTCCTCGAGCGCTTTGGCGCCGCGGCGAAGGACGGCTTCACCGGGGTCGAGTTTCTGTTCCCCTACGCCCATCCGGCGGCGGAAATCCGCGCGCGCCTCGCCCAGCACGGGCTTACGCAGGCGCTGTTCAACGGGCCTCCGGGCAATTGGGACGCGGGGGAGCGCGGTCTGGCCTCGCTCCCCGGCCGCGAAGACGAATTCAGGCGCGGCGTTGCGACTGCGCTCGAGTATGCGCGCGTGCTCGGCAACGAGCGCGTGCACCTGATGGCAGGTTTGATCCGGCCGGGCGAGGACCGCGCCCTCCACCGCGCGACCTATGTGCGCAATCTCGACTATGCGGCGAGAGAGGCGGCCGCGGCCGGCGTCACCGTGGTGATAGAGCCGATCAACACCCGCGACATTCCGGGTTTTTTCCTGAACCGGCAGGATGAGGCGCATACCCTCTGCGCCGAAGTCGGCGCGCCCAATCTCAAGGTGCAGATGGACTTCTATCACTGCCAGATCGTCGAAGGCGACCTGGTGATGAAGTTGCGGAAATACATCTCCGGTATCGGCCATGTGCAGATCGCGGGCGTGCCCGATCGCAACGAGCCCGACATCGGCGAGATCAACTACCCTTACCTGTTCCGGCTAATGGACGAACTCGGCTACGGCGGCTGGGTCGGCTGCGAGTACCGACCCAAAGGCGGGACCAGCGCCGGGCTGGGCTGGTCGAGGGGCTGGCTGAAGGGCCGGCCGTGAGCGCGCATCCATGACCACCGCGTCGTCGGACAATACGCGCGATCAGGGGCGGGAAACCCTGCTGCGCACGCTCGCCGACAATGTGCCGGCGCTGATCGCGTATTACGAACCGCGGAACCTGCGCTGCGTGTTCGCCAACAAGCGCTATGCCGAGTCGAACGGCTGGAGCGTGGACTCGATCATCGGCAAGACCGTGCGCGAAGCCATCGGGGAGGAGGCGTGGCGGATGATCGAGCCGCAGGTCGAGCGCGTGCTCAAGGGGGAGAAGGTCGAGTACATCCGCCCCCTCATCCTGCCCGGCGGCGAGCAGCGCATCATCGAGGTCAATCTGATCCCGCATTTCGACGAGCACGCGCAGATGCTGGGCGCGTTCGTGCTGATCACCGACATTACCCGGCACCAGCTCGCCGAGCGGGCAATCCGCGACAGCGAGGAGCGCATGCACAAATTCGCCGCCGCGACCAACGAAGGGATTTTCTTCCACAAGAACGGCATCCTCACCGATGTCAACGAGGCGCTGCTCGCGATCATGGGCTATGCGCGCGAGGAGATGATCGGGCACAGCACCCTGGAGTTCATGGCGCCGGAGTGGCGGCAGGCGGCGACCAACTACATGCGCGAGGGAGGCGAAGATCCCTACGAGGCCGAAGTGGTGCACAAGAAGGGCTACAACGTCGCGGTCGAGCTGGTGGGCAAGAACCTGCACCTCGGGGACGAGACCTACCGGCTGGGCGTGCTGCGCGACATCACCGCGCGCAAGCACGCCGAGGCGCGCATCCATTACCTGGCCCACCACGACATGCTCACCGGCCTGCCCAACCGCGCCTACCTGACCGAGCGGCTGAACACGATCCTGGCGCTCGCGCGGCGCCACGGCACGCTGGTGGCGATCATGTTCATCGACCTGGACAACTTCAAGACCGTCAACGATTCGCTCGGCCACCACGTGGGCGACGCCCTGCTGAAGGAAGTGGCCTCGCGCATCAAGGAGGTGCTGCGCGAGGCCGACATGGTGTCACGGCTCGGCGGCGATGAGTTCCTGGTGATCCTCGCCGATTTCGCCGCGCCCGAGGATGCGGCCAAGGTCGCGGACAAGCTGCTGCAGACCATTTCCGCTCCGATCGCGCTCGAAGGCCGGCAGCTTTGCGCCAACGCCAGCATCGGCATCAGCGTGTTCCCGCGCGACGGCGACAATGCGGACGATCTGATCCGCCGCGCGGACGCGGCGATGTACAGCGCGAAGGATCACGGCCGCGGCCACAGCCGCTTCTACACCCCGGGGCTTGCGGACGAGGGAGCCGAGACGCTGGCGCAGAAGTCCAGGCTGCGCCAGGCGGTGCAGCGCGGGGAATTCGTGCTGTTCTATCAGCCGCAACTCAGCGTCGGCGACCTGCGCCTAGTCGGCATCGAAGCGCTGGTGCGCTGGCGCCACCCCGAACGCGGCCTGACCGACCCGTCGGAATTCATCGAATTCGCCGAGACGCACGGCCTCATCGACGAAATCGGCCAATACGTGCTGCGCGAAGCCTGCCGCCAGAACAAGGCGTGGCAGGCCGCCGGCCTTGCCGCGCTGCCGATCTCGGTCAATGTGTCGGCGGCCCAGTTCCACCGCGGCGACCTGGTGGCCGAAGTGAAACGGGTGCTGGAAGAGACCGGGCTCGAAGGGCGATACCTGGAGCTCGAGCTGACCGAGAGCATGCTGATGGACAAGGATGTCGTGGGCGCTGCGCTCGCGGGCTTGCGTGCGCTTGGGGTCAAGATCACGATCGACGATTTCGGCACCGGCTATTCATCGCTGAGCTATCTGAAACGACTGCCGATCGACAAGCTCAAGATCGACCGTTCCTTCATCGACGATCTGGGCACGGATGCCGATGACCGGGCCATCGCCATCGCCATTATCAATCTGGCGAAAACCCTGAAGCTCACTGCGCTGGCCGAAGGCGTGGAACGGCAGGAACAACTCGATTTCCTGCGCGCGCACGGCTGCGACGAATTTCAGGGCTATCTCGCCGGCATTCCGGTTCCGGCGGAAGAGTTCAGCGCGTTTTCACGGGAGTGAGCACGCGGTAACGACGCCCCCTTTTTCAACACCCTGTTACGTCTCATTTCTCTCAAGTGAGCGCTAGAAATTTCAGACGCGGTTCCACCTCCGCGATTGCCTCGAAATCGCGGTCGTCGTGGAGTAAAGGGACTTTGTGTTCCACTGCAATGCGCGCGACCAGGCAGTGGTGCGGACTGCGCGGGGTAAAGCCCCGGAGGCGGCAACGCACATAAAGCTCCGCCGCTGCTTCCCAGGTTTCGACCGGATGGGCGGGATTGAGGAAAGGCAGCGTACGGAAATAGCGCTTGAGCCTGGTGAAGCGCTCGGACGAGGCCGCTCCTTGCAGGATCTCCTGGTAAATCACCGGCGCCAGCGCCGCCTCGCCTTCGGGCAGCAACTGGCGCAGCGCGAGCGTCTTCGCGGTTTGCGCATCGCGCAGCAGGTCGATCCAGACCGAACTGTCAACGAGGACCACTGCGAACGCCGCCACGCGCGCCCATGCGCGAGCGCACGGCGCGCACGTCGTAGTCCGGCGCGATCATGTTCTGCCCCACCAGGTCGAGAACGTCCTTGCGCCGGACCGAATTCACCAGTCGCCGCAAGGCCAGTTCCACCACCTCGCGCTTGGTTTTGACGCCGGAGAGTCTCATGGCGTCCTCTACAAGTTGGTCATCGAGCACGATATTGGTTCGCATATACACCTCCTGATGTGTATTCTAGGCGAAAATCAGGTGCGCGAACAGCTTCTTGCAGCCCGGGGAGTGATAGGGGAGAAATAGGGCCAGAGTAACTTTTCGCCGACTGGAGATGGGCGCCATCGCTCGGCTCTCCACGGAAATGCAAGCGGGTACCCTGTTTGCCAAGCGGAGAGGAGGCAAGCTTGCGCTGGCTTTTTCATGTTCTGCATGGGCTATAAGCGGATTGGATTTACCTAAGGCGACATGTGGTGACCCCCAACCCAATCGATCCGAGCCACAAGCGAGTCCTGGACGCCATGCTGCTGAAGCTCTCGGGCGTGGAAGCCGGAGAAATGACCGGCCTCCTCGCCTACTTCGTCGGCAAGAAGATGTTCGCGTGCGTCTGTAACGGCGGTGTGGGCGTGAGACTCCCGGCTGCGGAAGCCGCAAATCTGCAGTTCTCCAAGGACAACGTCGTTCCGTTTGAGCCAAAGGGCAGGAAGAGCACCAGGGAATGGATTCAGATCAACCACGAAAACTCTGCCGATTACGAAAAGGATCTGGAGATATTCCAGTCCTCTATCGCGTTCGTCAAAGCCGCAAAAGGCTAGATCCGCTGACCAGGGTGCCGTGGCAATAAATCGAGCGCACTACAGACGGTGTGTACCGTCAAGTCTTGCAAGATTCCGATCGAAGGTGCCGAGCGGCAGATGACCGGCTTTGCGGGCAATCTCCAAAACGAGACAATCGGAGAAGCCGAGTGAGGGACGGGAGCGGAAATGATCCAACGCCAGCGCGACGACTTCCGCATCCTGGAGCGTCAATTCCTTGTGGTTCAGCATTCGGTCGACCGCGTTCGCGATCTGCGCAGGTGAGCGATTGTAAACCGCGTCGAGGACCCATAGCGTTTCTGCCAGTACGAGGTGAGACACCCACGCCCCTTTTGCCACAAACGCCTCCGCCGCATTTACCTGATCTGCATCGTCACGCACGACCAGTCGCACTAGCAGATTGGTATCAACGGCGTGCATGCTTCTGCCGAATGTGCTTTCTGATGCCTTCCTTCACGCTTGCGGATGCTTTTCGCTTAGGGCTACCGTCCGGAAACAGCGCTTCGTGCACATCCGCTAAGGTGTGCCGCCCAGCTTTCCGGACAATAACCTCGTCGTTCTTCTCGTCCCACTCGAGGACGGAGCCGGGCCCGACCCCGAGTTTCTTGCGAATTTCGGAGGGCACGGAAATCTGGCCTTGGGCGGTTAGTTTGGAATGTGCGAGCGGCATAATTGATACATTACCATGGTAATGCATCAAAGTCAACGCGACGGCATTCTTCTGAATGTCTGCTATCCGGAGCATCCAATGGAAGCTGTTGGCCGATACCGGCCGGTGAGCGTCGTCCCCTCGGCCTCGACGCGAACCACGGATCAACGGATTATGAGTCAGCCGTCCATGTCGCGGCGAGTGCGACGCTTCCCTATCTACCCGTTCAATACGACCACGGCATACCGAGGATGTGCTCGCCGATGTAGGCGAGGATGAGATTGGTCGAGACCGGCGCGATCTGCAGCAGCCGCGTCTCGCGCCATTTGCGCTCGACGTCGTACTCGCGCGCGTAGCCGAACGAAATTGAGCTTGTGGACTCCAAGGCCGAGCCCGCGCTCCGCGCCCCGCGCCCTTCGAATTGGGAATCAGCGCGGCCACCGTCAGGCCCGGCACGCCGAGCGCGCGGCGCGTCACCTCCTCGGCGTCGACGAACTGCGGGATCAGCTTCGGCGGCACATAGGAGGTCACTTCGATTTCGCGCACGCCCGCCGCGGCCTCGGCCTCGATCCAGGCGATCTTGCTCTCGGTCGGCATGAACGTGGGGTGGATCTGCAGGCCGTCGCGCAGGCCCACTTCGCGCACGATGACGTCGATCTGGTTCATTTCACTTTCCTTTGAATACGGGTTTGCGCTTTTCGTTGAACGCCTTGATGCCCTCGTAACGGTCCTCGGTTTCAACCAGAAGGTTGTACGCCTCGACTTCGAAACGGTAAGCCGTCTTCAGCTCCATCTGCATGCCGTAGCGCACCGATTTTTTCACCTGGCGGATCGACAGCGGCGCGTTGCCGGCGATGGTGCGCGCGGTGTCGAGCACCTTCGGCATGAGCTCGTCCGGCTCGCATACCTCGTTGACGACGCCCCAGTCGTACGCCTGCTGGGCGCTGAAGGGGCGTGCGGTCATGATGATCTCCTTGGCGCGGCGTTCGCCGACGGCGCGCGGCAGGTTCTGCGTGCCGCCGGCGCCGGGCATGATGCCCAGGGTCACTTCGGTCAGCGCGAAGCGCGCGGTTTTCACGGCGTAGGCGAAGTCGCAGGAGAGCACGGC
>ERZ1292630.26-Hain-H41-02um-R3-26-length-188448-cov-7_pt3 | contig 37014 bp, 37 predicted proteins | sample MGYA00564408_ERZ1292630 | MGnify/ENA primary metagenome ERZ1292630 (study PRJEB36523, sample SAMEA6512641) | groundwater metagenome | collected 2019-01-08 | study: AquaDiva: Metagenomics assemblies of 32 groundwater samples
CCCCCCCCGACCGATGCCATCACACTCACAGTGTCTACCTCTGACGTTGGCCGAGCCGCTATCGAAGCCAACCGTGACATGCTCGTAAAGACAGTGGGAGCAAGTGAACTTATCTTTGCTGATACTGATGGGGAAGTGGTCGTCACTGATACCATGCAATTCATCTTTATTATCAAGAAACAATAATGAGTTATCAAACCTACACAACAGAAGCAATAGTGTGTGGTACGTTCAATCGAAATACTGCCGACCGGTCATATCTTCTTTTTACTCGAGAAGCCGGAATGTTGTACGCGGCAGCTCGCAGTGTGCGAGAAGAACGTTCACGTCAACGCATGGCATTGCAGGATTTTTCGTTGGTTCGGGTGTCTCTCATAAGGGGTAAGAGTAGCTGGAAAATTGGTAGTATTGAACCGAGGACCAACTTTTTCTCAACTGCACACACAAAAGAAGCTCGCGGTAGTGTGGTGGTGCTTACCAAATTTCTCCGCCGTTTCTATGGTGGCGAGCAGCCACTAGTGGAACTTTTTGACTATCTGAAGGAAGCCCTTCGGCTTCTAGCTACCGACTTAAAGACAAGAGATGAACTAGAAAAAATTATTCAAGCCCGTCTGCTCTATGAGCTCGGTTACGTCGATGTGAAAGTACTCCCACCAATGGTGCTTGGTGATATTGGTTCACTTAATCAAATCGCTCTTGATCCAAGTTTACTCGCAGCCATTACGCCCCTCATAGATAAAGCGGTAGCTTTAAGCCATCTCTAATACTTAGAGATGATATAATGACCCCATGTCCGATATTCGTGACCAACGTGAGCTTGATGAACTAAGAAAACGCCTCTACGCGAGAGGGCCAATTAACAATGGTGTGGAGCGTCACGAACTTGTAGATAGTCCAGTTAACGTGGCCCGTAGTTGGAGTGTACCAACCGAAGAAGTAGAATCAGGCACCGAGGCAAACCAAGAACATTCGCACCGTTACCGTAAATTTGTACTCATAGCGAGCGTCATTATTTTTGTAGTCGTTGCTTCAGCTTCCGCCGCTTATTATTATTTTGGAAATAACCGCATTTCGGGTGATAACATAACTTTTAATATCGCCGGTAACAACAATATCAGTGGTGGAGAAACTGTCTCGTTCCAAATTGGAGTAACTAATCAAAATACCGTGGCGATTGAAGGAGCCGCCTTGATTGTGAAATACCCCGATGGGACACGTTCAGTTACCGAACCAGTTAAAAATCTATACGAGGAACGTATCGATGTTGGCATGCTTAGTCCAGGTGAGGCGAAGAACATACAGCTGCAAGTCGCGGTCTATGGTAAGGAGAACCAGCAATCACAAATAAAGGCCACTCTCGAATATCGTATCGTTGGATCTGACAGTGTTTTTTATAAGGATGTAGAACCGTTTAATATACAGATAGTCACTTCCCCCATAATTTTACAGGTAGACTCAGTGCGAAGGGTTTCGGCTGGTCAGCCTGTGCAGATTACCCTCAAGGTAAAATCAAACACCAGTAAAACTTTAAAGGATGTCCTTATCACTAGTAAGTATCCAAATAATTTTAGTTTTAAGACAGCCGAACCAGCACCACTCTACAATCAAAACGTTTGGAAGATTATCGAACTGAAACCAGAAGAGACTGAAACGATTGTGATAAACGGTAGTATCACTGGCCTTACCAATGAAGGATTGGTGGTCGATTTCACGGCTGGAGCAGCGGAGACAGATAATGAGTTTATTGTGGGCTCGCTTCTGGCTGAAGCGAGAGCAGAGTTTGTACTCGAGCAACCTTTTATTGCGGTCGACATCGATATCGCTGGCGATAAGGATCGTTTTGTAGTATTGGAAGAAGACAAGAGTTCAGTGGTACAAGTATCTATTAAGAACACACTTAAGGAACCAGTACACGATATGGTGGTTGAAGTGGTGCCAAACGGCAATGCACTTAAGGCCGATTCGATTCAAAGCCGACAAGGATTTTATGATTCAAACAAAAACCTGGTACGCTTTGATGTCTCTAACACCCCTGAATTTGTACAGGTGCAGCCTGGGCAAGTGCGAACCCTTAGCTTCACAATCGATCCAGCTTTGGGACAGATGACGGCTTCGTTTAATATTGCCGTCAATGTTTATGCCAAACGAGTGTCTGAACCTAATGCGGAGCAGCAACTGATCGGGACAGTTTTGGCCGAGGCCAGATATGCGTCGGCGGCCAGTATTGAAGGAGAACTCTCGCCAGTGACTGGCCCAATTCCGCCTAAGCCAGGTCAGGCTACCCGCTACCAAGTAAAATTGACTGCTCGGGGTGGAGCCAACAACCTCCGTAATACGGTTGTTACCACTTCACTACCAACTTACGTTGAGTGGCAAAACGAATCTTCTGGTGAGGGGACAGTGGTATTTAATCCAGTTTCTAGGCAACTCGAGTGGAATATTGGCGATATCAATAGTGGTACAAAAAAGGAACTTACCTTTGCGCTCAACTTCCTACCAAGTATTTCTCAAGTTAATACGACGCCGATTTTAGTAAACAACCTAGCTTTTTCAGCCATTGATCGCTTTACAAATACTCCAGTTACGACTAGTGTAGGGGTAATTACGAGCGAAATAAAAGGATCTCCACAAGAAAGCGGGGTAGTCACACAGTAATGAATGAAGAAATGAGCGGAAGCGACTATTCTGAATTTCACCACAAGGGCATTCCCGTTTTTATGGTCGAGTAAACTCTTCCTAAAAACTAGGTCATACAGGCGCTTAGCATATTTCGACCCCTTTCCTAGGGGAGAAATAGGCTGCAGCGAGCTGTAAAGGAGGTCCAGATTTTTCACTTATAGCAATTTTGTCGCTACTCTAGGATAAATTGCTAGATGCTGTTATATTTTCAATGTATATGAAAGAAAATCAAGAAAACAAAATGGATAAAATCGTCTCCCTCTGCAAACGTCGCGGCTTCGTGTTCCAAGGCAGTGAAATCTACGGAGGGTTAAAAGGCACCTGGGATTTAGGGCCACTAGGTGTTGCACTCAACAACAACATTAAGCGCGAGTGGTGGAAGCTGTTTGTTGATGCCCGCGAGGATATGTACGGACTAGATGCCGCGATTTTGATGAATGCAAAAGTCTGGGAAGCTTCGGGACACACGGGAGCAGGGTTCACTGACCCTATTACCGAATGTACCAAATGTAACCATCGCTTTAGAGCGGATCATTTAGAAGATGTAACCAACTGTCCTGATTGCGGAGGACTGCTGGGTGCGATCAGAAACTTTAACCTGATGTTTGAAACCCAAGTCGGGGCTGAAGGAGACACAAAGTCGTATCTTCGTCCAGAAACAGCTCAAGGTATTTTTGTGAATTTCAAAAATGTGGTTGACTCGATGTCCCCCAAAATGCCGTTTGGTATCGCACAGATAGGGAAGGCATTTCGAAACGAAATTGCGCCGCGAGAATTCCTTTTTCGTGTCCGTGAATTTGAACAAATGGAAATTGAATACTTTGTAAGAGAAAGCGATTGGAAAGCAGAATTTGAAAAATGGCGACTTGAGCTTTGGGATTGGTTTGACCACCTTGGTCTGGCTCGTGCCGACATGCGAGAACTGGAAGTACCAGAAAATGACTTAGCGCATTACTCTAAGCGCACGATTGATTTTGAGTATAACTATCCAGGGAAGGGCTTTGACGAACTCGCCGGCTTTGCCTATCGTACCGACCACGATCTTAAAAGTCACATGACCGCGAGTGGTACATCGCTCGAATACATCGAGCCAGATGGCACTCGGTTTGTGCCGCATGTACTGGAACCATCATTTGGTGTGGGGCGCGCACTCACTGCCGTACTCTGTGCAGCATATACCGAAGATGAAATGAATGGAGAAGTTCGGACATATCTCAAGCTGCCAACCCATCTCGCACCGTACCGAGTCGCGGTCTCACCCCTCTTGAAGAACAAGCCGGAGCTAGTCGCCAAGGCACGGGAAGTCTTTTTGACACTTAAAAAGGAATTTGGAAACGTGGCGTGGGATGATAATGGGAACGTAGGGAAGCGCTATCGACGGCAAGATGAGATTGGAACGCCGTACTGTATTGTGATTGACTTCGATACTCTTGGAGAAGAGAAGCCAACCGCGAAAGACACAGTCACTGTTCGTCACCGAGATACTGGTGAACAGATTCGGGTTAACATTGCTGAACTTCGTAACTATCTTATTTAATAAGTAATAAACAAAGGCCCCGCGAGAGGCCTTTGAGTGGTGCCGGCTATTGCTGAGTGATGACAGCGAGAAAGACGATGATGAAGGTAAGCGAAGATGCGAACCGAACTCCGAACTGACGATTTGTCAGGTGTTCAGTCTCACACACAGGGTTTACCGGGAAAAGAGAATCGTACTTACGATACATGTTGGCTACTCCTTTCTAGCGGCTACGTTGTACTACCCTAATTAGATTATCAAACATATATTTTGATTCGTCAAAAATAATCTGTGTATAAAAAAGTCCCGCCGGCATGATGCACGGCGGGACAGTTTCCCCACGAAAACTAGATTGCGGCGCTGTAATCAGGCTCCGCACTGTTCTGGCTCTTGTGCCAGCTAGTCAAGAGGCGATGTGCCCCGACTGTTCCGGCTGCCAACGCGCCAACCAGGAGGACGCGCCCCTTGTTTGACGAAAAAAACTTTTTCATTCACCCCTCCTTTGTGACATCGCTATTTGACTAGCGTGCTTTTATACTACCACATGGCTTTTGTGTCAAACAAGCCCTTTTATTATTACCTTGTCGTGCTAGAGTTATTTTTATGTTAGATAAACGTGCAAAATATATCACTACTACCTTACCGTATGTTAATGACGAGCCACATATCGGACACGCGCTTGAATTTGTGCAGGCCGATACCCTGGCCCGTTATTGGCGACTTATCGGTCATGAAGTGTTTTTCAATACTGGTACCGACGAACACGGACAGAAGATTGCCCAGAAAGCTGACGCCGAGAGTCGTGATCGACAAGAGTATGTCGATTATTTTGCCAGTACTTTTAATGAACTTAAAGACAAACTCAATCTTTCCTACGATGCCTTCATTCGAACTTCAAGCCCCAAACACAAAACCGCGGCGCAAGAAATCTGGCGGCGCTGCGCTAAGCAGGGTGATATTTACAAAAAATCCTACACCGGACTTTACTGCGTTGGCTGTGAACTTTTTTATAAAGAAAATGAACTCGATGAGAACGGTTGCTGCCTCATTCACAAAACGATCGCTGAAGTAGTCGAAGAGGAAAATTACTTTTTTAGACTATCAAACTACCAAGATAAGTTAATTGCACTATTCAAAAATGAAGATTCTATCACTCCCGATTGGCAACGCCAGTGGGCGCTCGATTTTGTTGGTGGTGGACTAGAGGACCTAAGTATCTCGCGCCATAGAAGTCGGATGGATTGGGGCGTACCAGTACCAGACGATGATGAGCACGTAATGTATGTGTGGTTTGATGCGCTCACCAACTATATCTCAACTCTTGATTGGCCAGACGAAGGAGGGAATTTTAATAAGTTTTGGAAAGATGGCGAAACCCTTCAGCTGGCTGGTAAAGACCAAGTCCGCTTCCAATCTATTATTTGGCAAGCCATGCTACTGTCGGCCGAAATTAAAAATACTGATTCTATCTATTATCACGGTTTCATCAATAGCGGCGGACAGAAGATGAGTAAATCACTAGGTAATGTGATTTCACCTTACAAGATGGTCGCCCGCTACGGTACCGACGCGACCCGCTACATTCTCCTCCGACATGTCCATCCCTTCGATGATTCCGACCTTACCTTCGAAAAAATGGATGAGTGGTACACCGCCAATTTAGTAAACGGTCTGGGTAATCTAGTGGCCCGAGTTATGAAGATGGCAGAAACGCATCTTGTTGAGCCAATCGAAAGGCCGGCGTTTGGCAGTCTCGACCCTGCAGTTTTACTTGCTTTAGATCAATTCAACTTCCAAGGGGCTAGTGATCTTATTTGGAAAAAAGTCGGCGACCTCGATGAAAAGATTGCCATCACTGAACCATTCAAGCTAGTTAAGACTGACAAAGAAGCCGCTGTTAAAGTAATTAAAGAATTGGTAAATGATGTTTATATAATTGGTCGACTCCTTAATCCTGTCATGCCGAAAACTGGGGCTATCATTAAAGAAGCGGTTCTGCAAAACAAAAAACCCGACAACCTCTTTGCCAGGTTAGAAGCATGATATGGAAAAATTTCGTGACATTCTAAATATTGCTCGGGATAATGTAAGAGAAAATCCAAGTGTCGTCGATGTGCCCACTAAAGAGATTTGCGAGCAATATTTAAGCGGACTGGTGGACGAAGTAAATGAAGTGCGAGCTGAAGTAAAAGAGAATAACGAAATTTATCTCATGGACGAACTATCTGACATCGCCTGGGACTTTGCAGTTGTCTTGGCGTTGGCAGAATACCGAGGCTTGATTTCAAACGCAGAGCAAGTAATCGAACATGGTTTTGTAAAATACAATGAACGAGCGCCAGCCTTTCTTGAAGCCGACGAGGAAATGTGGGATAACATCAAAGCCAAACAAAAAGAAGAATTAAAAAAACGTCACTTGGAAATATATGGAAATTGAACTACAACAAATTCATGAGCGAAATAGGCGAGTCGAACTCGATAAAGCTTGGGAGGTGAGTAACCTGCGTCGGGGGCTAGTCGCTGGGATTACGTACATTGTAGCGGTGTTTTTTATGTATCGCATTGGTATTTCTGAGCCGTTTATAAATGCCCTGGTACCGACAGGGGGATACCTACTTTCAACTCTCTCACTACCCTTTATAAAACGCTGGTGGATTTCAAGACAAGACAATAAATAGCACGATTAATCGTACTATATTGCTAGCTACGATTGTGGTAAGCTGAGCCTATTTATGGAAGAGAAAAACTCGTCCCAAAAATTCATCATCTTGCTTCACGGCCCGATGGGTTCAGGTAAAACAACCACATCAAAGCTACTTAATGAAGTTATTATCCGATCTGCTCGAGTTGCTTTGCCAGATATCAGGCGTTTTGTTTCTGGTAACCATCGTGAGCATGGTGAAATTACCCGGCAGGTGATGTTAGATATGGCCCACTCTTACTTACAATCGAATATTCCAGTTATCATAGAGACTGTTTGTGGAGAAGAATATATTAGCAAGTGCGCCGCTCTCGCGGACGAACACAATTGCCCGTTACATACCTATTACATTTCGGCTGATGAGGATATAAGATGGCAGCGTGTTTGTGAAAGAACCAGACAAATGATGAATATGGAACTGCTCCCTGAAGATAAAATTGAAGAACTTAAACCTATCTTTGTTGAGAACAAAGCTTTCTATGCTAGGCAAGGAGAAAACCTAGGTCAGATTTTAGATACGAGCAATCTGGCCGTTGACGGAGTGGTACATAAGATTAAGAACGATGTACTTTAATAAATTATATGAAGACTAGAATGATATTTATAACTGGTGTATCAGGAACCGGTAAATCATCAGTCTGTCGAGAACTTTCCATCCGGGGGCATACAACCATAGGATTAGATGAAGTGCCGGGCCTGAGTCGTTGGGTGCATAGAAAAACAAAGGAAAAGCTGGATAAGAAAGCTGACTTCAGTGCTGAGTTCTTAGCTACTTACGAATGGGCATGCGATTTAAAAATGCTCAAGGAACTCCTTCGGCAAGAAAGAGGCACCGTTTTTGTTGCTGGAAATGTTGAGAATGTTCTAGCTTGTATTTCTCTCGCACATAAGTCTTTTGTGCTCATTTGCTCACCAGAGACTTTCTTAAAAAGAATAGATGAAAGAATCGATAACGACTATGGTAAAGATGAGGACGCTAAGAACTTTCTACTTTCATATTATGAATCTGATAATAAAAAATGTTTAGAGGCTGGAGCCATCGCCGTTGATGGGGAGCAGCCATTAAATCAAGTCGTTGATAGTATTCTTAAAAATGTTTAGTTTATGGAAATGAAATACATCGATACCCACGCCCACTTAAATCTTTCGGCTTTTAATGTGGATTTTGATGATGTAGCGAAAGAATGTGCGAAGCTGGGGGTGGCGGTGATTAATGTTGGTACGAAAGAATCGACTAGTGCCAAGGCGGTGGAGTTAGCTGAAGCGTACGAGCACATGTATGCCATTATTGGTCTTCATCCGATACAGACAGTGCCAGGGCGACATGATGAAGAAGAGACGGGGGAGGGTGCCAAGCCATTTACCAGCCAAGGCGAGTCTTTCAGTAAAGCTTTTTACGACGAGTTGGCGAAATCTAAGAAAGTAGTGGGGGTGGGCGAGTGCGGATTTGATTATTATCATACGACCGCAGATAGTTTTGCCGTGCAGGAAGCCAATTTTATCGCCCAGATACAATTTGCCAACGAACATCAATTACCACTGATGATCCACACTCGCGGTCCGAAAGGAGGGGAAGAGAGCCCGACAGGAAGAAGTGTCTATGCTGATGTGCACGATGTTTTGCAGCAGTATGCGGAGGTGCCGTTCAACGTGCACTTCTATGCCGGCACAATCCAAGAAGCTGAAAAGTTTTTTGAACTCGGCGGCACGGTATCTTTTACTGGCGTGATTACTTTTGCCAAAGTTTATGAAGAGGTGGTACGGGCAATGCCTTTGGAGAAAATTCACGGCGAAACTGACTGTCCTTATGTAGCGCCTGTACCGCATCGCGGTCGCCGCGCCGAGCCCTGGATGGTGCAAGAAGTGTATAAAAAAATCGCCGCCATCCGCGGTGAAGATGAAGAAATGGTAAGACAGCAGCTATTAGACAACGCTAAGAAGTTTTACAAACTGTAATCTGCCTTGGGGCAAAACGAGCCTGAAATTCAGGCTCGTTGTTGGAGTAAGAAGCGGGCTCGTCAACGAAAGGCAAAATCGTAGTGACGGAACGCGAATTCTTTGTGGCGTTTCCCTAAACCGTGAAGTTGTCTGGCGTGGACCAACGTACATCTATGTTTCAAGGCGCGAAACTCCTCGCGCGAGATGTTGTGCCAGCGGTTACGTAGGGTACTGTCACGCTTAAACCATTTTTGCACGAGGTTGTAAAACGCCTCAGCTTCAATTTCTCCGCGTAAATTGTTGCACAAACTACAAGCAGCGACCATGTTCATCAACGTGGTTGGACCATCGTAACAACGTGGCTCTATATGGTCTTTAGTGGCGGCATTGCGAGCCATGGATATGCCGTCTATATGAACATGACGAATCATTTCGTGTCCGCAGTAACAACAGCGGTGGTTTTGGGGCTCAGAAAGGGCATTAATATCAACCATGAGTAATCTCCAGGCAAATAGCGTCTAGATTTATAGTAATCTAATTTCGTCCATATCGTCATTATTGACGGTGGATTAGTGCGGATAGCTTGTCATAATTGCTTATTTTTAAAAGTTTGGTAGTCTACGCTGTAGAAGAAAGGGGTGCATTATGGTATATGCAGTCAAAATCGAAGCGGTTGGTGTGGAGGAGATTTCGCAAAAAATTCTCAATATTCAACCAGGACAAGAGATTTCGTACTATACTTCGATTGGGGGTAGGCCACTAGGCTTGAGTATTCGTGAAAGTAAGGTAGTCCGCAAAGATGCCTACATGGTAGCGAACAGTGGTCGCGCTATGTTGTTTCATAGGCGGGTTGGAAAAACATCCACTTTTCACCACGTAGTGCGGGGCGTCGAAAAAAGCGCCAAAAAAATTATCGAAGCGGCCACTGCCACACTGCCACATTCGATCAGATGGCCTGAATATGGATAGTTGTGAAATGGATCGGATGCTGTATGTGTCCGATCCATATTTTTTAATCAAAAACTTTTATCAGGTAGCTATCAATCTTCCGTTGGTCCCAGTCGTAGAAGGTGGCTCCAGTTTGGTTTAGATCTTCCGCTAAGTCTTTACCGACATAACGCCAGTGCCAAGGTTCGTAAACGTACGAGGCATTCCCTTCGGGATATGAGAGGGTAAAACCATATTTATGGGCGTTGCCCATAAGCCAAGTGAAGGCTGGTGTGCCAGAAAAGCCTTCCAGACCACCACCCAGGCCACGAGTGGTGAAGTCGAGGGTGGTACCGAGTTGGTGTTCAGAAAAGCCCTGGTCAGCCGAGAAGGCATTTGCTCCTGAGCCATAGGTAGTAATGTATTGTCCTTTCAGTACCGCCTGATCGCCAAATGAGCGATAGGCAGATATCACCCAGAGTTCAACCCCAGCTGCTTTAGCGTCGGTTAGCATGTCATTAAAATAAGGGACTACTTTTGAGTGCAGTTTCAAATCTTTGGTCTCGGTATATTTCCACTCGTTATCAATTTGTTTAAGTGATTCAGGGACGTAATGTTCGTTTAAGAAATAGACTTTTGAATACTTTTGCAAGAGCTCCTCGTCGGTCTTGGATAGCTTGTCGAGAACACCAACAGTCTTGCTGATTTTTTTAATTTGCTTTTCAAAGTCGTTGTTGCGCTCAGCTTCACTGGCATAGTCATCACTCAAAATTCCATATTCGTCTTTGAGTGCAAAAAGTTCAGTTTCGAGTGAAGTGATGGTGCTACTGGCGGCCGCTGTCGTTGATGCTAGTTCCGCGGCGAGAATATCCCGCTCATTTTGGAGCTCGTTTATCCTAGCTTGTTGTAGGTCATCTTGTCGCCAAGCTAGAAAGGCCAATAAGGCTAGAATCGCTAGCGAAAGAACAATAATAATATTGCGTGAACTTACCCTTACGTGTTGCATATGACCAATAGTGTACCATGGCCAAAAACCTTGAAGTACTACAAAAAATGTGGTAGATTTGGCCGTTATCAATTAACGGAGTGTGGTGAATATCAATATAGTCACTACGTTCCTTATTTCAATTAATGTCAGAATCAAATATGCCAGCAGCCGAGGCTGTCGGAGGAAGCGAGCGAGAGCTTGCGGCCTACGAACTAGCCTGCCACGTACTTCCAACGGTTGCTGAAGGGGAAGTGACCGCGGTCTTTGATCGCATTAAAACGGCTATCACCGCTATCGGTGGTCAGATAGTAAACGAAGAAGCGCCAGCTCGGTTTGACTTGGCCTACGAAATCGTCCAGTACTTGGAAGGTCGTAATCGAAAATTTTCGAGCGCCTACTTTGGCTGGGTACGCTTCACGGCTTCACCCGAGAGGATCGCTGAAATCAACGAAGTAGTAGAGAATAGTAAGGAGGTCCTTCGTTACCTACTCATTCGTCTTACTAAAGTAGAAGAAGCTAATCCCTTCTTCTTTCATCCAGCTATCGCGGATCGAAAGGTGGAGACGGTTGTAGTTGAAGAAGAAGCCGTAGAAGCAGTTGAGGTAGCAGAAGAAATACCGGCCATAATCGACGAAGAGACAGTCGTGACGGTAGAGGATGGTGAAGAAACGAAAGAGGCGGTATAATCTCTCCATATTAAACTAACTTCTTCTTATGTACCTTAACAAAGCTATGATTTACGGGAATTTGACCCGTGACCCCGAGATGAAAGCTCTTCCGAGCGGCATGTCAGTGTGCTCAATGTCGCTGGCAACTAATCGTGTCTATAATGACCGGGATGGTAAAAGACAAGAATCCGTTGATTACCACAACGTAACAGTATTCGGTAAACAAGCCGAGACTTGCTCTAAGTGGCTCACAAAAGGAAGCTCGGCCTACGTTGAAGGTCGTCTCCAGACAAGAAGTTGGGAAAAAGACGGACAGAAGCAATACCGCACTGAAATAGTAGCTGATCGAGTCCAATTCGGGCCAAAGAGCGGCGGCGGAGGAAGCACTGCACCAGTGGGTAATAACCCACAGGATGAAAATAAAGCCCCGGCTCTGCCAGACTATCCGGAGGAAGAAATAAACCCTGAAGACATCCCCTTCTAGTCGAGAAATATACCAAATTGGCTTTGTTGGACTGCAATAATTTTTTACTCACCGTACCGACGTACGACTCGTAAAAAATTCCTTGTCCGCCTCGCCACTTTGGCATCTTCTCGCCTAGAACGACTTGAAAAACATTGTTTAAAAACTAATTTTAAGTACCTGGCTGACTCAGCTACACCGCAATAAGGTATCTGAGTCACATTTGGTACTTATAAAACAACATGGAAAAAACACAAACTCTAAATAACCATATCGACTACAAAGACATCACTCGTCTTGGTGCTCACATAAATCCCCACGCTCGAATGATGAGCCGCCGCCGCACCAACTTCACCGCCAAGGGGCAACGCAACTTCGCCGCTGCTATTAAGCGGGCCCGCTTCATGGCGCTCATGCCTTATATTAAGCACTAATTGGCAATAAAAACGGCCGGGACTTTGTCCCGGCCGTTTTTATTGCCACACCAACCCCCATGTTAGAATATTTAAGGAAAGGAGCCCACAACATGGACGCGAGAAAGAAAAAGATAAACTGGGCCGTTCCGTTCTTCTGGACGGTGTTGATTCCGGCTATGGTCGTTTTCGAAGGATGGGGAATTGTACAGCTGGTTAAGTCAGTCTAGTTAGACTGGCAATCAAGGCTGTAATTAAAAAATGGCCTGCCCATCTCGGGCGAGCCAATTTTTTGTCAGTTTTAAGCTTTTTCAATTCGCTCCGAGTAATCGCCAGTCTCAGTATTTACACTGATAACATCACCAGTATTGATAAACATCGGCGCCATAACTATAGCCCCCGTCTCGAGGGTGACTTCTTTTAGAGCACTATTTGAAGTGTTGCCCTTTACGGCGTCCATTGTTTCCTTCACTTTCAGCTCCGCCTTAATGGGAAATTTGAGTCCGATAACCTCACCATCGAACACACTAGCGTCGATGTCACTGCGTTCTTTTAGGAAACGGCCTTGGTCACCAATCAAATCTTCTGATAGAGCGAATCTTTCGCCTGGTTTGCCGGCTGTATGGAACCAATATTCGCCAGGCTTCTTGTAGATAAAAGTGACGCTCCGATTTTCCATATCGGCCTCTTCCACCGTTTCGTTTTGGTGGAAGGTGACCTCCAGTGAACGCCCGGACTTAAGTCCTTTGAGCTTGGTGATGTTAACCGGTTTGCGTTGTTGCTTACGAAACACATGCGTGGCTACGACCAAGCAAGGCTCGCCTTCATGGATGATGACCTTTTTAAGAGTTATTTCGTTGTAAGATAAGACAGGCATTAAATGAAGAAATGAGCGGAAGCGATTATTCTGAATTTATACAGGCGCTTAGCATATTTCGACCCCTTCCGAGGGGAGAAATAGGCTGTAGCGAGCTGTAGAAATAGTCACCAGAGTCCGATTGTTAAATAAGGCACTATTTATAACAGATTTACCAATAAAGGTAAAACTACCAAATGAGCGCTCAAATGTTACCATGACTACATATACATGTTCGGCATAAACTCCATTAATGACATTCAAGGTTGGGACGACGAGCAGATACTTATGGTTTCGCGTGCTCAGCCATGGCTTTTTTCGGTTTTGGTCGATAGATATCAAGAGCCGTTTTTACGCAAAGCGCGCGGGATTGTCCGTGATCCACGCGATGCTGAAGAGATTGTGCAAGATGCATTTACTAAAATTTATGTTTACGCCGACAAATACGAACCTCAATCTGGGGCTAAGTTTTCATCTTGGGCTTATCGTATCTTAATGAATACTGCCTTCACTCGCTATCAGAAGCTGATCAAGGAAGGGCAACGCTTCACAGCTATCGACCCAGAGTTCGAACAATTCATCGGGGAAATGAAAGAGCACAGTGCCTTTGCCGAAAAACGCGACGGTATTGAACGTATTTTGGTGCGTCTGCCCGAACATTTGTCATCGGTGCTTCGTCTTCACTATCTCGAACGCTGGAGCCAAGAGGATATTGCGGCAAAAACTGGTGAGAATGTCGGTACCATCAAGGCGCGTATTCATCGAGCCAAAGCCGCTTTTAAGAAAGAGGGCAGAGACGGCGAAGCCGAAGCGCTGTTGTAACTTTTATTGATTAAGGATAGTAATAAATGATATGACAAGCAATCTTAAAGGAACAATTATGCGCCGCATTTACTATTCGTATACGCTTAGTATTGCGACTTCAGCTGCCTTGTGGCAAGGTGCTTTACTTGGAGCCTCGATCGCCCTCTTCGGCCGACTAACCCACGTAGCTGCCATCTTTCATAATTTTAGTACCGTGCCAATTAAGAGCGCACCTGACTTCGTCTTCAACGCCTTCTCAAATGCGCTAGCGGGCGGTGAGTTGCTTACAGTATTGGTTTCGGTGTTTATGATCGGGCTTTCAATTTCGCTTGCTAAGAAGGTGTTACCAGTACTGTTTTTGCTTTCAAAACCGCGGGTTGTTTAGAGGATAGAAAACGGGCGGCCCTTTGGGCCGCCCGTTTTCTATCTAATTACTCCGCTGGCTCTACCTCGTCATCTTCTGTGGCAGCAGCGACCGAACCACTATACCCTCCACTAGCCTCGTCCTTGAGACACTTTCTAATGTTCTTAAGGAGTTCAGTCTTGAGTTTCTTGTCTCCTCGTAGGGTAGTGCGAGCTGCGTCATAGCCACGACCAAGTTTTACTTCCGTGGATTCGTCACCTCCTTTTGGTACATAGCTATAGGAGGCACCAGCCTTCTTGACCATTTTGTATTTTTCTCCTAGCGCTAGCAACTCGCCCTCAAGTGAGATTCCTTCTCCGTATAATACGTCAAACTCAGTAGCTCTAAACGGGGGAGCCACTTTATTTTTAACTACCTTTACTCGGTGGCGACCACCAACTACTTCTTCACCCTTTTTAATCTGGGCGATACGACGGATGTCGAGACGGACGGAAGTATAGAATTTTAGGGCCTTTCCGCCTGGAGTGGTCTCTGGGTTGCCAAACATCACACCGACTTGCATGCGGATTTGGTTGATGAAGATGATAACTGTCTTACTCTTGGCTACAATCCCTGTTAGTTTACGCAAGGCCTGGCTCATCAAACGGGCTTGTTTTCCTACATGGTGGGCACCCATCTCACCTTCGATTTCGTCGCGGGGGGTGAGAGCTGCCACTGAGTCGATAACGATCACATCGATCTTACCAGTCCGGACGAGCGACTCAACAATCTCAAGCGCTTGTTCACCATTGTCGGGCTGAGAAATAAGCAGTTCGTCGAGTTTAACGCCGAGCTTGCGTGCATACTCTGGATCCATGGCGTGTTCGGCGTCGATAAAGGCACAGATTCCACCTGCCCTTTGGGCTTCTGCCACGGCATGAAGTGCCAAGGTGGTCTTACCAGAAGACTCAGGGCCGAAGATTTCGATAATACGACCACGAGGATAACCACCTATCCCGAGAGCATCATCAAGACCAATCGAACCAGATGGTACAGATTCGACATCGACCTTTTTGGTTTCGTCGAGAGTCATGATGGCTTCATCGCCAAATTTAGTTTTGATACTACGCAAAGTTTCGGCGATGTCGTTCATATCACTTTTTTCTCCTACCTTACGCGCTACAACAGGAGCTTTTTTAGTGGTCGATTTTTTAACTGCCATATTTTTGTGAAAATTTTTTATTAATATTTCTATTTAATAGTACTGGCTGGCATATATACTAAAGGAGCGTTTACTTTAGTGGTGCGGCCATACCTGTCTTGTGCCCTTAGGGTGGCTATAGTATAGCCGTTTTCCAATACAATTGCCTCCTCAAATCGTCCCTTAGTGTCGGTGTATATTGGTCGATCATTGAGCCAAAGGTGAGAGATATTATAAGCGTCACCGATGATTGTGATTTGGCGGCTGTTTTGCGGCCCTTGAGGCAGATCACGCAATATAATTTGTGGTCCAGTAATAAGAAACCTAGCCTGAAAGACCACAAAGCCAATAGTAAGTAGGGAAACAATCGCTATCAACCAGTATTTTATTAGCCTACGGAGGGGGTAAGTATCATTAGCAGAGAAGAAGGTAGGCATAAGATCTATTCCAGTTCGCGATTTTCATCGCTACCACCGTTATTAATTAATTCGCGTGGCCGAGCACCGTCTTGAGGACCAATTACTCCATTTTCTTCCAGTAGATCAATTAGCCGAGCGGCTCTAGAGTAGCCGATACGGAGTTTGCGTTGTAGGTATGAGGTAGAGGCTTTGCCAGCTTCGAGCACGGCGATCTTGGCATCCTCATAGAGACTGTCCTCGACGTCCTCGCTCCCAGTGAGTGAACGCATGAAGCTGTCAGCACCACTATCTTCCTTGGCCTCAAGATCAAGAGTCGAAAATTCGTGGGCGTCCTGATTTTTTAGATATTCAACCACTCGTTTTATTTCTTCTTCAGAAATAAAAGCCGATTGCAAACGATAAGGGCGAGGGGAGTCAGACGAGAGATATAACATATCACCAGCACCTAGCAATTTCTCAGCCCCGACACTGTCAATAATAGTACGGGAGTCAATCTGTGAAGCCACCGCTAGAGCAATCCGAGTCGGAATATTAGCTTTGATAGTACCAGTAATAACGTTGACTGATGGGCGTTGGGTAGCCAGAATTAGGTGAATTCCAACGGCTCGACTCATCTGAGCCAGGCGAACGATGCAACCTTCCAGCTCTCGAGGATAGGCTTGCATAAGGTCGTTAAGCTCATCAAGAACAATTACGATGTATGGCATAGCTTCGGGCAAACCAATTCGTTCGTCTTCGGGTTGACCACGTTTATCCCAGTCCTTTTTGGACGGCTGGTAGATGTTTTTGTGATACGAAGCAATATTTTGCACTTGCTCGGCTTCGAGAAGATCGTATCGTCGCTCCATTTCCTTTACCGCCCAAGATAGAGCGCGAATCGCTTTCTTGGCATCGGTAATCACTGGTGTGAGTAGATGCGGTATTTTGTTGTAGAGAGTGAGTTCTACCCGCTTCGGATCGACTAGGATAAAACGAAGTTGATCAGGCGAGTTGCGGAAGAGTAGGGAAACAATCAGGTTGTGGATTGCCACCGACTTACCTGAACCTGTGGTACCCGCAATCAGGCCGTGGGGCATCCGAGCAATGTTAGCGAAGTGTACGTTTCCAGTCACGTCTTTACCTAGAGCGGCGATTAGGGGGTGTGGTGAGTCAGTGTACTCAGGGGTAGCTAAGAGGGAGGCCAGGCCAACCGTGGCTCGTTGTTGGTTTGGCACCTCGATACCGACGAGGGACTTTCCAGGAATCGGTGCTTCGACCCGAATCGAGCTGGCTCTAAGCGCCAGCTGGAGTTCTTGTTGCAGTCCGGCAATCCGGGCAATTCTAACCCCTTGGGCTGGCTTGAGCGCATAGCGGGTGATAGTCGGACCACTCTCCACAGCATCCATCTCGACACTGATACCGAAGTCAGCCAAGGTGCGTTTGATGGTATTGGCGTTGGCTTTTACGTCGCCAATATTTGCCTTGCCGTTTTCTTTATTAAGAAGCGAAAGTGAAGGAGCGATATAGGTGCCGCTAAAGTGCTTCACCAGAATATCATTCGGCTTACTCTTAGCGATGCTTGAAACAACCCCACCAAGTGAGAGACCTTGTACCTTTTCTTCCGCCTCTGTGTCAGGGGTAGGTTCAGGTTCCACTGTAACCGCATCAAAATCTTCCAGTTCCTCATCCTCAATAACTTCGTCTAAATGATCTCCATGAAGGGCATCCTTTAGTCTTGCCCAGTTTGGCAGCTTAATTCCAGTATTGAATATAAGAAAGATAGAAATAAGGACAGCTGCAAAAAAGACAATGCCAGAGACAATAGAACCAAGTAGGTGTTGGAGTGGCCAAGCCAATGCGAGACCGATCATGCCGCCAAACTCGTTTTGGCTAAGTTCAAAGGTTCCTAGTAGGGCTAAGAAAAGAAGCACGGTTCCCACTACCTTAGCTGGACTTACTGTTTCGTTCTCGGTGGGTTTAAGGAGTACATATATGTAAAGGAAACAAGCAAACGGTGCGAGCCAAGCACCACCACCAAACAGCCACTCTAGTCCAAGAACGGTGTATAGTCCAAGTGGTCCACCACTTTCAAATAGCGCAAAGAGGAAGAATACTCCCAACACCCCCATAATAACTGCTCCGATAGCCTGCCTGGCGTGGGGCGAAAGGTCAGCAAATAGTGGAGTTCTTGCTACCTTCTTCTCAATCTTTTTTCGTGCCATAACTCATTAAATAATATGCACATCATAGCATGTAGCCTCATTAAAGCCGCTTACAAAATGGCCACAAAGTAAGCTCTAAGACAAGTTGCAAAGAAGCCAGATGTCTTTATAGTAGTCTCTAGGACACAACTTACTAGAACAACTTAAAGACATATCTATGCCACCTGAAAAAGACACATACGTAGAGCTTAAAAGACTTTCTACCGACAGCGAGTACTTTAACAATGTCTTTAAAAGGGTAGAAAAAGTAATATCTGTAATACTGTATGTGCTGTCTCATACAGAGGTAAGAGAAAATGACCTAGACAGCATGTCCTATATTAAGGATACGGCACTTAGTGTCCATGAAGTGTCGCTTAGCGCTCTCCGGTTGCCAACTGGTAACGCACTACTTGGGCTGGTGGAACTCCAACATGAGCTCACGTGTCTTTTGAGCACACTGCGACTAGGGGAGGCCTCTGGTCTTATTCCTAAGAATATCAGTGTGCTTGTCTACGAACAAATTGACCTGGCGCAGCGGTACATTCACAATCATTATGTAGGTGCTGTTGGTAATGGAATAAGTCTTGCTGCTCATACTAGCTTGGGTGAAAAACCACTAGCCAGAAAACTTGGGACCACTTTTGAAGCTAGACACTATGACTCTCAAACTCAGCCACGCAAGAAACCAGTCAGAATCCCCAAGGGGGATATTAGTTCGGACGCTTACATGATTTACAGTCAGTTGACCGATAGAGCGGAACGGATAAAGACTGTCCTAGAAGCCAAACCGCAAGCGACAATTAAGGACATTACTGAAATTATTACCGACGTAAGCGAAAAGACAATTCAGCGGGAGCTCAATAGTCTTATAGAAAAAGGACAAGTAATCAGAGAAGGCGAGAGACGTTGGTCAAAGTACTCCACGAGAAGATAAAGGACAAGTAGCGCTAGCTCGTACTGTCCTTTGAATCTGGGCATAAGCAGCTGTTTGTGGTCGCTAAGAATCCAGGTACCAGTAGAAGTAAAGGACGTTAAAGACAAGGAACTAGAAGATGGACCAGGCAGGTAGTATAGCCCAGAAAACCACTCTATTTGCCAAAATATACTTCTATTTTCTAATTTTTTGACTGTAAGAGGCCGATTACTGTGGCGTCTTCTAATACAGACAGTTTGCCTTTGTGGCGTATCATATATTGAGTAAGGCTGGCAGCTTTTATTACGAATTTGTAGTTTATTCTACCCATCGTATCCACATGTTTCCGGCTATACACTTTTCCTTAAAAGGTGGTACACTAAAAGGAATGCGCTGATGCGCTTTTTCTGAATCAAATCCGTGCCCTCTATAGTCTAGAGACCACCGCTTCAGAAAAGGCCCCAGGGCTGTTATGTTCGTTGACAACGTCTTTGCTGCGCAAAGACTGCATAGGCCTCCGCTTACCCTTATCCCGTCAGCTCTTTATATATATGAAGAGCCTGCCCGCCCCCCAGACAAACCCCGTCCCCGCAGCTAACCTTCACTACGCTCGTGAGCAATCACGCGTTAGGGTGGAGTTTAGTGATATTACGCAAATTGATTGATAACCTTTTTGCGAATATGAATTAATTCATATTATTAGCCCTTATCAAGTAAAATGTTGAAGCAATTCAACACGACGCGGCTCTAATCGCGTATTACTACAAAAAACGTAATTAATTATGACTATTGCAAAAGATTTTGCTTCGAAGTTCGCTGTAGCTTTCGTAGCAACTGCAATGCTTTTCGCTCTTGTAGCTCCAGCTGTTAACGCTGCAGAAACAACCGAAGACCTGCAAACAACCATCAACGACTTGCTCGCGCAAGTTGCTGCTCTCCAATCACAACTTGGAGATGACGACGCCGATACTACTTCAGCTAGCTGCGCATCAATCCCAGCTCCGCTTACAGTAGGATCACAAGGAGCAAATGTAACCGCTCTCCAAAACCGCCTTATTGCTGATGGCCAAGCTATCGCTGCCGGTGCTACTGGATACTTCGGTGCACAAACTCAAGCTGCTGTTGCTGGATGGCAAACAGCTCACAACGTAGCACCAGCTGCTGGTTACTACGGTCCTCTTACAATGGCAGCTATGGACGCAGCTTGCGTTCCAGCTGACGAAGATGACTCAGATGATGACTCAGACGACGAAGGTTCAGATGAACTCTCAGGTGAAGGTACTCTTGATACATTCGAAATCGACAATGCATCAGACACTGACGTACAAGAAGGTTCAGAAGATTCAGAAATCGCTGAAATCACTCTTGAAGCTGACGACGGTGACGTCGAAGTTTCACGTATGGATCTTAAGCTTTACTCTGACGGCGACAACACCGAAAATGACCCATGGGACGTTTTCGAAACTATCTCTCTTTGGGTAGATGGTGACATGGTGGCTGAATTCGACGCTTCAGATGAGGATGAATACCTAGATGAAGATCTTGGTACTTTCCGTCTTACTGACCTAGGCCTCGTGCTTATGGAAGGTGAAGAAGTAGATGTAGTACTAGCTGCTACTGTACTAGGTACAGTTGATGACGCTGGTGTTACTGACGAAGATGACTGGTCAATCCGTGTTGACGAAGTACGTTACTTCGACGCTGATGGCGTTGCAGATGACGATTCAATAACTGGCGAGATCGGAGACGCTGCTACCTTCAACGTAGTTGAAGCTGGTGACGGTGAAGAACTTAAGTTCTCTCTTGGTGATAACAACCCAGACTCTACTGACATCATCGTAGACGAAGACGACACAACTGACGGTGTAACTATCCTTGAATACACTATCGAAGCAGAAGAAGGTGATATTGAACTCAATAACCTTGCTGTGAACGTAGATGTAACAGGTGATTCTTACGCTGACGTTATCGATGACATCATGCTTATTGTTGACGGTGAAGAATTTGACGCTGAAGGTACTCCTGCAGACGTTAACGGTTCTACCACTGCACAATTTGACATCGATGGTGACGTAACTGTTGCTATGGACGAAGAAATTACTGTAGAAGTAGTGGTTGACTTCAAGTCACAAGCTACCTACGCTAACGGAACAACCATCGTGGCTCAAGTTACTTCAATCGAACGAGCTCTTACAGATGCTGAAGGAGCAGATGATCTTGGATCAGCTGACTTCTCTGGTTCAGCTGTAGGTGAAACACACACTCTAGTTGCTTCAGGTATCGTTGTACCAGTTGATGGATTCACTTCATCAGTTGATACTCTCGGTCAAGATGACACTATCGGTGAATACACACTTGAATTCGAAGTAACTGCTGTTGAAGGTGATTTCTACATCACAGACAACGCTGCTGCTGCTTCAACTTCACCAACAGACGGTGTTGCGTTCTCAGTAAGTCCTGCTGCTGTCGGTACTATTACCGCAGTACTTGATTCAACTGGTGACGAAGACACTACTGGTGTGTTCACAGTATCAGAGGGTGAAACTGAAACCTTCACTCTTACTGTGACTTACGATCCTGCTGCTGCTGGTTCATTCCGAGTATCACTCGATGAAGTAATTTACTCAGCTAGTACAAACGGTACTACAAGCCCAGTAACTTACACTCCAGTTCCAGCTCAAGACTTCCGTTCAGCTTCACAAGCAATCAACCAATAATCTTGGCTGATTGACTAGAACTAAACTAAGTCTAGTTGAAACAAAAAACTCCCCTCGGGGAGTTTTTTGTTTCCCAGTAAAAGGGAATAACATCCCAGCCCTAGGCCTTGCCTAGGGCTGCACTAAGGAGAACCAGCAATCACAAATAAAGGCCGCGAGCTTTGCCCGCGGCCTTTTTGTATTCTACCCTAGGCAAGGCCTAGGGTAGAACTGCGATGCTACAATTACAATAGTGTCACAGAGAAAATATAACTTTGTTCCTGGGGAGTTCTACCACATCTATAATCGCGGCACTGATAAGCGGACTATTTTCTTGGATGTAACCGACTATCAACGTTTCCAAGTACTTCTATATCTTGTGAATTCAACCCAAAACATAAATATTCGTGACCTTTTGAAAACGAAAAAGAATCTTTACGAAATTACTCTAGAGGGAGAGCCGCCAGTTGCTATCGGAGCATATTGTTTGATGCCAAATCATTTTCATCTTTTACTCACACCGTTAGTTGATGAAGGCATTAGTTTATTTATGCAAAAGCTGGCTACCAGCTATTCGATGTATTTTAATAAGAAATATGAAAGAACTGGATCTTTGTTCCAGGGAAAGTTTAGGTCAGAGTTGGCTACTGATGATAGATACCTAAAATATCTGTTTTCATATATACATCTAAACCCCGTGAAGTTAATCCAGTCCGACTGGAAAGAGCGCGGTATTACGGATTGTAACAAAACGCAACGATACTTAGAGCAGTATGACTATTCTAGTTATCTTGAAATTACAGGGAAGGTGAGACCCGAATCAATGATTTTAGATAAACATCTATTTCCAGTTTATTTTAAAAATATAGAGGTGGCTATGGAAGAAGTGAAGGAATGGCTCAGTTTTAAGACCCAGCCCTAGGCAAGGCCTAGGGCTGGAGTAAAGTACTCTTGGGGCGCTTCGTTTTTTGCGTTACAATATAACCATGAAAACAAACCGATTTTTTGCAGTTAAAGTATTTGCAGCAACACTATTACTCCTAGCGCCGGAGGCACAGGCTTACGAAGTGACAGACAGACACATCACTCGCTTGAGCGATACGGTCACAATGTACACCCTTACCTACGAGTTTGGTTTCCTCAATGCGGAGGCCTGGATGCCAATTGTTGCGAGCAAATCAAGCCGTGATGCTATGTTAGGTAACCAAATTTCATCAATTATCCTGAGTACCGCTCCAATTGTAGGGGACAAGTACTATGTGCCAATGAAGAAAAAAGACAGCTTCACCCTGTTGGTCCTTGAGCAGCATGCCGTCGGTAAATCTAAAAACTCAGTTCAAGTCAATGAACTTCCAGTCACTATCCGAAAAAAAGATGATCAAAAAATGTTGTGGACCTTGCAAGGAGAGGAGCTTAAAGACTTCACCGTACCAAAGAAAAAGTAAAAATTGATCGCACCCTTTAGGTGCGATCAATTTTTAACTTATGCTAGAATTTACTCATGTTCAATAAGAACTTCTATAAATTCCTCTTCAGTTTTGTCGCGGTGGTGGCGGGAGTCCTCTTTTTCATCTTGGTAGTTGGAGCTAGCACTGCTTAATTTTTGGTTATGTCTATCAAGCTAGCCAAATTTGCAACGAGTATTTTTGTTTTAGTCGGCCCTTTATTTTTTGCTTCTAGTGTTTTTGCGCAGTCAGCTTGTGGAGATTTTGTCTTAGTAGAAGATTTCGAAGGGGAAGTATATATAGAGCGGACACCAATTGAAGACTGCGCCAACCCATTTGGTAATGACGTTCCAGCACCTTACACTCCAACTCTAACTATCAAGGGTGAATCAATAACAAGTAATGAGGTAGTTTCGACTGTTGAAGGTGAGGCGGTTTTGGTGGAGGGGTTGGTGCCTGAACACCCAGATTTTATTGGACCTGGTCTTGCACTATATATTGCATCAGGAACTGACTATTATTTTGTAAGCGAGGATCGGGGTGTAGATGCAATAAGCCTTTCTACTCCCTTAATCCCAGGAGACTATGTCGCAGTGTTTTCGCGTAATCCGCGACCAATTCTCAGTCAGCAACCCTCACTTCTAGATAAGGTAGCGCATTTTTTTCTTCCAGCCATAGCGTACGCTTACTATGCAGTTGAAACAGACGAAATCGTCACGATTGAATTCACAGTAGTTTACGCTGAACCAGAGCCCCAAGGCGCCTCCAGTGTTTTGTTCTTGCCTGGGATTCAGTCTAGTCGGTTGTATAAAGATGACTTGCTCGGTAGCGGTAGTGACCAAGTGTGGCCACCAAATTCGCCTTTTAGTGAAGACATATATGACTTAGCCATGGATGCTGACGGTGTGAGTGAAAAGCAGATATACACTAAAGGTATTTTGGAAAATACCCCAGGCGGTGATCCTGTATACGCCGGGTTTAAAAATCTCCTAGACCAGCTTGACACCGAGGGGATAATTAGCGGCTGGACTCCATTTGCTTATGATTGGCGATATAGCGTTACAGATATAGCTCAAAGCGGCACACCATACGATGGTGACATCATCAAAGATGCCGTTGTCGAGATCGAGACACTTGCTGCCAGTTCGCTCTCTGGAAAAGTAACTGTCATAGCTCACTCCAATGGCGGTTTGCTTGCTAAGGCTATTATGTTAAGACTTGAAGCGTAAGGAAAGGAGAACCTGATAGACAAAGTTGTACTGTTAGCATCGCCCCAACTCGGTACGCCAAAGGCAATTGGGACTATGCTGCACGGGTATGACCAGACCGATCCTTATGGCGGGCTTTTTATGGACGGACAGGCTGTTCGTGAAGTCATCAATAATTTCCCCGGTGCCTATGGGTTATTACCGTCAGAAAAATATTTTGCGGGGTTAAATATTCCGCTGGTCACATTTACCGACACGATCGTGACCGAGTCTTATCGTCAGACTTACGGTTCGGAAGTCACTTCCTACCAGGACTATATCCGTTTTCTGCGTGGCGAAGATGGTCTTGATCGAGATCTCGGTAACGCCATTTCAGTACCAGCTCGGGCTAATGGAGCTAGACTAGATGATGCCTTGGGAATGCATGATACACAGCTTGATGATTGGATGGCGCCAGAAGGAGTCGAAGTTATCGAAGTAGTGGGGACTGGTCTTACTACCATGAAAGCACTTGAATATCGGGAAATTTTGGAAGACAGATGTCTTAGTGCTGGACCACTACAGGTCTGTACACCTGTGGCTGAGATCAAGCCCTATGCGGTGTTGACCAAGTATGGTGACGCTACCGTGGTGCAACGTTCGGCTGAGGGTTACGGGGGAGTGAAGCGCAAGTATTTTGTTAATCTTAATTCCTACAATATAGAAAATAGCAGTCAGCCAAGGTTTCACTACAACATCACAGAAGTATCACCAGTCCAAGATTTACTAAAAGAACTCATCCTCGGTACCACGACTAGTAGTAACCAATTTATTTCTACCTCACATACAGAATTCAACGATTCTTATGACGTTGAGATGATCGACTCTCCTGTGCGGCTACTCGCCACTGACGCGAACGGTAATCAGACTGGCATCGCTGTAGTTGATGGAGTACATACCCTTAAGCAAGAAATTCCTGGTAGTCAGTATTTTGAATTTGGTGATACCAAATATTTCGTAGTCCCAAAGGGTGCTGATCGAATCACTAGGTTATACGGAGAAGAGTACGGCGGCTATACTCTAACCACAGCGAGCTTAGACGCAAGTGATACACAGATAATAAACACTATCCTGTCTAACGCTTCTACCTCACCAAGCATGCTGGCGGAGTACTCCAATGAGGACGGAGTATTTAGCACTGTAATGACTGACAGTGATGGTGACGGCACAGCGGATCTTGAAACCACCCTGGCCGGGGAAATTATTGAAGCGGAGATAGTGGTAACTTACCCCTTACTAATCAGTACAGTTGAATCAGTCAACTTAGCTAAAGTCCGCAAACAAGCCTTGCTGTTGTTGATAAAAAGCGCCGAATATTATGGTAATAAGATTCCAACCAAGGCACTCTATCTTAAATTGGAGGATACACTACTCAGATCGACGGAAGATTTAGTCAAATTTTACTTGAAGAGAGGTTACCTGACGGCGGCAGAAACGGAGGAGGTATTAGGAATGATACAAGTCTTAAAAGATAAACAATAATATGAAAAAAGTTCTTTTTGAAAAATATAAATTAATTAACCTAGGGCTATTTTTGGTCGTCTCGTTAGCCCTTTATTACATGGGACTTAACTATGATGAGTGGTTTAAAGGTCCTGATGCGCTTGATTTTTACAAATACCACCATGCAATATACGCTCCAATTTTCTACGGCGGGAAATGGCTCGCAGGTATCCTTGGGGTACTCTTACTATTTCCAGCTCGCATATTCAGAAAATGGTTGTTCTATGTCGCGCCGCCTATTCTGCTCCTGACTTTTTTCCTAGTTCAAGGAATCTCCGTCTATTCAAGTAACTTATTAAACCCTACCCGCGCCCAAATGGCAGAAAACGGGATGACGTTACTGGCGATCATTACTGCGATATTTGTCGCTGGGCACTTAATCTATGGCTGGAGAAAGAATAAAGTGCTGCCCGCTGCATAACTTTTTCAAGATGCTATACTATCTGCAACATCGCTTATGATTCGAGTGACTGACCAGTATTTTTGGAATTTTGTATTTTCGGTGTTTTTTCTCATTCTCATTATTATGGGGGCGATTATTCTTGAGGGGGAAACTAGGATACCGCTTGATGAGCTGACATTGACTGATTATGTACTCATGACTCTCGCCACCTGGCGACTAACCAGATTGTTTGTTTACGATGCCATTACAAGGTTTTTCCGTGAACAGTTCTGGGATGTGGTTAAAGTAGGGAAGGGCTTTGCTCTTGAGAAACCAAAATTTGGTCCCCGCCGCACTCTGGCTGATCTACTTTCCTGCGTTTGGTGTTTTGGGATGTGGGCAGCCGCGACTGTGATTTTCTTTTACCTTCTCACACCATTTTCTATTTTTCCAATTACTCTATTAGCTATCGGAGCCGTAGCCAGCTTCCTGCAGCTCCTCTCTAATCTCATTGGGGTGAAATCAGAAAGTGTGTAAAGCAGAACCAGAGCATGGAAATTAAAGCCACCCTCAGAAATTTTCTGCCGATGGCTTTCGTTGCGTCTGTGGGTAAGTGACCGCGAAAAAGATTAAAGTTTTATATTATATAGATTATCATCTATATAAGTACTTTCATTGATATGGGATTTCAGAGTGATTCTCAAATATGTGCAGTGGTATGATGAAACAATAGTAAACTAATAAATATATGAATTTCTTCAGTTTTAGTAAACTACAAAAACTCTCGTGGATCTTAGTCGGAGCTTTTATTGCCGGAACGGTACTGGTAATTGCGGGGGTGTTTTGGCTCGGAGGTATTGAGCTGCTTCGATATTTGCAAGTAACACTAATTCAAGCAATTGGTTTGGCTATGGCAGTGACGGCGGCACTCTTTTTCTTTATCCGATTAGTATGGAGACTGCACGCTGTACCGATGGGAATCTCGATGCTCTTTTTTATACTCGGTGTCGCGATGTTTATTTCGGTTTCGATGGGTCGAATGTACGCTCTCCAGTATCCAGTCTTTGTGCAGTCATTTGGTCCAGGACAAGGTCCAGGTTTACCGCTTAAGAATGTCGCTGATTTCTTTAGGAATATAGATAAATTTCAGCATGTTGAAGACATTGCCCGCGATCCTGCTGATGTTCCAGCTCCGATTACCATTTCAACGGCAGACAACCTTCTGGCAGAACTAGAAGCGCTCACCGCATCGGGAACACTACAGTTGGTCGACGAAAACACTACACCTGAGGCAGGAGGGACGTTCCGTGAACTTTACCTTGAAACCACCGAAGTTTTGGCAGAAATCGCACCCGGTATTACGCATAATTATTGGACTTTTAACAATACGGTTCCAGGCCCACTCTTTAGAGTTCAAGAAGGCGACATCGTCGAAGTGACTATCTACAATCGCCTCGAGAGTCTACATCATCATAACGTTGATTTTCACGCGGCCACTGGTCCAGGTGGTGGCGGAGCGGTCTCGATGGTGGCGCCTGGCGAGACGAAAGTATTTCGCTTCAAGGCGATGAATCCCGGTTTGTTTGTGTATCACTGTGCGGCACCAAACATGGCGGTGCACATGGCTCACGGTATGTACGGGCTCATTTTAGTAGAACCAAAAGAAGGGTTGCCAGCAGTTGATAAAGAATTCTATGTCATGCAAGGCGAACTCTATACTACCGGGACTATTGGACGACGCGGGCTACAGGTTTTTGACGCTCAAAAAATGATGGATGGTATTCCGGAGTACGTCACCTTCAATGGCCGACCGGGCGGAGTCATGGGAAAAATGAAGGCTGAAGTAGGTGACCGGATACGTATGTATGTTGGTAATGGTGGTGTGGCTCACAATTCATCTTTCCATATCGTGGGGGAAATCTTTGACACAGTTTATCCAGAAGCCTCGATGGGTGGTGCACTCTTCCACAACGTACAAACCACCAACGTTCCGGCCGGAGGAGCTAGTATCGTTGAATTCACGGTAGATTATCCAGGCAAATATGTACTAGTTGACCACGCCCTTATGCGCACTGATAAAGGCGCTTGGGGAGTACTTGAGGTAACTGGTACAGCTGACCCCACCATCTTTGATGGAGACTTTACAGTAGCTGCCGAGCACAAGCATTAGACATGAATAAAGGCATGCAAGAGTTACCAACATTTCCAGCTAATTTTGAAGGTGAGATTGATACGAGTCGTGCCACCCTTAATGCACATAGTGAAGACACCAGTATCTTTCAGATTTTTCCACAGGCGGTTGTGTACCCAAAACATGTTGGCGATTTGTTTACCCTGATTCATTTTGTCCATCAATATCGTGGGCAGTTATCTCTCACAGCCAGGAGTGCCGGTACCGACATGTCTGGCGGTCCACTCTCGAGTTCAATTGTGGTCGACTTTCTACGCTATTTCAATCGAATCAAGTCTGTTACGTCACAGTGTGCGGTCACCGAACCAGGAGTTTTCTACCGTGATTTTGATAGCGAAACCTTGAAGCACGATGCGATTCTGCCTAGTTATACCGCCAGCCGAGAACTCAACACGGTCGGCGGTATGGTGGCCAACAATTCAGCCGGTGAAAAATCTCTGACGTACGGTAAGACCGACCGGTATGTAAGGGCCCTTAAAATGGTGTTGCAGGATGGTATTGAATATAATTTTCACAGGCTTTCCCGGTCTGAACTAGAAGAAAAAAAGGCGCAAGACAACTATGAAGGGGAGATCTATCGACGGGTGGAGAGTCTGATTCATCAGAATCTAAGGGTAATTGAAAACAATCGACCGACAGTAAGCAAAAATTCAGCCGGGTACGCTATCTGGAATGTCTGGAATCCGATCGCCGACACTTTCGACATGACTCAATTGTTTGTTGGTTCGCAAGGTACGCTCGGTCTTATTTCTGAGATCACGTTTGATTTGGTAAAACCAGTTCTTGAGTCGCGGATGGTAGTCATGTTTCTCAGGTCAAAACACCAAAAAGATTTGGGAGACATTATCAATAGCGTGCTAAAAGAAAAACCCGAAAGTTTTGAATCGTATGACGATAAGACTTTTAACGTCATGATTCGAGTATTTCCAAAATTATTCTGGCGGTTGGGAGGAAACCCCTTCAAACTCGCTCGCGATTTTTGGCCAGAAATAAAAATGATCCTTACCGGAGGAATCCCCAAGCTAGTGTTGATGGCAGAATTTGCTGGCGAATCCGACGTTGCAGTATTTGAAAACGCAAAGCGAGCGGCACGCGCAGTGAAATCTCAGTATGGCGTGGCAACACACATTACCCATGATAAGGCGGAGGCGAATAAATTCTGGACGATCCGGCGGGAGAGTTTTAACTTACTACGCGCACATGTGCACGGCAAACACACCGCACCGTTTATCGATGACTTGTCGGTAGAGCCGAAATATCTGCCAGATTTTTTGCCACGTCTGTATCAGATTCTTGATGAGTACAAACTACTCTATACCGTCGCTGGTCATGTTGGGGACGGTAATTTTCACATTATTCCATTGATGGATTTTTCTCGTCCGGACTTTACCAAGATTATTCATGAGCTTTCGGAGCGCGTGTACACTTTGGTAGGAGAATACCACGGCTCGATTACCGGAGAACACAATGATGGTCTGATTCGCACACCATATCTTCATAAGATGTTCTCACAAGAAATGTTAGCAGTATTTGCTGAAATAAAGGAAATTTTTGACCCCCATCGGATTTTTAATCCCCACAAGAAAGTGGATCCAGATCTTGATTTATTGGATCGCTCAATAAAACATACGACACCGCAATAATTCATAATCTTGATATATGCCAGAAATACCCACTGCAAAATTTATTGGCCCCAGCGAAATGGAAAAATGGTTTGTCGCCACAGCCTGGTTTAGTCTACTAGCACTTTTTTGTGCCGGGTATGTTTCTTTTATGGGTTTGCATCTTTGGACACTCCAGTCCTGGTCGTTTATTACTGCTGCAGTAGCGTCGCTTTTGTTTGCTACGTCACTCTCTATTGGCAGCTTCAGCTACTATATACAATGGCCTAATGTGCGCCACGGATATCAAAAACAAATTGGCATATTGGCATTTCTGGTTGCTTGCTTTTATACTGTCTCACTACCGATTTTGTATCCAGAGACATACTGGTATGGTTTGGGTGAGAATTTGTTCACCGCCGACGTGATTTTTGGTGGCTTAGCCATGCTGATTTTCGGTTCAATGGTAGTTGGTAGTTCACGCTTGGTCGCTTCTCACATTAAACAGGAGACAGTTAAATTTATATTGGGTTTGGGATATGTGGGATATGCTTTTTTGGTGATAAGGGCTATTTTAATCGATTGGGGATTGTGGGAGACTTGGTTTTTGACGCTCCATGGCTTTCCTCCGGGCCGGTTGATTTTATCGGTCATTGCAGTGGGAGTACTATCGCTTAGGGTATCAATCCCAGTCCATAGGCTTCTAGTAAATCAAAATAGTCAAGGGTAGTTTTTTATTGTGTAACATACTGAAACTATATGTTTTTATTACTAATTGTGGGCAAGTAGTAGAAGATATGAAAAAGGTTTTCTAATATATAGATTATTATCTATATATTATTTATGAAGATCCCACAACAATGTCTATCAATCTTGCAAGCAGCCGATGGCAAAGCTCTCGCTACGTTTAGTGCCGAGTCGGGAGCGCATGTGGTGCCGGTATCGAGTATTCGGATCGAAGGCGATACCATTTTGTTAGTAAACTACTTTTTCGGCCAGACATTGAAAAATATTGAAAAAAATCCAAGGGTATCGCTCGCAGCCTGGCAAGGTTTGGAGGGTTTCCAAATTAAAGCCACCGCTCGTCATGAAATAAACGGTGAAGTATTTGACTCAGTTGTGGCGTGGATTAAAGAGACTATTCCGAGTCGGGTAGTGAAGGGGGTGGTAGTCCTCACACCGACCGAGATCTACGACGTCAGTGCTGATTCCACCCGGGCGGGAACTATAGTATTCTAGGTCTATCATGGATTATAAAATCGAAAAAAAGTACCCAATACCGAAATGGATCCCCAAGACAGTCTTGCAAGAAGAACACCTTTGCCCTGACTGTTTTAAAGTGGTCGGGGTACGCAGTCGATATACACTTGTTTGCGCGCTGGGGAAACTAAAAAATGGTGCGACGGTGACCGAACTCACAAAGGTACTAAAGCTCAAACAGCCGACCGTCACGCACCATCTAAATGTTTTGAGATCGGTTGATGCTGTTGCTGTGAAAGAAGTGGGGCGAGAACGGTGGTATTCTCTAAATCGAAAAGCACACTGCTTTGAGGAATGTCAGATCCCGTATAAGTAATCAAAGCCAGCTAGAAGCGAAACTTCTGATAAATAGAGACGTCACATTTTCCTTCCCTAGGTCTTGCCTAGGGCGGGTTTGATTTGCCCGACGTTTACTTTTCTCATATCTTTGTTATAGTGTCTCGCATACAGGCTCATGACAGTTGGTCTCACTGCGAAAAGGCAGTCAGGTAATGTCCCGTTTGGGATGCCAGCCGAGGTCCATTTTCTATTTTGAAATGGGGTCGAAGCCTAGGGTATGGAATTTTTTCATACCGTGGGTCTGTTTACATTAAAATTGTTCACAAACTATTATGGCCATTACGAAAGCCAAAAAAGAAACCATCCTCAGTAAGCTCGAAGGAGTGAAAGGGGAAGCGGAATCAATTGTATTTGTGAAGTTCAACGGCATGGCCGTGTCCGACACAACTTCAATGCGCGAAGAACTACGTCAGAAAGGCGTCGGTTACTTTGTCGCCAAGAAAACGCTCATGAAGCGAACCTTCGGTGAGGCGTTCACCGGGGAAATGCCGCAACTCGATGGCGAAATCGCTATCGCGTACAGTACTGAAGCAATTGCTCCAGCCCAGAACATCAAAGAATTTGCAGCGAAGTATAAGAACAACCTAGCGATTGTCGGTGGAGTATTCCAGGGTGTATTCAAGAATCAGGCAGAAATGACTGAAATCGCGTCTATCCCGTCACTCCAAGTCCTCCGTGGTATGTTTGCCCAATTGATTAACTCACCACGTCAGCGATTCGCTGTTGTGCTCAGTAAAGTTGCAGAGACTAAATAATCTTAAACGAATTACGCGACTCTAAATTAGAAAATCTTAAAGAATCATTATGACACAAGAACAAATCATTGAAGCGGTAGAAAAGATGACCGTTCTCGAGCTTAATACTCTCGTGAAGGCAATTGAAGAGAAGTGGGAAGTATCAGCCGCTGCTGTTGCAGTAGCTGTCGGAGCGGCTGGCGGTGACGCGGCAGAAGAAAAGACTGACTTCGCTGTCGAACTTACCGATGCCGGTGCCCAGAAGATTGCTGTTATCAAGGCAGTAAAGGAAGCACTTGGTCTTGGCCTTAAAGAAGCTAAGGACGCAGTAGACGGCGCTCCAGCCGTACTTAAGGAAGGAATGAAGAAGGAAGACGCTGAAGCCCTCAAGGCTAAGCTCGAAGAAGCTGGTGCTAAAGTTACTCTCAAGTAGATTTTACTTGATAAATAAACAGCCGGCGCCTAGGCGCCGGCTGTTTATTTATATATAAAACCTGGTGCTTGCGGCACCAGGGTATTGGTTAATGGCGACAGAAACGTCGGCGTTTAGGCGGAAAATTTGGACGCATGCGCCGTGTCCGTTCTGCGCTTAAATGCTGAAATTGGGAATGTTCGACTTGCGACATGGTGCCCTCAACACATTTCTTGATGAGGAAGTTAATTTTCTGGTCCAGTGACCATTCACGCGATGACATACAGGTTCTCCTTCTGGTCACAGAATATCCTTGTTTTCATAGGATGTCTAATAGAGCTTGTTTCAAACACGCTCCAACCATACTGTCGATACCTGTGGAAAGCCTATCTTTGTTATAATCCAAGGACTGATATGGCTGATCCGCTTTCGATTCTGTTTGGTAGCACGGCTCGTGTTAAATTACTACGCTTTTTTCTCTTTAACCCTTCCAAAGAATTTATCTTTGATGAAATCAGCAAGCGCGCTCGCTTGGTACGTCGCACGGCCAAGACTGAGATGTCAGCGCTTGAGAAAGCGGGGGTAATCCGCACCAAGAATGTTCTTATAGATATTCCTGGGAAAAAAAGAAAGATGAAAGCAATTGCCTACACGCTCAATAAAGATTTTCAGGAGCTTCAAGCCTTGCAAACTTTCCTGTTTGAAACAGCGCCAATTGACGGCAAGAATCTTCTCAAGCATCTTCGTAAGGCGGGCGTACTCGACTTCGTTGGTATCGCTGGGGTGTTCGTGCGCGATTTTGAACAGCGTCTTGATGTGCTGTTGGCTATGAAAAAAATGTCTCTCCCGGCGGTCGAAAAGGCCATTCGTTCGCTTGAAGCAGAGGTGGGGATTGAAATTCGTTTTGCGGCTATGACATCTGAAGATCTTATGTATCGCGTAGGAATGTACGACAAATTAACCCGAGACTTTTTTGATTACAAACACAATGTGATAATCGATAAAATCGGCATTCGCGACGAAGTGAAAAGCGCCACCTACCGGATGTAGTGACATGCTATCATTCTCGTATGGTAGACATTCGTTTTGAAGGTGATTACACCACCTCAACACAAACTAGATTGCAAAAAAGTTCCCGCATCACTCAATTTTTTATTGATAGATCTTTTGGTTTTATCAAGACACCAGCTCAAGCAACAGTGGTGCAGATGATCGTTGCCGTCGCCCTTTTTGTTTTTACTGGGTATATGTTTTCTAAGTCTGGCGACACGGTGGTACCAAGCAAAACATCGCAAGAGCTTATTAACGCCACGCTTCCAATTAGGTCACGTAACTAATATCTGCATGGGGTCGAATCGAAAGTCTGGTTTTACACTCATAGAGCTTATTGTAGTGGTGGCTATTATTTCTACCATCATGAGTATTGTGGTAGCTCTGGTAGGTGATGCGAAGGCCAAAGCCAGAGATACTAAGCGTCGAGCCGATCTTAATCAAATTCAGGTTGCCCTGGAACTTCATCGTAATGAGTACGGTACATTCAATGTGATAGGCGGAGGTGCCGGAGGAACCGGAATTGGCTACGTCTCTTACGAGAATGGCAATTCCTACCCAGCGGCAGTGACGCGAATTTTATACAATGAAGGCTACCTGGCACAACCTATTATAGAGGACCCACTACAATCACCGGGATACATGATTAACATTTGTAACAACGGTCAAGCATATGCCCTTTCTGCCACTCTAGAATTTCCCACCGCACTCGATATTTCAGGGCTTCAAACTAGCTGTAATGGCAGTGGTGCGGCTGGAGCTTACAGTCTGTACGGAAAGAATGTGGCTAGGAAAAACGACTAGTTTCTGGGGAAAAACCTGGGTACAGGATAGGGGACAAATAATCCAGACTAAGTGCTTGACTTTATTTCTATTTCCTATAAGATATCGGTCACGTATATGAATTTATTTGCAGAAACAGCAGTCTTGTAGCAAGTGTCTCGCATCTGCGAAATAGCTTGCCGCGAGAGTCGCGGCTTTTTTCTTCACAAAATTCAAAGAGGTACGCGGTTCGTTGATAACTGCATATTCGAAGGAGACAGATTGATAAGGTCTGTCTCCGCAAGTCCTGGTGTGGAATCGACGCCCGCCAGGCATGGTTGTGGTAGCCCTCTTAGCAAGCGGGGCACACAACCCAGGTAAACGTCTACCGGGTTAAGAATTGAGTTTGGTTTTGCAACCGCTCAGGTCTTTTCGTCCCCGGTAGACATGAATAATGTTACGAATCTTGTAGGGTTCGTAACATAGTCCGCAGTATGTATCTGCGGACGACACTCAAAATGTGCAGCGGTGCACAAACGTTCTGCCAAGTGAACGCACACCAATGTGGTGCGCAACGTTCCTTGCAGAACTAAAGGGTGTATGGTGGATACCTTGGTATCAAGAAGCGATGAAGGACGTGATATGGCTGCGATAAGTTTCGGCGAGGTGCCAAATAACCTTTGACCCGGAAATTTCCGAATGGGGAAACCCTCCTGCTTTCAGCAGGAACCTATGTATGTAGGTGCGCACCTGGGGAAGTGAAACATCTCAGTACCCAGAGGAATAGAAAGCAATATACGGAACTTTCTTTCTGATCAGATTTATCGCAAGATAAGCCATTATGGTCAGGAAGAAGGTTCTTGCGATTCCCTTAGTAGCGGCGAGCGAAACGGGAACAGCCCAAACCATACGTATTTATATGTATGGGGTTGTAGGGCGGAATTAGCATTTAGTTGCGAAGAGTTACAAAGTTGATATATAGGAAAACGCGTTGGGAAGCGCGACCCCAGAAGGTAATAGTCCTGTATCCGAAATGTATCAGCCTCTTTTGGTTCCGTTCCTGAGTAGTCCGAGACACGAATAGCTCGGATGAATCCACCAGCACTAACTGGTAAGGCTAAATATTCTTGATGACCGATAGTGAACAAGTACCGTGAGGGAAAGGTGAAAAGAACCCCGGAGAGGGGAGTGAAATAGATTTGAAACCATACACCTACAAGGAGTCGGAGCCTCAGTTTACTGGGGTGACGGCGTGCCTATTGAAGAATGAGCCGGCGAGTGTACCTTTATCCCAGTCTAAGTGGCAACCCCACGGAGGCACAGTGAAAGCGAGCGTGAATAGCGCGAATTATATGGGGTAGGGGTACGACCCGAAGCGGGATGAGCTTGCCATGAGCAGGGTGAAGCGACTGTAATAGGTCGTGGAGGCCCGAACCGGTTGGCCGTACAAAACCATCGGATGACTTGTGGTAAGGAGTGAAAAGCTTATCGAATTCCGTAATAGCTGGTTCTCTCCGAAACAGCTTTTGGGTTGGCGTCGCGTGGTCCCACTGGGGGTAGAGCACTGGAAAAGAAGAACAGGGAGAAATCTCGTCTTCTTTATCAAACTCCGAATACCAGATGGTTATAGCGCGGCAGTTAGACTATGGGGGAGAAGCTCCATTGGTCGAAAGGGGAACAGCCCAGATCGCCAGTTAAGGTCCCTAAATATATGCTCAGTGCAACTTGAGGAAGTGAGGATTCACAAACAGCCAGGAGGTTGGCTTAGAAGCAGCCATCCTTTAAAGATAGCGTAATAGCTCACTGGTCGAGAGTCCTTGCGCCGAAGATGATCGGGGCTCAAGCATATTACCGAAACTGCGGATTCGTATCTATGATACGAGTGGTAGGAGAGCGTTCTGTTCTGCGATGAAGGGGTGGCGGGAGCCTACCTGGAGCGTACAGAAGTGAGAATGCCGGCACAAGTAACCGCAAGATGGGTGAGACCCCCATCCGCCGAAATACCAAGGTTTCCTTCGCGATGGTGATCATCGAAGGGTTAGTCGGTCCTAAGGAAATCCCGAATGGGGGATCCGATGGATAGCAGGTTAATATTCCTGCACACTGTTATGTTCCTATGGAGGGACGGAGTGTTGTATCTAGAGCCCCTTATTGGATTGGGGTAGGAGCTATGAGGACGTTACTTAGGCAAATCCGGGTAACAATAGTCCAAGTAGGGTCTAAATGTGCGGCTACGGCCAAGCAAATTTTAGAGAGCACGCTTCCGAGAAAAACTTCGTTTGGGTTAAGCATAATGGTTCCGTACCGCAAACCGACACAGGTGGTAGAGTCGAGAAGACTAAGGCGAACGAGTGAGAGGTCCTCAAGGAACTCGGCAAAA